>Ga0207681_10000017_pt1 | contig 294161 bp, 240 predicted proteins | sample KBSS53metaG_FD_184324 | JGI IMG/M metagenome (GOLD analysis project Ga0207681, IMG submission 184324) | Switchgrass rhizosphere microbial communities from Kellogg Biological Station, Michigan, USA - KBS S5-3 metaG (SPAdes) (version 2) | ecosystem: Host-associated > Plants > Roots >...
TATCTCGTATGGCGTCGACAATCGGCTGGATATCCACTCACACCCGTCCTCTCAATTCTCCTCGTCCGACTCCAACCCCACCCGGATCAGCAGGTTCTGAAGGATCCGCGCCGTCAATCCCCAGATCTGGCGGTTGCCGACGTGGTAGATGAGGATGTCCCTCTTCTGGCCGTTGATGACGACGTCGCGTTCCTCCACCAGCTTCGGGTTGGCGAAGGCGGTCAGGGGGATGCTGAAGACCTCGGCGATCTCGGCTTCGTTCAGCGTGACCTTGTAGGGATGGGGGATCGCTCCCACGCAGGGGATCACCCGGAAGCCGGCGGGGCTCTCCACTTCGTCCAACAAGCCCAGCTTCAGGACCAGCTTGGGATCGAGGCCGATCTCCTCCTGCGTCTCCCGCAGGGCCGCGTCCCAGGGCTCCTCCTTGAGCTCGCGCCCGCCGCCCGGAAAAGCGATCTGCCCGCGGTGCGTCGGCAGGGTATCGGTGCGCTTGGTGAGGACGGTCCAGAGCTCGCCCGCGTCCACGTACAGCGGCACCAGCACCGAGGCCTGCCGCAGGTCGCTCGCCGCCAGCCGCCGCGATGGCGGCGAGGCGAGGCGCTCTCTCATCGCCAGAATCCAGCTGTGTCTCGAGCTCTCCATCGTCTCCCCCTCCCTAGTGCCTTTGTATCAAATCCCGGGGCGGCAGAACATGGAAGCCGATCGGCGTGGCCGGCGCTCCCGGCAGATGGAAGTCGAGCTCGTAGAGATGGTAGTCGTAGGGCCCCCACGACAACGGGTGGATCGCCCGCTCCGAGCCCAGGGGGATCTCGAAGAGCACGTGGCCATTGGGCCGCAGGAGCAGGGGACGGAACTCGCGATCCCCGACCATCAGGCGGGAGGGCGCCCGCTCGTCGAACTCGAGATGGAGATCCCCCAGGGGCTGCGGACTGCCCACCAGCAGCTCGCCCTGGGAGCCGCCCGCGATCCGCAGGCCGCCGCTCTTGCCGGACGGCCAGACGTTGTGGCTCTGGATCTTCACCCACAGGCCGCTGCCCACCGAGACCTCCCTCCCGGGCACGGCGCTCTGTGTGGTCTCGTAGGGAAGCCAGCGCTGCGCGACCTTGGAGACGTAGCGATACTCGCCGTTTTCGCCGAACGGATACGCCGTGGGGTGCGCCCAGAGCGGCCACAGGAAGGGGGCGGCCAGCAAGGCGGCGATCAGCGCCCACACGGGGCGGGCCGGCCGCGCCGCCAGGAACCAGAGCGCCGCGTAGACCGGCAGGAAGTAGCGGTTGCCCAGGGCGCCGCCGCCATAAAAGTTGAACGGCCGCAGCAGGAGGAAGGCCACGAGGGCGGCACCGGCGGCGAGCGGGATCGCCCAGCGTCCGCGGTCTCCCCGGTAGGCGAGGAAACCCAGGAGCATGGGCAGGAAGTAGGGCAGCACGCCGACGTTCCGGCCCACGAGGGTGTAGACGGCGTTCCAGCCCGCGAGCCGCGGGTTGAGCTGAGGTTTCAAGGCCGCCGCCTGGAGCCAGGAGGCGTTGCCCTCGCGCGCCACCCGCTGGGACCATTGGGCCGCGGGGAAATCCACCTCCGGATAGGCCTCGCGAGCGTAGATGCCCTGGCGCTGGCCGCCGTACCCGGTGGCGTCCCCGCCCGCGAGCCACTGGGTCCCCATCGAGGCCAGGAGGAGGAGACCGGCTCCGAGGACGAGACCGGTCACGGCCCGGCGCCGGCGGTCCGGCGGCGACTCCCGGGCCGCCAGGAACGCCGGCAGGAGCAGGACGAGATAGACGGGCCGGTACGCGACCGCCACCCCGAGCAGCGCTCCGGCGCCCAGCCAGCGCGCCAGGGATCTCCCCCGAGTCTCCGTGTCCTCTCCTTCGTAGATCTGCGGCGGCGGCGCGTCGAGCCGCTTGAACGGGCGGTCTCCCGCGTAGACCAAAGCGAAGCCGGCCGCCACGGCGGCAAACAGGAACAGGTCGGCATCCCCCCAGAAAACGTAGGCGAAGGCGACCGAGGCGAAGACGAAGACCGCCACCCAGAGCGGCGCCGCCGGGCCGATGCGGTTGCGCAGCGAGCGGGCGGCGAGCAGGGCCGCCGCCGCCAGGAGCAGGGCGTTGGCCACCACGGGACCGCGCACCGGCGCCACCCGCACGAAAGGCGCGATCACCAGGGCGTAGAGCGGCGGCTTGCCATACACCAGGCGGTCATTCCCCGGACGGTTCTGGAGGATCAGCCCCTCGGGCGGCACGCCCCAGTGGGTGACGAAGCGGTCGTAGTCCTGGCGGGTGTAGGCGAGGTCGAAATCCCAGGCGAGGCTCGCCGCCTGCATGGCGTAGGTGGCCTCGTCGCCCGTCAGGGGGAGCTTGGAGCGGTCGAGGCGCAGGGCGCCGACCAGAGTGGCCAGCAGGAGAAGGCCGAGGACGGCCCAGCCCGCGAGCTCAAGCCGGTTCCATCTCAGATCCATCGCTCCCATCGCGGTCCCCCCAGCTTGGAAAGTCCCAGGCCGCCGAAGAGATGGGGCTCGATCCACAGGTGGGCCGGCCCCGGCGGCCGCCGCACCTCGGTCTCGAACCGCACCTCCTCGCCCGGCGCCAGATCGTGCGGCAGGGCGAGCCAGGGACGGCCGGCGAGAAGATCCTCGCCGTCCACGAACAGCTTCACTACCACCGCCACGCCGCCCGGCCCGCGCTCCCCCGCCAGCCAGCGGGCGAACCCGGTGTTGCGCAGCCGGATGCGCAGCCGCCGCCGCTCGCCTTCGGGCCACGGCAGGTCCGCGCCCTCGATCTCCACCTCGCCGGGCAGCCGGCCCCAGGCCAAGCTGGAGGGAGCCGGAACGTCCGGCCGGCCTCCGGCGTCGTCCCCTGGCGGCGATACATCGGCCCACTCGCGGCAGGCTTCCACCACGGCCCGCGCCGCGAGCGCCGGATCGTGCCGCACGCGCACATACTCCCGGGCCGCCTTGCCCATGGCCCGCAGCCGCCCGGAATCGGCCAGCAGCTCGCGCAGAAGGCCGGCGAGGGCGGCGGGCTCCTCGTCGCCGAGCGGCACGCGCAGGGCGATCTCCGGCGGCAGGTCGGCGAACTGGGCGTAATCGGAGACGATGGCGGGCCGGCCGGCGGCGAGCACCCGCAGGAGGGACGCCGAGGTCTCGCCCGCCGTGGGATAGCGAAGGTTGAGGCAGAGATCGACGGCGGCGATGGCCGCCTCGAAGTCCTCGAAAGGCACGAAGCCCATGATGTGGACGCGGTCCGCCACGCCGGCCCGGCGGGCCTCGCCTTCGAGGTCCATCACCGGCGCCGCCTGCCCCACGATCAGCAGGTGGACCTCCTCCAGCCCCGGCGCGGCCAGGGCCCGCACGGCCGAAAGGGTCCGCTTGATGGGCGTCTGGAAGCCGAACGAGCCGAGCACGGGCCGGTCGGCCGGCAGGCCGAAACGGGCGCGCAGGGCGCGGCCCGCCGCCTCGTCCGCCTCAGCAGGCAACGGCACGCCCATGGGGATGGCCCGCACGGGCACGCCGAGGTCCTCCTCGGCCAGGAAGGCCGCCGCCCACTCGCTGTGCACGAGCACTCCCCGCTGGCGGCGCAGCAGGGAGCGGTTCGCCGGCAGGGCGAAGATGGGCGCGTCCCCCCAGGCGTTCCAGCGCTTGGCGAGGGCCGCCGCCTCGCCCACCCAGCCGTGATCGAGCGTCAGGCGGTCCTTGTAGTCCCAGAACCCGCTGGGCTCCTCGCGGCCGAGGGTGAGGTCGAGCAGCAGATGATGGAGGACGACGTCATGGAGCGTCAGCACGCCGGGCAGCCGCATCGCGAGGTCGAGCACGCCGATGTGGTAGCGGTTGTTGCCCATCTGGTAGAGGGGCAGCCGGCCGCCCGCGCCGGTCTCCGTGGCCGGAGCCATGGGCCAGTCCCGCTCGATCTCCGGCGCGACCGGCTGGTCCGGCAGGCGGATCAGCCGGACGTCGGCGATGCGGGCGAGGTGCGGCAGGAGGTCGACGCTGTAGTCGGCGATCCCCGAGCGGACAGGCGGGAGGGGGGAAACGTAGTCGAGGTTCATGATCCCCTCCCGGGCGGGTCTAGATCGCCATGTCGTCCTTATCGGTCGCCATCTGCCCCTTGAGGTAGCCCTCGATGAAGGGATCGATTTTGCCGTCGAGGACCCCGTCCGCGTCTCCCACGGAGACGCCGGTGCGGTGGTCCTTCACCATCCGGTAGGGCTGGAGGACGTAGCTGCGGATCTGGCTCCCCCAGGAGTTGTCCATCTTCTTGCCCTCGCGCTCGGCCTGCTCCGCCGCGCGCTTCTGCATCTCCAGATCGTAGAGGCGGGAGCGCAGCACCTTCATGGCCGTCGCGCGGTTCTTGGTCTGGCTGCGCTCGTTCTGGCAGGAGACCACGATGCCGGTCGGCAGGTGGGTAAAGCGGACGGCCGACTCGGTCTTGTTGACGTGCTGGCCGCCGGCGCCGGAGGAGCGGAACGTGTCGATCTTCAGGTCCTTGTCGTTGATCTCGATCTCCACCGTGTCGTCCACCTCGGGGTAGACGTCCACCGAGGCGAACGAGGTGTGGCGCCGCGCCTGGAAGTCGAAAGGGCTGATCCGCACCAGGCGGTGCACCCCGTGCTCGCTCTTCAGGTAGCCGTAGGCATAGGGACCGCGCACGGCGAAGGTGGCGCTCTTGAGGCCCGCCTCCTCGCCGTCCAGCCGGTCCATCAGCTCGACCTCGAAATCATGCTGCTCGGCGTAGCGCAGGTACATGCGCAGGAGCATCTCCGCCCAGTCCTGCGACTCGGTGCCGCCGGCTCCGGGGTGAATGGCCAGGATGGCGTTCTTGTCGTCGTCGTCGCCGGAGAGCTTGAGCTGCAGCTCAAGCTTGCCGAGCTCGTCTTCGAGGCGCGCGAGGAAGCGGTCGAAGTCGGCGTCCACCCCGCCATCGGCCAGGAGCTCGCGCCAGGTGTCGAGCTCGTCGGCGTCGGAGCGGAGCTGATTCAGGGTCTGGAGGCGCTTTTCGAGCTCGCGCCGCTTCTGGAGGATCTGCGAGTTCTTGGCCGGGGTATCCCAGAACCCGGCCTGCTCCATCTGGTGGTCGATTTCCGACAGCTCTCGTTCGAGGTCGGCATCCTCAAAGATACCCCCGGAGACTGCTGAGCTGCTCCGAGAGCGTATCGATCCTTTGCTGGACTTCGTAGGCGATCATGCTTGTCTCCTTCTTCTTCTGGAAAAATATACCGCAAGTGCCGCGGCGACCGAGCAGAGGCCCGGCACGAGCCACGGCAGGCGGGTGAACGGCGTGAGGTCCTTCTCCCCCAGCACCCGGCCGCGGATGATGCCCTCGCGGAAGACTCCGAGCTTGGAGAGCACCGAGCCGTCGGGAGCCACGTAGGCCGAGACTCCCGTGATGGCGGCCCGCAGCAGCGGCCGGCGGTTCTCCGCCGCCCGGAAGCGGGCCGCCCGGAAGTGCTGCCAGGGCGCCGACGTGTCGCCGTACCACGCGTCGTTGGTGATCGTCACCAGGATCGTGGCCCCGGATTGGACGATCTCGGCGACCTCCTCGGGGAAAACAACCTCGTAGCAGATCGCCATTCCGATCTGCTCGCCGCCCCAGGGGAGGAGGGCCGTCTCGTCCGCCGGGCGGTAATCGCCGGCGTTGCGGGCCAGCTTGTCCATCCACCCGAAGACGCCGCGGAACGGCACGTACTCCCCGAAGGGCACCAGGTGCCGCTTGTCGTAGCGGGCCACCGGCCCCGAGGCGGAAAGAAGGAAAGCCGAGTTGTAGAAGGCCTCCCCCACGGGATGGCTGGAGTTGAAGAGCACCGTGCAGCCGCGGTCCGCCAGCGACGCCAGATCCTCGGCGAGACGCGGGTCGCGGCCGTAGAGGAAGGGCCAGGTGGCGCTCTCGGGCCAGATCACGAGCGAGCCCGGCTGGCAGGATTCGAGGGACTGGTCGATCACCTTGCGGTAGTTGCGGGCGATCGCCGCCGTGTCGAACGACACGAGGTTCGGGATGTTCGGCTGGAGCAGGCGCACCGGCCGGCCGAAGCTGCCGGCCTCCCGCACCTCGGCCGCGTCCCGCCGCAGGCTCCACCGGGCCGCGAAGGGCATGAGGAGCAGCGGCACGAGCAGCCCCACAGCCGCCGGCTCCCACCGCCGCCGCTGGATCGAGGCCGCCACCGCCGCGCCGGCGAGCACCACGAGGAACGAGATGCCATACGCGCCGATCCAGGCCGAGAGCGGCAGCGCGCCCGGCACGTCCACCCAGGCATAACCGGCGAGATTCCAGGGAAAGCCGCCGGCGAGGTACGTCCGCAGCCACTCCAGCGCCACCCACAGGGCGGGCAGCGCGAGCAGCCGCCCCCACGACCATCGCCGCCACATGAACGAGCCCAGCCAGGCGAACACGGCATGGAAGAGGCCGAGGTAGGCCGCGAGCAGGGCGGTGAGGGCCATGCCCAGCGCCAAGGGCATGCCGCCAAAGGTCTGGAGCGTCGGCGCGACCCAGTACAGGCCGGTCATCCAAGCCGCGAGGCCATGGACCCACCCGAGCCGTCCGGGCCGGGGCCAGGAGAGCATGAGCATCAGGGGCGCCAGCGCGAGCCACGAGGCCACGGACAGCGGCTCGCGGCTGAAGCAGAGGCCCCACAGGACGCCGCTGACGGCGGCGAGGAGATAGCGGACGAGGGGATGTTTCATTCGGAAGGTGAGGGGCTACTCCGTCACCCACGTATCCAGCTTGTACCCCTTCCGCACCTTCTCCGCCGTCTTCTGGGCGTCGTCGCGGGAGCTGAAGGGGCCGATGCGCACGCGGTACATGGTGTGGCCGGCCTTCTCGACGGGCGAGAGGAAGGCCTTGTAGCCGCCGCCCGCGAGCTGGCCGCGGATGCGGTCCGCCTGGGCCTTGTCCGCCGAGGAGAAGACCTGGATCACCACCGAGCCCTTCGGAACCGAGGCCACGGCCGGCTCCGGCGCGCGAGGGGTCCGGGCCGGGGTTGCGGCCGGGACAGGAGTCTTCTCGGCGCGGGCCGCGGCTTGCGCCGCTTCTCGCCGCTTGTTGCGCCGCTCGCGGCGCTCCGCCGCCGGGTCCGGCTGGGTTCCAGGAATCGCGACCGCGGGCTCGTCCTCCTCGACGGGCTCCTCGGCGATGGGAGCGGGCTCGGCCGCGGGCTTGCGCTCCTGGACGTCCTCCAGCAGCGTCGTGTCGGCCGAGGCCGGCGTCTGCTCCTGCGCGTCGGACGCGGCCCGGTCCTGCGCCGTCTTCTCACGGGAGCCAAAGAACTCGAGCTCCTCCAGGTTCTGGCCTTCCGGCGGCCCCTGGGGCGGCGGCGTGTTGCGGACGACCTGCTGCTCCGCGGCGCGGGAGGTGCTCTCGCGGCCGATCCACACGCCGGAAAAGAAAGCGGAGAGCAGGCAGACCAGCAGGATCACGAAAGCGATGACCACCTGACGGTTGGTCAGGGCGATCTCGTAATAGCTCGGTTCGTGCGATTCAGCCACGTCTTCAACTCCAATGCTTGCCTACAAAGCGGCTACTAAGCTCTTTTGAAGAAGCCCGACAACATATCGATCGGGAGGGGGAAGATGATGGTCGAGTTCTTCTCCGCCGAGATCTCCGTCAGCGTCTGAAGATACCGGAGCTGCAACGTCACCGGGTTCGAGGAGACGATGTTCGCCGCCTCGGCCAGCTTCACCGACGCTTCCAGCTCGCCGGCCGCGTGGATGATCTTAGCGCGCTTCTCGCGCTCGGCCTCGGCCTGGCGCGCCATGGCCCGCTGCATCTCCTGCGGCAGGTCGACGTTCTTGACCTCCACCATCGACACCTTGATGCCCCAGGGATCCGTGTGCCGGTCGATGATCTCCTGGAGCTGGGCGTTCAGCTTGTCGCGCTCGGAGAGCAGGTCGTCCATGTCGGCCTGGCCGAGCACGGAGCGCAGCGTCGTCTGGGCGAGCTGGCTGGTGGCGTAGAGGTAGTTCTGCACCTCGACGATGGCGCGCCGCGGATCGACGACCCGAAAGTAGACGATCGCGTTCACCTTCACGGATACGTTGTCGCGGGTGATCACGTCTTGCGACGGCACGTCGAGCACCACCGTCTGCAGCGAGACTTTGATCATCGTCTCGAACGGCCAGAAGATGAACACCAGGCCCGGACCCTTGGGCTGCGAGGACAGGCGGCCGAGCCAGAAGGTGACGGCCCGCTCGTACTCCTTGAGAATGTTCACCCATTTAAAAAACAGGAAAACTACGATGAAAACGATGATGAGAAAACCGTATCCCATGGGGCGAGCCCTTTCCCTTATGCGACAGAATCCCGGCGGCGTACCGCCAGGGTGAGATTGCGAGCGGCCATCACCTGAACGGGCTCCCCCGCGGCCACCGGATCCTCGGCGACCGCGTCCCAGATCTCCCCATGGACGAAGACCTTGCCGCGGAGGTTGAGAGGCGTCCGGGCGGTGCCGATCTCGCCGACCAGCCCTTCCAGGCCCGTGGAGACCGGCAATCGTTGAGCCCGCAGGGCCATGAAGGCGAGGAAGCCGACCACCAGGAGCGAGAATGTCGCGAGCATGGCGATCAATTCCACGCTCACCCGCAGGGCGGGCTCCGGGGTCTTGAAGAGCATCAGCGAGCCCAGCACCAGGCAGATCACGCCGGCCACGGTCAGCATGCCGTAGCTCGTGACCTTGATCTCCAGGATGAAGAACAGGATCGCCAGGAAGAGCAGCGCGAGCCCCGCGTAGTTGACCGGCAGCACGGAGACGCCGTAGAAGCCGAGCACCAGGCAGATCGCGCCCACCACGCCCGGCAGCACGGCGCCGGGATGCATCAGCTCGAAGAACAGCCCGAGCGAGCCCAGGCCGAGCAGGAGGTAGGTGATGTTCGGGTCGGCGAGCACCCCGAGGAGCTCGCGCATCGGCGAGACCTTGAACCGCCGCACCTCGGCGCCGGCCGTGCGCACCGTCACCACCGCCTCGCCCCGCTGGATCGTGCGGCCCTCGAGGGCCTTCAACAGGGTGGGCAGGCTGGGCGCCACGAAGTCGATCAGCTTGCCGTCGAGCGCCTCCTGGGCGCTGAAAGAGCGGCTCTGGAGGACCGCCTCCTCGGCGAGCTTGACGTTCCGGCCGTTGCGCAGGGCGAGGGAGCGGACGTTGGCCGCCGCGTCCTGCTCCACTTTCTTCCCCATGTTGCCCGGGATGTCCTCGCCCGATCCGTCCACGGGATGCGCCGCGCCCGCGTTGCTGCCGGGAGTCATGGCGGCGACGTCGGCCGACATCAGGATGTAGAAGCCGGCCGACCCCGCCTGGGCGCCGCCCGGGGCCACGTAGACCACCACCGGCGTCTTGGAGCCCAGGATGGCCGTCGTGATGTCGCGGGTGGACGTCATCAATCCCCCCGCCGTATCCAGCTCGATCACCACCGCCGCCGCGCCCGTCCGGTCCGCTTCGGCGATCGCGTCCTGGATCAGCTCCGCCGATACGGGATGGATGGCCGACTTGACCCGCACCACGAGCACCTCGCCCGTCCCCGACACCTTCGGAGCGGCGGCCGGCGCGAAGCCGAGCAGCAGGGGAAGCAGGATCAGAAAGAGGAACGCGAGGGCCGCGGGCCTGGAGATTTGGGGGGACGAGATCGATTTCGGGCTCATGGTTTGGGGATCAGTATAGCAAGGGGGGCGGAATGGGACCGGGAAGTCCCGGGCCGGAGCCCGGGAGCCCTCATCACCCCGCCCTCTTCTCCCCGCCTCCCCCCCGACCGCCGGGAGAAGAGGGAGAAGTTTGTCTAAGTTTGCCCAAGGGAGCTCTTTAAGCCCTTTCTCTCCCGGCGGATGGGGGGGAGGCGGGGAGAGAGAGGGTTGGGAGAGTGAGGGCCCGCCGCGAAGCGGCGGCTCCGGCCGGTCCCTAGGAAGCGTGCACCCGCCGCTCCACCGGCGGCAAGCACCGCGCCTCGTCGCAAGGCTGATACGTCAGCACCAGCCTCCCCGCCCCCGACACCTCGCCCGCGATCTCCACCCGTCCCGAATAGACGGCGATCGCCTGCTCGGAGAACCGGGAGGTGAACGGCTCGCCCGTGGGATAGCGGACGTTCCGCACCTCCCCGCCCTCGGCCTGGACCTCCGTGGGAACGAGGTACTCCTCCGTGGCGGGGTTCGCCTGGAGATGCCAGCCGGGCGCGATGTCCAGCGCCAGGCGGAAGGGCCGCCAGCCCTCGGCGCCTTCGGCCGCCCCGCCTTGCAGATCCAGATGGACCCGCACCAGCTTCTCCGCCTCGTGCTCCAGCTTCGCGACGCCCGCCCCGGCGGTGCGCTCGAAAGCGGCGCGGGCCTCGCCGTAGTCCGCCTCGGCCTCCTCGAGGCCGGCGCCCGTCTCGTGGAAGCGGCGGACGGCCACCAGCATCATGCGCGAGCCGTCGGGATGCCCCTCGATCACCTGGCCGAAGGCGCACAGAGCCTGCCGGGCCTCGGCGCGCCAGCCGAGATCGCCCGTGCGCCGGGCCAGCTCGATCAGGTTGAGCACGGCGACCGAGTTGCCCGAGGGCGTGGCGCCGTCGAAGACCTCCTTGCTGCGGAAGAGCACGTCCGGGCTGGCGCCGCCCACGAAGAAGCCGCCGTGCGCGTCGCGCAGGCGCTGGACCTGCTCTCTCGTCAGGTCGACGGCGGCCTCCAGCCAGCGCGCCTGCCCCATGGCCTCGTGGAGGGCCAGCAGGCCGCGGACCAGGAAGACGTAGTCGCCGAGATAGGCCGCGATCCGCCCCTGCCCGTTGCGCCAGGCGTGGAGCAGCGGACCGGTGCCGTCCTCCGAGCGGGGGCGCATCGTCTCCAGGATGAAGTCCGCCGCCCGGGCCGCCCGCTCCACGAAAGCGGGCTCGCCGAGGAGCCGGCCGGCCACGGCGAGACCGGCGATCACCATCCCGTTCCAGTCCGCCAGGATCTTGTCGTCCGTCAGCGGGCGCTGCCGCCGGGCGCGGGCCGCGAACAGCTTCGCCCGGCCGGCGTCGAGCTCCCGTATCAGCTCGTCCGGGCCCATCCGCCGGCGGCTCGCCACCTCCTCCAGCTTCTCGGGGAGATGGAGGACGTAGTGGCTGCCCTCGAAGAACGGCGGCCCGCCGAAGCCCAGGAGCGGGGCGAGGAAGGTGTAGTCCTCCTCTCCCAGCGCCTCCCGCAGCTCGTCGGCCGTCCAGACGTAGAAGGCTCCCTCGTGGCCGTGCGTCTCGGCGTCGATGGCGCTCCAGAAGGCCCCTTCGGGCGAGGTCATCTCGCGCTCGATCCACGCCGCCGTCTCGCGGACGACGCGCGCCGCCTGGGGATCTCCCGTCCGGGCGTGCTCCCGGGCGTACAGCTCCAGCAGGGAGCCGTTGTCGTAGAGCATCTTCTCGAAGTGGGGAATCTTCCACTCCCGGTCCGTGGCGTAGCGGTGGAAGCCGCCGCCGAGCTGGTCGTAGAGGCCGCTGCGGGCCATGCCGTCCAGCGTCGCCGAGAGCATCCGCGCCGCGTCCTCCCGCTCCTCCGCCAGCTCCATCAGGAGATAGAGATTGGAAGGCGTCGGGAACTTGGGAGCGCCGCCGAAGCCGCCCCACTGGGCATCGAACCGGCGGGCGAGCGAATCGATGCCGCGCAGGGCCAGGGCGCCCGCGGGCGGCTCGGGAGCCGGCTGGGCCTTCTCCTCCAGGTAGCGCCGCATGGCCCGCGCCAGCTCCTCCGACTGCTCCTCCACGTCGCGCCGGCGGGTGCGCCACGCCGCGGCCAGATCCTCCAGCACGCTGCGGAACCCCGGCCGGCCATAGCGGTTGTCGGGCGGGAAGTAGGTGCCGGCGTAGAAGGGCTTCAGGTCCGGCGTCAGGAACACCGAGTTCGGCCATCCTCCCTGCTCGGAGAGGATCTGGGTGGCCGTCATGTAGATCTCGTCGAGGTCCGGGCGCTCCTCCCGGTCCAGCTTGATGCTGACGAAATCGCGGTTCATCTGCTCCGCGACCGTCGGGTCCGAGAACGATTCCCGCTCCATGACGTGGCACCAGTAGCACGTCGAGTACCCCACCGAGAGGAAGATCGGCTTGTCCTCCCGCCGGGCCTTCTCGATGGCCTCCGCGCTCCACGGGTACCAGTCGACCGGATTGTGCTGATGCAGAAGGAGATATGGACTGCTCTCGCCGGCAAGGCGATTGGTGTGGCTCGTGTCGTGCGTGGCGCTCATCGGATTTTCCCTCCCCGGCCCCTGGACGATGCGGATCTCGTGCCGCGTGGAGGGGGCATTGTACGCCGAGCCCTCACCTCCCGCGCAGCCGCAGGGAACACCCCTTGACAGACTAAAATTCGTGCTGTACGTTTTCCTTGATTAGGGCGCGGCGGGACATCCGACGGCAGGGATGAGGCGGTGCTTCCGCGAGTCGCTTCTTGAGGAGGAGACCAGCGTGATCAGTCCCTTCAACATCCTGCAGCAGTCTCCTCACGATCTCTGTTTGCCGCAGGAACCCCAGCCGGACTCGCCCGCCACACTCCACTGGATCCCCTCCCGATATAACGTTCGCGCGACGACCGCGGACGGACAGCTGGTTCTTTGGAACACATATACGGGAAAGATCACCGTCTTCAAGGCCAAACAGAACAGCTCCGTTCAGAAGCTGCTGAGCCGCAAGGGCTTTGAGGCCAAGCCGGAGGGAGTTGTCAAATATCTCTTCGAGCGAGGCTACCTCATCAAGGAAGGCACCAACGAATATCGCCGGATCCAGCTCGACTTTGGCCAGCGGCAATACCGGACCGACCGCCTGGAGCTCATCCTCCTCGCTTCGGAGGACTGCAACTTTCGCTGCCAGTATTGCTACGAGCGCTTTGCCCGCGGAACGATGCGCCCCAACGTCCGCGAGGGCATCAAGAAACTGGTTCAGAAAAAGCTTCCAGGGCTGCGCTCCCTGGCGTCAAGCTGGTTCGGAGGCGAGCCTCTCTACGGATTCGAGGCGATCGAGGATCTCGCGCCATTTTTCCTCGAAACCGCTGAGAAAAACGGTCTGTCTTATCACACCCACATGACCACCAATGGCTATCTCCTGACGCCCGAGATCGCTGAAAAATTGCTGGCGTGGCGGATCAATAACTTCCAGATCACCCTTGACGGAGCGGCGGCGCAGCACGACTGCAGCCGGCCGACTCGCGATGGCGAGGGGACGTTCGCACGGATCGTCGAGAATCTCAAGGCGCTCCACGAGCGCAGCGACGACTACTCCGTGGACCTCCGGATCAATTTCGACCGCAACAACTATCCTCACCTGGGCGAGCTCCTGGATCTGATCGAGCAGGAGTTCAAGGGGGATTCCCGCTTCAGGATCCGTTTCCGGGCAGTTGGCCAGTGGGGCGGACCCAATGACGAGCAACTGAACGTCTGCGGCACCGATGAATCTCGCCAGCTCAAGGTTCAATTGCGCGCGGAAGCGCGCCGGCGAGGCCTCAAGATCAGCGATGACATCCGCGACGTCAAAGTAGGCAGCGAGGTCTGCTACGCCGCCCGGCCCTACAACTTCATCGTTGGCGCCAGCGGCAAGCTGATGAAATGCACGGTCGACCTGGACAACCAGGATCGAAATATCGTCGGGCATCTCACCGATGAGGGGGAGCTGGTCCTCGATCAGGACAAGTTCGCTCTCTGGACCGAGCCCGCATTCGAGCAGGACAAGAAGTGCCAGAAGTGCGTCGTCCTTCCAGCATGCCAGGGGACTTTCTGCCCCTTGATCCGTATCGAAAGCAACCAGTCCCCCTGCACGCCCCTGCGCCAGACCCTCAAGTCGGAATTGCTGGAGGCCGTGGATACCAGCACGAGCGGCCGCACTGTCCAGCTCACGTGACGCAGCGGTTGAAGATTGATCGACGGCATCATCGCTCACCCGAGCCACAAGGCTCTTACACAAGGAGGTTAGTCATGGCCGAACTGGACCCCAAGGATCTCGAGAACGTTGAGGCGACGGAGCTGGACGACAAGGACCTCGAAGAGGCCTCCGGCGGCGCGTCGAGCAACAACAACAATTGCAACTGCTGAGGCCCGTGCTGCAATTGCGGCCTGAACGCTTGGAGAGGTTCGCCCGCCGGTCGCCTGACGCGTGCCGAAGGGTGGACCTCTCCTTTCTCGAGCCCGCAGTCTTTTTTCTCATGAGGATGTTGGAGCCCTCCGGCCCTGGAATGTCATCGAATGGCCTTGAACATCCTCGGGATTTCAGCTCATTACCACGATGCCGCCTGCTGCCTGTTGCGCGACGGCGAGCTGATCGCCGCGGCGGAAGAGGAGCGCTTCTCACGGGTCAAACATGACCCGCGCCTGCCGTGGCGGGCTTTTCGCTTTTGTCTCGAGCAGGGCGGCCTGACGCTTTCCGACATCGACTGCGTCGCCTACTATGAAAACCCGGAGAAGAAGCTGTCCCGGCAGATCTGGATGGCTCTGAACCCGGAGGTTTCCGACTCTGTCCGCCGCAAAGTCCTGAACCTTCTGCCCGAGCGCATCGACCGGGTCGAGCGGCAGATCCGGGGCATGCTCGGCTATACCGGCCGTCTGGAAATCTTCGATCATCACCAGTCCCACGCCGCGAGCAGCTTCTTCTACTCGGGATTCGAAGAGGCCGCGCTGCTGACCGTGGACGGCGTGGGCGAATGGACGACGACCGCCTTCGGCAGGGCCGCCGGCTCCAGCGTCGAGCTCTTCGAGGAAGTCCATTTTCCAAGCTCGCTGGGCCTGCTCTACAGCGCCCTGACCTCCTATCTTGGCTTTGAGGTCAACGATGGGGAGTACAAGGTGATGGGGCTCGCCCCTTACGGCGAGCCGCGCTACGTCGACCAGGTTCGCAAGCTGGTGACGAGAGGAAAAGCCGGCCAGTACAGCCTCGACCTCGCGTACTTCGATTTCCTGCGGCGCGACCGTATGTATTCGGACCGCCTGATCGAGCTCTTCGGAGCGCCCGCCCGGTCGCCCGAGTCGGAGATCCTCGGCTTTCATCAGGACGTCGCCCGGAGCCTCCAGTGGGTGCTCGAGGAGATCCTCCTCGACGAGGTGACGTATCTCCACGGCCAGGTCCCCAGCCGCAACCTCTGCATGGCGGGGGGAGTCGCGCTCAACTGTGTCGCGAACAGCCGGATCCTCCGCGACGGGCCTTTCGCCGAGTTGTTCGTCCAGCCGGCGGCAAGCGACGCCGGAGGATGCCTGGGGGCCGCCGCCCTGGCGCACGTGCGACTGACCGGCGAGCGCCCCGCGCAGGGCCGGCTCACCCACATGTACTGGGGACCCCAGACCTCGGCCGACGACATCGCGGGGATGCTTGCCGGCACTCCGCTCCACGCCTTCGACTACCGGGGCGAGCCCGAGCGGTTGCTCGACGCCACCGTCGACCGGCTGGCAGCCGGTAAGGTCGTCGGCTGGTTCCAGGGGCGCATGGAGTTCGGGCCGAGGGCGCTCGGCGCGCGGTCGATCCTGGCGGATCCACGAGACGAGGGAATGCGCGACCGGATCAACGCGCTCGTGAAGATGCGCGAGAGCTTCCGGCCCTTCGCCCCCGCCGCCATGGAGAGCCGGGCGGGAGAACACTTCGCCATCGACCATCCCGCCCCCTTCATGCTGGAGACCTGCCAGGTCACCTCGCCTTTCGATCTGCCGGCGATCACTCACGTCGACCGCTCGGCCCGCCTGCAGACGGTCGATCCGGAATCGAGCCCGCGTTTCGCCGCCCTCCTGGCGCGCTTTGCCGATCGCACCGGCTGCCCGATCCTGCTCAACACGTCCTTCAACATGCGGGGAGAGCCCATCGTGTGCACTCCGGAGGACGCGCTGGCCTGCTTCACGCGCTCGCGCATCGATACCCTGGTCCTCGAAGATTTCATCATCGACCGCGAGTCCATCCCGCCTGTCTGGAGCGAGCTCGTCGCCGTGAGCCGCCAGCCCGCGCCGCCCGGGGTGGGTTTCAAGGTGTACACCCTCCTGTAGACTCCAGGCGCTCTGAACCGAGGAGGATCAATGCCCGCGCCGCAGGACCATCCCTTGAGATCGCTGGCGGACGAGACGGCGCGCCAGTTGAGCGGCGGCGATGGCGAGAACGCGGTTCTTCTCATGGAGCGCCTCGGGCTCCTCAGCCTGCCGGAAAGGAATACCTCCGGCACCCAGCCGGGGTTCGTTGGCATCTGGAAGGCCGGTCCGAACGGGCATGAGCGCTCGGCGGATATGCGCCCCGAGTGGCGTCTGTGGGCGGACGTCCAGCTCATCCCCCCAAAGGGGGAGAGGAAACGCGTTCTGCTGCTGGGCGAATCGGCGGCCCGCGGCTACCTCTACGATCCCGACTTCAACCCAGCCAAGGCGCTCGAGGCCGCCCTGCCGGCGGTCCTGGGACAGCCCGCCGAGGTCATCGATCTCGCCAGGATCAATCTCACGGGCCCGCAACTGACGGGGCTGCTGGGTACGGCTCCCGCTCTCGAGCCGGACGTCCTGGTCGTATTCGCGGGCAACAACTGGTTGTTGCCCGACAAGCGGGACCGCTATCTCGAGGCGGCCGCCCTTCGCGAGGGCGGCGCCCTCGGCCTCAAGGCGCGGCGCGAGCAGAGCCTCGCGGCATTCGTCGACATCCTGCGCCGGCAGCTCGACGAGCTTTCGGCGCGCCTGCCGATCGTCCTGCTGGTCCCCGAGATCAACCTTGCGGACTGGCGCCTGGATGGAAGGGCGGACGCGCCTTGGCTGCCCCTCGGACGTAACCGGCGCTGGCTGGAATGCCGCAAGGCAGCCCTCTCGGCGCTCGCCTCCCAAGACCTCGACGCAGCGGCAGCCCTGGCGCGGGAGATGGTGGATCTGGACGGTGGGACGTCGGCCTCCGGCTGGACCCTCCTCGCCGACTGTGCGCGTGGCAAGGGAGACCTGACCGCTGCGCGCACGTACCTTGAAAACGCACGCGATGCCCACCTGTGGGACTTGACCCACCAGACGCCGCGGGCGGTTTCCGTGGTCCAGCAGGCCCTCCGCGACTGCGCGCTTCCCGGCAGGATCTCCGTGGTCGACCTGCCGTCCCGCTTCGCCGCGTGGCAGGGCGGCGAGCTGCCCGGGAGAGGCTTGTTCCTGGACTACTGCCATCTGTCCGCGGAGGGGATCCGCGTCTCGATGGCGGCGACGGCGCTGGCGGTGGCGAACCTGCTCGATGGCGGCCGGCCTCTCCCTGGAATCGAGAGCGTTGCGAACGAGATCCGTCCGCCCTGCCCCTGCATTGAGGCAACGGCCCAATTTACCGCGGCGATTCACTCGTCCTACTGGGGCCAGTCGGGCTCGTTCGTCTCCTATCTCTGCGACGAGGCGGCGCGGCAATCCCCCGAGATTGCGCAGGCGATGCGGGCGTACCTGGAGATCCAGACGAGGAATGCTCCCACCTGGGCATGCTCGGCGTTCGAAAGACTTTCCGCCGTCGCGCCGTCTTTCCTGCGCAGCTATGTCCTGCGCAACCCCAAGCTCTTCGAGCCGGCGCTCCTGCCCGCCATCGCGGACGCGCTGGAAAAGAACGGCCTGCCGTCGCTCGCCTTTCTCGACGAGCTGCGCCAGAGCGAGAGGGGCCTGTCCGACCGCCCGCGCGATCTCCTCGACTCCTACCATCGCGCATCCCTGGAGGATCTCGACTGGATCGAGTGGCCCACCCACTTCCAGCGCGCCTACTCGCCCATTTCACGCTACCCCTGGGTCTCCCGCGGGCCACGCGAAGCGACCTTCACGCTCAACTGCCGGCGGACGGGTGCGGCCGGCCCGGGAGAGTGCCAGGTGCGAATCAACGGCACCTGCGTGATCCACCTCCCCCTCACTCAGGAGTGGAGCACCTTCCACTTCAGCGCTCCCGGCAACCTGGTGCGGAGCGGAGTCAACTGGCTGGAGATCGAATGGCCCATGGATCTTCCCGATGGCAAGGAGGAGATCGAGCGCATCGCCCGCGAGCACGAGCATGGCCGCCTGTTCCCGCTGCTGCCGGCCTTTGCCGAGATCTCGTCCCTGACCGCGGTCCAGCGTTGCCCCCTCTAATCCAGCAACAACAGACAAGGCAGACTTTCCGGCGCGGCAAGGCGCAGCATCGTATAGCCGACGCCCGCGACGCCTTGAAAAAGGGAGGGGGAAAAGATCTCCACGCCATGAGTTACCGAAAAATCATACTTTCCCCTGGAACGCTGCCGCTGCCCGACGCGTTCCATGAGAGCGAAGGCCGCCTCCAGCGATCGCGCGTCCCCCATGCGCTGATAGGCTGACAAAAGCATCTCGATCATCCCCATGTGGCCATAGCAAAGGCCATCCGAGCCATCCAGCTCTTTCTCGCCAAAAGCGTAGAATTGAATCCTTTTCAGAGTCCTCTCGATTTCCTCTTGAACATCCGGCGTATCGTCGATGTGTAAAGCTCCAATCCGGCCGAGGACGATACCAACCGCTCCATGGCACCACGATTCGGGAAACTTGTCCTGTGACGAAACGGAGGATTGGACTTCTATCAAATCGTTGGGCGTCCCCGAGGCCCACCAGTCATGCCAGGTTCCCCGCCGAAGGCTATATCGAGACTGAAAGAGCGCCCGGACGTCACTCCAACTCCCCTGCTCGGGACAGTACAAGCTGCGCACAAAGGAAAGCCCTTCCTGCGCGGCATCCCAGAGCTCTCGTTCGCCAACGACCTCGTGGAGACGCAAAAGCGCGTAGCTGACTCCCGCGGCGCCGTAAGAGAATCCCGCGAGAGGAGGCTTGCCAGGAGATAGAGACCATGCCAGTGGACGGCCTTCGAAGGCGATGCGTGCTTTCAAGAGGTGCCGGGCGCAAGCATGGGCGATTTCCAAAGGGGTTCTGCCGTCTTGATTCGGCACCGAAACTTTCTCTCCCAGCGCCAGGAGCGCCAGAACCGCTCCGGCGCAACCCTTCTGGACACGGGTTTCCTGGTCACGATCGATCCGCTCCTGATCGATCAGGGTTGTAGCCAGGTGGGCCTCCCGTAAAAGGCTTGGCTCACCCAGAAGCTCTCCCACTTTCGCCAAGCCGTAGATGAAGGAGCCCAAACCGATGAAGCCGCCAAGAGGAATTCGAAGACCTTTTGCCCGCTCCGCATCCGCGATCAATTCCGCAAGCTTCTGGCGGAGAGGTTCCAGCGCGCGAAGAGCCAGATCTCTGCATTCACCGCCACCGCACACGCGCTCGAAGGCGGCAAGAAACAGCGCGATGCCCGTCGAGCCATCGCCCAGATGAGGACCGAGCTTGATTTCACGGAGGGGTGTAAGCTCTGTGCCGTAACCCACTTCCCCGCGCCAGAACACCGTGCCGTTCCGGGTCCGGATACCGTGATCCCGGATCTGATCGACGATCGCGGCGGCCTCGCTCAGGAGTTGAGTGCGGTCCATTTTAACAACCTCTTGCCAACGATAGCATAAAAGAAAATCCCGACCCGACGCCAATGTCTGCTCTCCGTAATCCTGTGCTCTCCGCGGTCTCGCCAAGTTGTATTACCATCCCTACGTCTTGGAGAGACCTCGAAAGGAGTCCGCCATGTCCCGACGCACCGCCGTCTTCCTCCTGACCCTCCTGGCCCTCGCGCCACTTTCCGCCCAGGCCCAGGACGCCAAAGCCGTCGCCGCCCACGTCCAGAAAGCCCTCGGCGGCAAGGAGGCCTGGGACAACACCCACTTCATCAAGTTCTCCTTCGCCGGCCGCCGCACCCACTGGTGGGACAAATGGTCGGGCCGCCACCGGGTCGAGGGCCAGACCAAGGACGGCCAGAAGTACGTGGTCCTGGAGAACATCAACACCAAGGAAGGCACCGCCTGGCTCGACGGCAAGAAGGCCGAGGGCGACAAGGCCAAGGAGCTGCTCGAGGGAGCCTACGGCGCCTGGGTGAACGACACCTACTGGCTCCTGATGCCCTACAAGATCCAGGACCCGGGCGTGAACCTCGCCTACGACGGCGAGGAGAAGATCGACGGCAAGACCTATGACAAGCTGGCGCTCTCCTTCGGCAACGTCGGCCTCACCCCCGGCGACCGCTACTGGGCCTACATCAACCGCGACACCGGCCTGATGGACCGCTGGGCCTTCATCCTCCAGGACATGCCCAAGGACGGCCCGCCGAGCGTCTGGGGCTGGGACGGCTGGCAGAAATACGGCAACATCATGCTGGCTCCCCACCGCTCCCAGCTCACCGGCGGCGACCGCAAGCTGGAGCTGGGCGACATCGCCGTCTACGACAAGCTGCCGGACTCGGTGTTCGCGTCGCCCGAAGCGGTGAAGTAGAAGATCGGACTGCATGCCCGGCCGCCTCCAAGCCATCTACCTCAAGCGCTTCAAGCGGGGGCCCATGGACCCCCGCGACGCCGCCATCCTGATCGCCGGCCAGGGCATTCTGGGCAACGCCAACAAGGGCGGCCGGCGTCAGGTGATCCTCCTGGAGGAGGAAGCCTGGGGCGAGGCCATCGCCGAGCTTGGCGTCGATCTCGATCCCGCCACCCGGCGCGCCAACCTCCTCGTCTCTGGCATCCGCCTGGAAGGCACCCGCGGCCGCACCCTCCGCATCGGTCCCACCCGCCTGCGGATCTGGACCGAATGCACCCCCTGCTACCAGATGGACGAAGCCCACGCCGGCCTCAAGGAAGCCCTGCGCCCCCACTGGCGCGCCGGCGCCTGCGCGCAGGTGATCGAAGGCGGGGAGATCCGGGTCGGAGATGAGATAATCTGGGAAGAATGAAATCTCATTTAAATCTGGCGCTTGCGCTCGCCGTGCTCGCGGCGCCCGCCATGGCCCAGGAAGACTTCTGGGGAGAAGAGGACGCCCAGAAGGCCTGCGCCCCGTTCGAGCACTACCAGCCCGGCCCCGCGGCCCAGCCCACCGAGCAGGACCGCAAGACCTTCGCCGGCGACAAGGACTGCCTCCCCTTCTTCTACGACCCGGCTGGTGCGAACGATTACGACAAGGGCCGCCGCTGCTGCCTCGCGCGCGGCGACTGCAACCGCGAGTTGGCCATGGCCTTCGCCAACGGCTGGGGCACGAAGCGCGACCTCGACGCGGCCACGTACTTCCTCTGCCGGGCGGGAGGCGAAATGGCTCCCGCCGAGCACTGGGGCATGCTCCAGTTCCTCCACGGCCTGCGCACCGGCAAGGAGACCGGCAGCCTCGATTTCTGTGACCAGGTGACAAGCGGCGTGGGCGCGTCCTGGTGCACCGGCCTGGCCTTCGAGCGCAAGGAGGTCGAGTGGGACCGGCGGATCCAAACCGTGGAGCAACCCCTCGGCAAGGAGGCGCGGCAGGCCCTTGCCGCGCTCCGCAAGGCGGCGGCGGCCTTCATGCAAGAGGACTCCGCCTTGACGGCCGAGCCCAACCGGGGCGGCACGATCTACTCGAGCATGGTGCTGGAAGGCCGGATCCGCCGGGGCGACGCCTTCGCCGCGGACCTCGAGCGCTACACCCGGAATCGCGCCCCCGCGGCGAGCCCCGCCGCCCTCGAGAGCGCCGACGGCGCCCTGAACACCGCCTACAAGAAGCTCGTGGCCCTCTCCGGCCCCTGCCCGAAGGACGATCCCTACTGCGGCAACTACGACCGCGACGTCGTGCGCGACGCCCAGCGTTCCTGGCTCCCCTACCGCGACGCCTGGATCGCCTTCTACCGCCTCCGCTGGAAGGAAGCCGCCCCGCCCGAAGCCCTCGACCGGGAGATCGCGGCGGCTCTCACCGAGCAGCGCACCAAGGAGTTGGGCCAGGTTGGGGCGGAAGAGTAGAAGAATTCTGGTCTGGATCGCGCTCCTCGCCTCGCCGGCCTTCGCTGGCCAGTCGTTGGGAGATGAGGACTGCAAGGGTGACCCCAAGGGCCTCACCGCCGGCTGGTGCATGTCCCAGGAGCTCAATCGCAAGAAGGTGGAGTGGGAACGCCGGATCGCGCCGATCGCGGCCTTGGCCCGCTCCCGGGGCAAGGAGACTCAGAAGGCCCTGGCAATGCTCCGCAAGAAAGCGGAAGCCTTCACCGGGAACGAGGCCTCGGTCTTCGCCGAGCCCAACCGCGGCGGTACAGGCTACTCGACCGTAATCCTGGTTGGGGAAATCAAACGCGGCGAGGACTTCGTCACCATCCTGGAACGCTACGTTGGGGAGCGAGCCCCGGAAGCAACCCCAATAGCCTTGAAGACGGCCGATGACGCCCTGAATGCAACTTACACGCAGGTCATGGGGGCATACAAGGCCGAGGACGAGGACGTCGGGAAGGGCACCTCCAGCCAGGACGTCCTGCGCCGAGCCCAGCGGAGCTGGCTCCCCTACCGCGACGCCTGGATCGCCTTCTACCGTCTCCGTTGGAAGGGGGCCGCTCCACCTGAAGCCTTGGAGCGCGAGATTGCCGCCGCCCTCACCCAAAAGCGGGCGGAGGAATTGCCCAGGTTGGGCGAGGAAGATTAGCTCCCTGGGACCGCTGGCGTCCTCGCCGGCCCGGCTCGGAGTCTTAGCCCGCGCGCACCTTCTTTAGTGAGCTGGCTTGGCTCTCTCGCCAAACCAGAACGCCCAGGAGGTGGTAGGTATGAAGACGTTCGTGTCGATCCTCGCTCTGCTCGCTCTCTTCGCCGTGGTGCCCGCTTTCGCGGCCGAGAACGCGCCTCAGCCGGCCCCCTCGCTCGTGGCGGCCTCTTCGCCCGCCTGTCCTTCGCCCGCGGTCGACGCTGTCGCCGTCACGCAGAACAACGAGGTCGCGTCCTGGCTCCTGGCGAAGCCGATCCTCTGGTCCGAGAAGGTGAACCTGCCTTGGCTCAGCGCGGGCTGCGGAAGCTATTGCCGGACCTGTGACGGCTGCTGCGCCATCCTCGGCCCCAACTCCTGCGCCTGCTGTTAAAGGCAAAACCCACCGGCGCCTGAGCGCGTCAATCCGCGTCACAGGGGCCGGAGCCCGTTCGGCTCTCCGGCCCCCTCCCGCCAGCGTCGTCAGGCTCTTACCTGGCTGCACCCGTAGAGACTTAGGGGATGGTTGTACCGCCCCCTCTTCAGGTATTCTTGTTCCGTAAATTTGCCTCTTCGCATGCCACGTACAGAGCTCATCCGTCGGCTCGCGGATCTTGATCCCGTCACGCCCGCCGCCTGTTTCGTCCTGCTCTGGACCTACTTCAGGCACGACGAGGTTGGCCTGCCCGCGGTGGAGAACCGCGTCCGCGCTCAGTGGGGCCATGTCCTGCGCCTCCCCGCTCCCGATCTCTCCGCAAAGGATCTCCTCTCCGTTCTCAACGAGCTCCAAGCCCAAAGTGGTGAACCGTTCGATGTCTTAGCCCTTCAGATCCTCAAAGGTCTCGACGCGCTGCTGAATGAAGGTGATCCCCAGGACTTCGACAACGCCGAGCTGATGGGGATAGATGGCGAGCTCCACACGGTCCGCAGCCGGAACAACTTCCTGGCCTCCCATGGAGACGTCACCTGGGCCCGGCGCCAAGGGCTTTCGCTCGCGGCCTACTGCCCCCGCTTCATGGTCGTTCCGAGCCATCCGGTCCAGGGATTCCGGATCGTGAGCCGGTCCCTCTCCTCCTGGGGGACCCGCTATCTCCAGGACCGGCTTCATGCCGAGCGCGAGAGCCTTCGGATCATGCTCTGGCCTCTCCAGTGCCCCCTCGACTACCTCGCTTTCGAGGAGATGGTGAAAAAGCCGCCGCCTCTCCACGTCAGCCTGGATCAGCTCCGCAACGAGCCGGTCATCCAGGCGGAGGTCCGCAGTGCCCTTGAGGAGGCACGCAAGGAAAAGGTCACCCTCCTCATTCTCCCCGAGCTCTCCATTCCACCCGCAACCGCATTGGACATACGCCGGGCCTTGGCCGCGCAAGGCGTAGACGGGTATCCCATCCTCACTCTCTTCGGTTGCTCCCATCGCCGCAACGACAGCGGAGACCTCGACGTCAACGAGGCCGTCCTTCTGGGGCCAGACGGCTCCGAGCTTTACCGGCACCGCAAACTCGCCCCGTTCACCGACTACGCTGGGGGGGAAGATTACCCCTGCGGTGAGAACCTGGAGACGGGCGAGATCGTGGCCGTCCTGGAATGCTCCCTGGGCAACCTTACGCCGCTGATCTGCCTCGATCTGTTCAACGCCGCGGTGAGGGATGTCCTGACCCGCTCCCATGGCAACCTCTTTGCCGTTCCTTCCCTGAGCCCCAAAACCAGCGCTCATCAGACCGCGGCCAGCGATCTCCAGGGCCGGCTGCTTGCAAGCACCTTCGTCTGCAACCATTGGAACGACGAGAAGCCACACCACCAAAGCACGAGTTTCTACCAGGTTCCTGTCAGTCAGGGGCGTCAGTTCCATGTCTCCCCCAGCGCTCCCGGAGCCGGCAAGCCCTACCTACTCTTTAAGCTCGGGAGGCTCAAGAAGTAGACAAGGCAACAATCTGGCAAGTATCATGGAGGCATTACCTGAAGGATGGTTGCCATGCCCGATTCCACCTCTCCCATTCCCCTCGACCTCTCCGGCTTCCGGGAAGCCCCTCCGGCCGCCGTGGCTCCGCTTGTCGAAAAAGTCGCGCGCGAGCCCGAGGAGAAGGCCCTCACCGCCCTTACCGCCCTGCTGATGAACCGTGCCCTGCGCCTCCTGCGCCAAGGCTCCCGGCAAGAAATTCTCGACGAGTCGCTGATGCTCAACCGGGCCCTCGCAATCGAGGCTGGGGCTCACTTGCGGCAAAGCCAGCCGGAAGCATTCGGCGGCTGGTCCGCCTTGGGGGAGCTGCTCTCGGGAGCGGCGCGGTCCACCAGCCGCGCGGCTATTCCAGCCATCCTCTCGGGTAGCCGTGGTCGGGAGATCCTGGAGTTGCTGGCCGGCGAAGGCCGGCCAGTCGCCCGCTCAGAGATCAAGCGCCAGCTCGAATTCACCTCTGAGTCCCACCTCTCCCACCTGCTGCGGGACCTTGAAGAGGCGGACCTCGTTCTCCGCTACAAGCCCGAGGGCGGCAAGGATGTGTTCGTCGAGCTTGGACCGGTGGGGCGAGAGGTCGTCTCCCAATCTGTTCTTCCTCCCTGGCTAGAGCATCTCGACAATGCCCTCTCGCAAGCCACGGAGGGCGTTGCTGTAAGCTTTGAGTCCTTGGCCCAAGAGTTCCGGCAAGCCGGCGCTCCCTCTCGCCTCGCAGCGGGACGACTGGCGGAGGCCGTGGTGCGGATCTCGGCTGCTGTCACATCGCCCTCAAAACAAGAGAGCCCTACCATCGAGGGTCGAGAGTGGTTGATGGACAGATTCAACGGCATCGAGGCACGTACGGGTAAGTACGTGTTTTCTCGATATCCCGCCAGCAGATATCTCGAGACTTAGTACTGAAAGGAAACGGGAAGCATCAATGTCGCTTATACCTGGAGTTGACCCCAGAAATCTCGCCGAAGCCGGTTGGGGAGTCATTTTCCACGAAGGGGAAAATCCAGATGTCCGAGAGGCGCTCCGAGGCTTATTGGAGCATCGGAAATTACAGGCGAGCTCGCGGTTTGAACACTTATACCGGGAATTCAGTGACAGGCTTGGATTTCGTGGCAGTGAGAGCAAAAATGATTTTTTGGCACGGAACGGCGCCACTGCCGGCCCCGTGAATCCTCAACGGATGCCGTACTACCTCTTGATCGTCGGGGACCCAAAACTCATTCCATTTCAATTTCAACAGCAGCTCGATACCCAGCATGCCGTAGGCCGCATCTGCTTTGATAAACCTGAGGAGTACGAATGCTATGCAAGGAGTGTGGTTGAAGTCGAAACCAGCGGTGTATCCCGAGGTCGGAGAATAAATCTTTTTGGCGTCAGCAACCCTGACGATCTCCCGACAAAACTCAGCACTGACCTCCTGATACGTCCGCTGGCGCACCATCTCACCGCTCGAGCGAATGGGCAAAAAACACAAGAATGGGAAGTGAGAAGTCTAGTAGGGGAAGAGGCTACAAAGAAGCACCTGACCCGGCTTTTACATGGAGAAGAGGCCCCGACTCTTTTCTTCACGGCAAGCCATGGCTTAAGTTTCTCCTGTGGCGATCCTTTACAAAGAACCCACCAAGGTGCCTTGCTGTGTCAGGATTGGCCAGGCCCAAAACGATGGCAGCAATCCATTCCACTCGATTACTACTTTTCTGGGGATGATGTGAAATCCGACGCCCACCTTAAAGGCATGATAGCATTCCACCTCGCCAGCCACAGTGCAGGGACTCCAGTTTTCGACGAGTTCGTGGAACTCGACGGTAGGCCTCCCAAAGCCATGGCTCCCTATCCTTTCGTTGCTCACCTCCCTCAGCGCCTTCTTGGACATCCCATGGGTGGAGCGCTTGCCGTGGTCGGCTACGTGGGAATGGCTTGGCCTTACTCTTTCTTGCTTACGGTCTCCCGAGCTTTGGAAACGTTTGAAAGCACAATCAGCTTGCTGATGGACGGTTATCCTGTAGGATTGGCTCTGGAATACTTCAATCAATCTTATGCAGAGTGGTCGGCAGATCTTGCGTGGGCTCTACAAAAAACGAATAAGGATACACAATTCAGTCCCATAGAACTCACGGAGCTTTGGATGTCCCATAGTGCTCAGAACTTAGTTGTCTTGGGAGATCCTGCTGTGCGTTTGTCTTGAGCTAGTCCTTCAATTTCAATTGCCTCTACCACACTTCAATGGCTCCGGCTTCGCCGCCACCCCCGACGGCTACGTCTCCGGCCCTCCCGAAGCCCTCGAATACGTCCGCTTCGGGGACGGCTGGGCTCTCTACGACCTGACCGACGTTCCCGAGCGCAACGATCCCGAACGGGTGGCCGCCGCCCTGAAGCGGAAGAGCTGAGACCGGGACGCCGGCCTCTCCCGTAGTGTTCGTTGTGATGCAATCCCCGTTCTGCATCACAACTTGGTGCATTCGTGCGACACAAGACTGCTGTCGAGCCCTTCGTTCGTGTTCTTGGCCCATTCCCCTCGTGAAATGAGCGACTCCGACCAAGGTCTGAATGAGTCCGACCACGGTACGAATGATTCCGACCGCGGTCGGAATGCAGCAAACCGCGGTACGAATCATTCGTACCGTGGTCGTTGTGTCGCAAACCGTGGTCGTAGCGTCTCATACCGTGGTCGTTGTGTCGCATACCACGGTCCATGCGGCGCAATTCGAGGTTTTTGTGATGCAGACCGCGGTCGGAATGATTCAGACCTGGGTCGGAGCGACACAAACCGCGGTCTGCCTCATTCGGACCGCGGTCGGAATGGGGCAGACCGAAGTCGCAATGGCGCAGACCGCGGTGCTCCCTCCCTCCAAGCTCTTGGGAATGTCTCAATCCGGGGTGGCGGAAGGCTGGATTGGGGTCGTTGTGCCTTAGAATTGCGGAGAGGGTCTGTTGGTGTTCTTGCAGGAGGGCGCTTGGGAGGTTTCCATGAGGACCAACCGGCGACGTCTGGCTGTCTTTCTTTGTTGGGCCGTTTTCCTCGCGATCCCCGCTCTGGCCGTCAAACACGGGGGTGAAGAACCCGGCGGCGGCTCGCCGCCCCTGGAGCTGGCCGCCCTCGGCGCGACGCCTTGCCACAACGGCTTCGCGGACGCTTATCCCTGCAACAACATCGATCTCGAGAGCTTCCTGCCGCTGAGCGACCTCGGCGCCGACCCGGGCGAGCGGGGAGCCGGCATCTGGGGGTGGACCGATCCCGAGACGCGGAAGGAGTACGCCCTCATCGCCCTGCGCAGCCGCGTGAGCTTCGTCGACATCAGCGACTCGAAGAACCCCCGGTTCGTGGGCGATCTCCGGGGCGAGGCGACCAACACTCCCAACCGGGAGGTCAACGTCATCGGCAACCTGGCCCTCGTGGTGGCGGATGGCAACGGGTCGAACGGCATCCAGTTCTTCGACCTGACGCAGCTCCGGGGCGTCGCCGGCCCGCCGGTCCACTTCAGCAACACCGGCCGGTTCGCCGGGGCGGGGCGGATCCACAACATCGCCGTCAACGCCGAGAGCGGCTTCGCCTACGCCGTGGGCGGCAACTGCGGCGGCGGCCTGCACATGATCGACGTCCGGAACAATTTCCAGGACGCCGGGTGCTGGACCGATCCCACCCACGCGTACATCCACGACGTCCAGTGCGTGATCTACCGCGGGCCTGATCGCAGCTTCGCCGGCCGCGAGATCTGCTTCGCCAGCGCCGAGGACGCCCTGCTGATCGTGGACGTCACGGACAAGAGCGCGCCGCGCAAGATCTCCCGCACGAGCTACGCCGGCTACGGCTACGTCCACCAGGGCTGGCTCACCGAGGACCACCGCTACCTGCTGATGGACGACGAGTTCGACGAGATCTCCGACGGCGTCAATACCCAGACGTACCTCTGGAACCTCTCCGACCTGGCCGCGCCCCGGATGTTCGCGACCTACGAGCATCCGACGCGGGCGACGGACCACAACCAGTACGTGCGCGGCGACCGCGTCTATCAGTCCAACTACCGCTCCGGCCTGCACATCCTGGACGCGTCGCGGATCGCGGCGGGCGAGCTCCGCGAGATCGGGTCGTTCGACATCGTGCCGGAGAGCGACGAGCCGGGCTTCGACGGGGCCTGGGGCAACTATCCCTTCTTCCCGAGCGGCGCCGTGGCGGTGAGCGGCATCAACCAGGGCCTGTACGTGCTCAAGCCGTCGCAGGCGTCCAGCCCCTCCTCCTGCAAGGCTGGCCCGCAGCGCCTGTGCTTCCAGGGCAACCGGTTCCTGGTGGACGTGGGCTGGCGCAACCCGGCGACGGGCGAGACGGGCGTGGGGACCGTCCTCCGGCGAGGCGCCAACTTCGGCGTCTTCTCGCTCGGCACGGGGAACGCGGACGTGCTGGTGCGGGTCGGCAAGGCCGGCCAGGTCCTCAACGTCTCCTACGGCCAGCTCACCAATCTCCAGTTCGCCATCGGCGTGACGGACGTCAAGAAGCGTTCGAGCCGGCGGTTCTATAACGGCGCCAACAACTGCGGAGGCATCCAGACCGTCCCCGCCGCCCTATCGACTGGCGAGGACGACCTCTTTGCCCTCCTGAACCCCCAGCTCTTCGAGTCCGTGAAGCCGGGCGACGGCATTCCCGAGGATCTCGATCTCACCGCCAAGCTCGGCGTCATCTCGGCCCCCCACGAGACGGGCACCTGCAAGGCGGGACCGATGACCGTCTGCCTGCACGACCGCCGCTTCAAGGCCGAGCTCACCTGGCGCGATCCCGCCCGGGGGACCTCCGGAAAAGCGAAGGCCACGCGCATCTCGGACGACTCCGGAACCTTCGCCTTCAAGGCCGCCAACGGGGTGGACGTGGCCGTCAAGGCCGTGGAGACCGCGGACGAGCGGACCCGCATCGTCTGGGGCTCCCTGACCAGCTTCGAGTACACCCTCCAGGTGACGGACACGCTCTCGGGCGAGGTGAAGACGTATATGAACCCGGCCGGGGTTTTCTGCGGCGGGGTGGACGAGGCGGGGTTCTAAATCACTTCTCCGGCTCCCCACCCTCCTCGGCGGTGGGGAGCCGGAGCGATCTCACTGGCTCTTGGGCACCAGATTGATATCGAGCGACATCCCCGGCTGGATCTTGACCCGTCGGTCCCAGGATTCGTGGCCGGCCAGCTCGAGTTGGAGTCTATGGGTGTCTGGAGTGACCGTGAGGGTGGTCGGCGAAGGACCCAGGTAGACGCCGTCCAGAATCACGTCGGCTCCGGCGGGCGAGGAAGTCACGCGCACCGCGATGAACTTGGTGGCCTCTCCCCCGCCGGCCGCGACCTGGGACAAAGCGTTTCTCATTTCCCCTTTCGCCTGGTCAAGAAGAGCCCGGAGAAGCTCGCTCGTGCGGTCGATGGGCTGGGATGGGGCCGAGCCCGCCACGGGGTACTGCTGGGTGCGCTCCACGTCGAAGTTCTTGGAGAACTGCACCCTGCCCGTTTCCACGTGGAGGATCTGAAGACTGATCGACATGCGGAAGACGTCCTGGAGAGCGCTGGTGCCGTAGCCCTCGAAGGTCCGCCGCTCGACGTCGTAGCGCACGATGGAGCCGGTGACGATCGCATCCGCTTTGAGGAAGCGCACCACGGGGCTGATCCCCGTGCCGGCCTGGGCGGTCTCCGGGATCTTGAGCTCCTTGCGCACGGATTCCAGCCGGTCGCGGGTCACCAGGGCGACGCCGGGGAGATCATGGAGGGAGGAGGTCGTGATGTCCTGGGCGACGAAACCCAGGTTCGGCAAGTCTCTGCCGCTCCGGTTGTCGAAGTCCATGATGGCCACGGTGATCTGCCGGGGCGACGCCTTGTCGGCCTGGCGCGAGGGCGGCAGGCGCAGGCTGATGTCCAATTTCCAGGCCTGGACGATCTTCAGGATCGGCTCGATGCGCAGCGCCCGGCAGTAGGGCCGTTCCTCTTCGATCATCATGCCCACGAGCCCCCAATGCTCGTCGAATACGCCGCCTCCGGAGTGGCCCTGGGGACAGGGAAGCTCGAAAAGGAATCCATTCTTTCCGTCGGCCTGGGCGAACCGGATGGCCTCATTGGGCGAGATCCATCCCCCCACCGTGGAGTGCCCCATGGAGTGCAGCAGATCTCCAGCCTCGAGATCGAGCGAGGAGCCGAGCTGATCGAGATGGATGAACCGCTGGATCTCCGGAAGGGACAGGTTGAGAGCGCTGAGGTCGGCCCGGAACACCGCCAGGTCTTCGTCGTGGTGGAACCTGTAGCCCTCGACGGGAAATTGCTTCTCAGGCCAGGCCTGGAACTGCGCCTGGAGCCCCTCGACCACCTTCCCTTGCCGGAAGAGGACGTGCCGGGCCGTGATGCCATAAGCGTACTTGGCATCGACGTGAAAGAGGATGCCCGCTCCCTCGGTGGTCGGCGCGGTGATGCGCGCCACCAGGAGCCGCGCCGCCTCATTGTCTTGAAACAATTCCGCCTTGGCCTTCTCGGCCCTCAGTGGGGCGGCCCAGGTTCCGGTCAGGACGAGTGTCAGGGCAGCGCAGAGCCACACCCTGTATCTGGTCTCCACAGTTTTCTCCTTTTCAATCGCCGGAGTGATAGAAGTCGATTTCCTTGATCACGGCCTCGCCGGAGGCCGCGATGGCCTTGATTTCCAGACGGTAGTAGCCTGGAACGCCGATTTTCCCCGTCGAAAGAATCGTCGGCTCGTTCGAGCCGTAGTAGGCAAACTCTCCCCCGACGTCCTTGTTGGCGACACCGGTATCCCGCGTCTTGTTGCCCTGGCCGTCGATCTGGGCCACGGTCAGCAGGATCTTCTTGAGCTTCTTGGAGGGGACGAGGGTCACGTCATAGCCATCCAAGGTTTTCGACGTTCCCGCGCTGAGAGGGAAATAGACCTCCCGGGCCTTGCCGGCGGGGCCAGGCATCTCAACCCAGGCAAGGATCCCGATGTTCTCGCGTTTCAGCCGCTCTCCAGCCAGGATGTCGGTAGACCAGCGATACGAGCCCTGGGCGGCCGGCTGCGCCGTGTCCATGCGGAAATAGACCCTCGGTTTGAGGCTGAACGCCCGCAGCCGGGCATTCTGGACGATGCCGGCCGGAGCTTTCCAGGTCAGCTCCAATTCCTTCTGCGTCTCGGGATCGAACTCTCCGAACCCCTTGACGAACGAGCGGAGATCGACGCTGACGGTGCTCACCTGCTGGGCGTAGATGCCCTCGCAGCGGTCTCCGCGCACCTGGTAGCTCGTGGGGCTCTTGGGGACATGGAGGAGCTCGGCGTCACAATAAGCCGGGGGTCCCTGAGGCCCGGCAGAGAGGGCGAGAGCGGCGAGCGAAAATACGACGGAGCCAGTCAGCGACATGGTTTTCTTCTCCTTTGTGCATTCGGAAGCCTAATTCTTCTCCTCAAGCTCCCCTTTCTCCTTCTCAAAAACCTTCTTGATACGCGGGATCCTCTGGAGTATTTTGATCATCGCGGATTCGGTTCCCCTGAGGCGCACAAAGTTGCCCGGTTGAAGCTCGCCTTTTCCCCCCGAACGTTTGCAGGTGGCGAGTTGGGGCGAGGCGGACAACACCTTCAACTCTCCGACGACCTTCAACGGCGCGTCCAGTATCTTCCCGGTGACGGGATGGATGATGTCCTCTCCCTTTTGAACGACCTCGAGGGTGTCTCCTTTCTTCAAGCCCGCCTCGCTGCCGAGATCGACGACGACGTCTTTGCCGACGATCTGAACGATGTATCCCAACGGCGGGAACGCCTCGCGGATGCTCTGGGTGAGGAGGGCCCCGGCCTCTCTGGACGTCGCGGGAGGCAGCAGGCTCAAGGCGCTCGCACGTTCGCTGGTCAAAGTGACCACGTTGGCGGCCGTTTTCACGTCGATCAGACGTACGTTGATGATCCATTTCGTCCAGGTTTCGCCCTTGGCCTGCTTGGTCGTTTCGACGGAATTTTCTACGACGCCGATCAGGTCGAGATCCAGGACGTCGGTGAGCTTGTTGTTGACTTTGCCCCCGATGAAATCCTGCAGGCTCTTTTCCGTGAACACGGCTTTGAGCTGGTTGCGTTCAAGCATTTGGAAGCGCTTCGCGGCGACGAAGGCATCCGTGGCCGCGTTGAGGGCCTCGACGTCGATTTTCTTTTCCTTTTCATTCTTGTCTTTCTCGCCGAGTATGAGGCCCAGCTTGTAGACAATCTTCTCTTCTTGAGCCTCCACCGGAAAAGCGGCGCCGAGGGAAAGAAGCAGAAGTAACAGGAGCGGAGAGAGCCTAAAGGTCATGCGATCTCCTTTTCATGAGTTCGAACGTTCAAGACGGTGAAAAGCAGGACCAGGACCGCCAAGGCACCCGCGGCCGCCTGGACCGCGCGCTGGGCCGGGCCGGCGATCCAGAGGTCGAGGATGGAGGGCATCAGGTTTTCGGGCTGGAGGCCCTCGGCGGCGCGCTCCAGCTTCGAGACGCGGCCCTGGAAGGCGAAACGGATGCCGTCCTTGCCGAGGCGCAGGCCAGTCAGGGAGCCGGCGAGGTCGGAAAAGCGCAGGGACTCCCCCTTTTTCAGCGGATGGCGTGTGCCCGTGGCCTGGATGCGCACGCTGCCGCCGAGGAGGGTCGATTCCTCCCGGACCATGCTCCGCGTCGCGGAGTCCTGCTCGACGATGCGCAGCAGGGCCAGCTTGTCGACGGGGACGTCGCGGGCGATCTCGTCCCCGGCAAATTGGGAGAAGAGGACGTCGAGGTCCAGGGAGCGGCTCTGGGGATAGAGGACGAGCGAGTCCGGGGTTTCCAGATGGAGCAGGACCGGCGAAGCGTCGAGGGGCTTAAGCATGACGTCGCCCTGGAAGGTCACCCGCAGCTCTTCATCCGAGCCGTCGAAGGACAGGCGGTAGGCCTCGGGAGCGTCGTCGCCGCCCGCGCCCAGGTGATCGAGAACGACGCGGGTGCCGGCCGGCAGAGGGAGCGTGTTGAGGGTGAGCTGGGTGACACGCTCAGGGACAGGCCGCGCGGCGAGGAAAAAACCTTTCATTCCGCCGCCGGCCGGCCGCCCCTCGACGGGCGCGGGAAGCACCGGCAGGCGCAGGGCGGCGAGCCGGGTGGCGGCGATCTCCTGGAGGCGCAGGCGCTCGACCACGGCGGCGCTCCTGGCAAGTTGGAAGGAGAGGCGGGAAACCCAGAGATCGAGCCGTGCCTCGGCCCGCGGGGCCGGCCAGACGGAGAGCCCCAGGAGCGCCAGGCAGAGCAGGGCCGGCACCCAGGGAAGAGGATGCAGCAGGCGGCGCCAGGAGACCTGGAAGAGCGGCCGCCTCTCCACGGCGGCCTCCTCCACCGCTTCCTCTTCCTGCGGGAGCCAGAGGCGGCCATCGGTGAGGCGGGAGTAGAGCACCGGGCTGCTCCAGGCGATTCCCTTGGGATTGGCCAGGTAGAGCTGCTGGCGGCCCTCGTTGACGGCGGCGTCGGCCCGGCCGGTCTGGACGAGGTGGCCGTAGAGGTGATTGGTGAAAAGGTGGCCGTCCGCCACGCTGACGGCCCGGCGCATGGCGATGACGGCCGGCAAGCCGCGCTGGACGAGCCGGCCGGCGAGACCGCTGAAGGGGTCCTGGGAGGATGGCGCGCCGCCGTGGCAGGCGATGAGGGTGACGAGCCGCAGCTCGCGGACGCCCAGGAAGACCTCGGCCAGCAGCTCCTCGCTCACGAACTGGGTGCGGCCCTGATCGTCTTCCATCACCAGCGCGGAGACGCCGCCCCGGTTCTGGCCGTGGCCGAAGAAGTGAAGTAGCTGGAAGCCGCCGTCCGCCATCAGGCGCTCCCGCAGCCGGCCCAGAGTGGCCGGCGGCTCCAGGATGGCCACGTCCACCGACTCGGCCAGCATGCCGAGTGGGGCCTGAAGGCGTTGGACGACCTCGTCGCGGCGGATCTCGGCCAGGTTGAACTTCTCGATGTTGGAAGGCGCGGAAATGACGCACAGCAGGCGGGGCCGCCGGGTGGCCGGAGCACCCGGCGCCTGCCGCACGCCCAGGTAGCGGGAGAAAGCGGTATCGGGCGAGCGAGCCAGGGCCAGGTGACGGCCGGCGTCGGTCAAAAGCTCCCAGAAGAGACCGTGGACCCACTCGGGAAGATCGGGCGAGAGATGCAGGAGGAACCGCAGGCGGCTCTTCTCCTGCTCGGCGGCGACGACGGCCTCCCGCAGCCCCTCGCGCAGCTCGCTGCCGGCCGGGAAGACGGCGTCATAAAGCCCGCCGCCGTAAGCCTCGGGCTCCAGCTCAAGGGCGGCGAGCGTCTCCTCCAGGTCGCCGTCCAGAGCCACCTTCCCCAGGTACTCCCGGCCGGCCCAGGAGAACCGGGCCGAGTCGAGGCTCGAGACGTAGAGCGCGCTGTCGAGATAAGTCCCCTCCGGCATGACGCCTCACTCCTCCGACGGGCTCGTCGCGAGACGCACGGCCGGATCGCCGAGCAGGACGTACGAACGGGCGTCGTTGGCGGCCGTCCACAGCTCGGAGATGCTGAGGAAGTCCGGCCGGGCACCCCAACGGAATTCCTCCCGCTCCTCGGCGAGATCGGTGGACAGCTCGGCGTACCGCTGGTTGAAATATTCGGTGGCCGCACCGATCGGGTAGCCTTCGAGCAGCCGGCCGAGAGCGCTCTCGAACACCTGGAGCTGGGCTCCGGATTCGGGCCAGTCGAAAGAGAAGCTCCAGGCCCGGTCGACGTGGCCCAGCACGGCAAGGGCTCCTCCCCGGGGATGGGCCAGCAGGCGCCGCGGCAGCCGGGACACGAAGCTCTCGGCGGCGAGGCGCTTCTGCTCGCCGTTCATCTCGAAGCTGTCGTAAACGGGTGTGCCGGCGCCGTAGCAGGCGAAGAAGAAGGCGATGAGGCCGGCGGGCGAGGCGGCGTCCGCGATGTCCTCCCCCGCCAGGTAATGGTCCGGCGAGATCGGTCCCCGCCAGCCCTGTGGGCCGGGCCAGTCCTGGCAGAGCAGGGCGCCCTGATGGGGAAGGTGCCGGGGGTCGGCGGGATCGAAGCCCAGGCCGTGGCTGGCCGTGAAGAGGAGCGACGGGGTGCGGGAGCCGCCCAGCCGCTCGGCGAGAGCCGCCTTGGTGGCGTCCTCTCCCAGGACGGTCTCGACGGGCCAGCCCTGGCGATCACGGGCGATGCGGGCGGCCAGCGGCTCCACCAGGTTGCGCAGGCTCGAAGCGGTAGCGTGGTCGCCGGGATTGTTGACGCCGAAGAAGGAGACCCGGCGGGCCGTGGAGACCCTCCCCTGCTCCGCCGCCACCACGCTCCCGGCGTAGTACGCGTATTCCTGCGCCGTGTCGAAGGACAGCCGGCCCACGGCATATTGCACGTCGAGCTGGTATTGAAATCGGAAGGAGATCTCCTCCGGGCTCCCCGCGATGAGCAGGTAATACGGCAGGACGTCCGGGTCGGCCGGTCCGGGTCCCACGCGGTGACGGGCAAGGAAGCGGGTCTTGGATTCGCCACGACGGTAGATCAGCTCTCGGTAGCGCCCCTCGCTCACCAAGCTCGCCTGGGCTTTGCGCAAGGTCAGGAGCGGAGAGAGGGCCTCGCGCAACTCGTCCTGCCGGTCTTCGGGAAAGATCACGCCCCATCCGGTCTCCCCCAGGTTGCGGAGGTCGATCTCGAAGCGGGCATCAAGGTGTTCCTCCTCCAAGCGGGACCGCCACCTGCGAAGCTCCTCGACTTCACCGGCGGGGAGATTGTCGCCGCAGGCCAGGGCCGCGATCTGCTCCAGCGTGGCGTGCGGCAGCAGGGGCTCGCCGGTGGTGGCGTTGATGCCGTTCCAGGAAATGGTTTCGATGATGGAGGACATGGATTCTCTCCCCTTCAAGCTCAATGCGACGGATTGATCGATCATCCATTCACGTCAACTGTCCGAAGACGGCGCCCGGTACGTGATTCCAAAGGCGTCGTCAACCCGCCATTCGGAGTAGGGGCGCCGGTCCACGTTCACCTTTTCAGGATCCCGGACCACGATCTCCAGATGGACGACCCGGCCGCGCATTTCGGGCGGGCAGTCCTTGCCGTCGAGGAACGTGTAGTTCCACCAGATCCAGCGTTCTCCGGCATCGAAAACCTCCTGGCGGCTGTCGGGCTCGCCCAGGAGTTGGAGAATCTGTTGCGCGGTCTTGCCGCGGGCCAGGGTTTGGATTTCGTCGAACGAATGGGTCGAACGGGCGTGAGGCGACCGGCATCCGGCGGCGCCGATCAGAAGAGCCAGACTTGCCAGCAAGATCCCGATCTTCGAAACCATGGCGTTCCTCGCTCGTGACGGCGGGCCCCTCCCGAGTCGGCGGGAGGGGCCGGGCTGATTTCACTTTCCCGCGATGTCCGGAGAGGGACAGGGCAAGGCGGTGTCAACGTCGTAAGAGCAGACGGGCGGCGGCGTGGGCCTGTCTTCGACAGGTGGCCCACCACTGGTTACTTGCGGTTCGAAGTCGTCAGGCTTCACTTTCAAGGGACTTTCGTCAGAGACAGGGGTCGAGACGATCTTGCGGTTCTCCATCTCATCCTCCTTCTGAAAGGCATTCGAGGTTCGCGGCAGGGAGAACCCGCGAGAATGGGTTTGGTTAGCGGGGGAAGGAGGGGAAAATCCGAGGGTAAATCCGAGGTGCTTTCACTGCCACTCGCCCTGGAGGACGAAGCCGGCCCAGTGGTAGGGCGCATGCCACCGAGTCTCCTTCCAGAGGGAGACCTGGGCCTGGCGCAGGGCCTGGGCCGGCGGGAGATTCTCGCGCAGGAGTCCCTTGTAGAAGCGCTGCATCAGCTCGCTCGTGGAGAGGTCGTCGACATCCCAGAGAGAAACGATCAGCCGAGGCGCTCCGGCGTGCAGGAAGCCCTGGGCCAGCCCGACCATCCCCTCGCCGCCGATCTCCCGGCCCAGGGCCGTGCGGCAGGCGCTCAGCACCACGAGGTCCGCGTGGAGGTCGAGGCTGGAGACCTCGTAGGCTCGGAACTGGCCGTCGATGGGCCGGCCCGCCTCGTCGAAGGCTGAGAGGGCGAGGGCCGAGAGCTCGGGATGGAGGTCGTTGAAGAGGCTGTGGGTGGCGAAGTGGAGGATGCGGTAACCGCTCAGCCGGCCGCTTTGCACCAGCTTCCGGCTCGCCGCGAACCCGGAAGCGGCGAGGACCTGTCTCCGGGAGCCGGCCAAGCTCAGGATGTCCACGGCTTCCCGACCCGCGTACGGCAGGCGCGGCAGAGAGGGGGGCCGGCCGTTCACCACCGAAGCGGACCGGATCTCCCCGAGCCGCGGGTCGTCCGGTCCCAGGACAGGGTCCGCCACGACTGCCAGGAGACCCTGGGCCGACCGCCGGCCAGCAAGCTCGGAGCGCAAGGCGGCGAGGACCGAGACCGAGGGCAGACTCACGACTTCGTGGTCCAGGATCAGCGGGCGGTCCGTGCCGTCCGGAGGCGGCAAGGCGGCGAAGGGAACGGTCTGGAGGGCGCCGTGAGGCACCACGACCAGGCGCGGCCGGTCGAGGAGATCGGCCACGGGCCCAAGGATCATCCGGCTGAGCCGCGCCGCGGCCTGCCGAGCCGCCACTTCTCCCGTCTGGTACTGGCTCTCGGTCATCCCCGTGTGGACCCGGCGTGCGGCCTCCTCGATCCGGGCCCGGCCAGGCAGGGTGGCCAGGAACCGGGAAGCCGAGGACGTCACGGCCCAGAGATAGCTCCGTTCGTCTCCCAGGAAGTACTCCAGCAGCAGGGTATCCTTGTCGAGCAGGCGCTGAGCTCCCTGGAGAGAGAGGCTGGACGCAAAAGCCCGCGGCGGCCCCTGCGCAGTCGCGTTCGCCTGGCGCCAGCTCTCCAGGAGAGGTGTCAGCTCCTTTTCCAACTCGTCGTTCGCGATCCCCTGAGGAGACGTCAGTTGGTCGAGATGGCGAGCGTTGATCTTCTGGCTCAGCTCGTCTAGACGTTGCAGCTCCTCGGGACCGGGATGGGAGCGCGCGGCGGAGAGGAGGTCGAGGAGGCTCCTCGCCCTGGCTCGCTCGCTGATGGCGAAGGCCCTGCCGTCGTGGCCTTTCCCCGGCTCACGCCGGTGCCGTTCCGCCAGGAGATCCAGGAGGAAGGTGTACTGCTCCTGCCGGGCGGCTTGATAGGACGCGCGCAGGTCCGGCCGCCAGACCTGGCTCCGGACGCCTTCGACGAGATCCAGAACCCGCTCCATCCTCTGCTCGGCCTCGTCGAGGCGGTTCTCTAGTCGCGCCACACGGGCGAGCCCGAAAATAGCGGCCATCTCCGCGGGGCCGTGCGGGTCCATCTCGAGCCCCCGTTCATAGCTCTCGCGCGCACGGCTCAGGTGGCCAAGGCGCTCGTAGGCGATCCCCAGATTATTGAGGACCACGGCCTGAGCGGGCCCATCTTTGTGCCGGCGGAAGATCTCCACCGCCGATCCGAACGCTTCGAGGGCCTCGCGCGGCCGGTTCGCCTTTAGCTGGGCGAGGCCGATACTGTTGAGGGTCACCGCCTGCCCGAAGGTGTCGTGTTGCCGCCGCCGCAGCTCCAGGGCTTCCTTCAGCTTGGCCAAGGCAGCCTCCGGTCCTTCCATCCAGAGCAACACGTCGCCAAGCTTGTTCAGGGCCACGGCTCGCCGCATCACGTTGGGGGGTTGGGTCTGCCCCGCCAGCAACGCCAAGGCGCGGTGGTACTGATCCATGGCCAGGAGCCCTTCGCCCAGTCGGGCATAGAGCAGGCCAAGGTTTGTGCGCGTCGCGGCTTCGCCGCTGCCATCCCCCAGTCTCTGCCAGATCCCGATGGCCCGAGAGTAGAGGTCGATGGCGGCGTGGAGCCGGCCCTGCCGTACCCGGATCATCGCCAGGTTGTTCAGGCACGTGGCTTCCTCGGAGGGCACATCCAGCTCTCGCCAGAGGGATAAAGCCTGCTCGTAGCTGCGGAGGGCCGATTCGATCTCCCCGATCCTCTCCCATCCCAACCCCAGGAAATAGAGCGAGAATCCCTGCTGGCGCCGGTCTCCCATATGCCGGTAGAGGCCAAGGGCGCGGTCCAGAGCTGCGACTCCCTCCCTACGGTGGGCGGGGGCATCGACGAGGAGCTTGCCCAGCCAGAAGAGAGACCAGGCTTCGGAGGCTTCGTCACCCACCTCGCCCCAAAGCCGGGCCGCCTGCCGGTAGCTCGCGGCCGCCGGAGCGCTTTGGCCTGCCTTTTCGAAGAGGCGGGCACGGGAGTAGGCGGCAGCGGCGGCGGCGCGCGTCCGGTCTTCCGGAGTGGCAGCGCGCAGGGCCTCGACGCGCACCTCGTAGCGGCCGTTCCCTGCCGAAGCTTCGACTTCGAGAACGTGGCGGCCGGCCCTGTCCGCCACCAGGAACAGCTCCTCGGGACCCCGCAGGCCATTCGGGCTGTCGACGCGCAGCAGGAAGCGCCCCGCCGGGTCCAGGACCCGGATGGCCACGTCGACGCCGAGCTGCTGGATGACGACCTGGAGGTATTGCCCCGGCCGCAGAAACAATGCGTAACGCTGGGTCAGGCCGGGGGAAAGGTTGCGCACGAGGCGCGAGCCCGCCGCCAGAACCGCCGGAGGCGAATCCGGCGTCCGGCTGGGCGCACCCGCGGGGCGGGCCGAAGGTTCATCCCGACCCCTGCCGCACCCCGCGAGCGCTGCAAGGACCAGCAGGACACCCGCGATGAGATAGCGCCGCCTCACCCGCCCATCGTCCTCCTCGGAAACAGCAGCTACGGCTTGTTCTGGATTTTTTCATCATAGCAGATGAGGATGTTCAGGGGGGCTGTTCAGGGGGTTACCCTGAGCTTGAACTCCTCGACCTGGCGCCGGCCCTCCGCCGCGCGGAGGAGCCGGACGGTGTAATCACCCGGCTCCAGGGCGGCGCGAGGGATTTCGAGGCGGAAGTTGCCCGCCTCGCTGCCCTGGAGGCTCTGGAAGCGCAGGGCCACTTCGCCGTCCGCGGCGACGATCTCGATGTCGTACGGAGAGGAGCCCGGCTCCTCGGCCGGGTTCAGGATCACCCATCCCCGTTCCGTGCCTGCCGGGAACCTCAGCTCGCGGATCGCCGGGCTCCCCGCCCGCACGGAGCCGGCCGGCTCGAGGTTGACGAGGACCGGGTTGGCCTGCGGCTGCTTCAAGTGGTCGATCGTCCGCCACTGGGCGACCACCACGAGGGCGAGCGCCGCGGCCAGCCCCAGGGAAGCCGCCGTCACCCAGGACCGGCGAGGCGGCGGCGGCGTGCCGGGCTTGCGGTCGCGCAGGGGTACCACGGGGGCGAGCGGGAGCAGCCGTTCCCGCTGCCGCTGCCAGGCGGCATCCAGGTCCGAGCGCGAGATCTCATCGGCGCCAGCCCCGCCGTCCCCGTCGAGCAGATCCGCCAGCCCCAGGAGCTGGGCCGTGCAATCCCGGCAGGCCACCAGGTGCTCTCGGACGTCCTCGGCCTCCGGATCGGAAAGCCGCCGCTCATGGTAGGCCACGAGGATTTCCGGTGGGGGGTGTTGATCGATGGACGGCATCCCGCGTTCTCCTATTACCTAGAACCCGCCGCCGTGGGCTGGTTTAGACAGCGCCCTCTGTCATTGCAATAAGCCATCAGTCCAACCAGTCGCCGTAATCTTGGCCCAGCAATTCGCGCAGCCGTTGCCGGGCGCTGAAGAGATGGGCCTTGACGGTTTCGACCGAGATCTGGAGCACCACGGCGATCTCCCGGTACTTGAGGTCTTGATCGATGCGAAGGGTGATGGCCCGCCTCATCTGCGGCGGCATGTCTTTCATGGCTCTCTCCAGGGCCTCGCGGCGCTCCCTCTCGTAGGCCTCCTGGGCGGGCGAGATCTCCGGCGCCACGGGCTCATGCAGGGGCAAGCCGGCGTCGGTCTTCTCGTCGATGGAGACCTCGTGGCCGCTCCGCTTCTCGCGGTGGAGCCGGCGCTGCTCGTTGCGGTGGAGGTTGGAGGCGACGGCGAAGAGCCAGGATTGGAAGGAGCCGTCGCTCCGGAACGATCCGATCTGGCGGAACACCTGGCTCAGGACGTCCTGGGCCAGATCCTCGCTGTCTTGTGGTTTATAGCCAAGGCGCCCGAAGAACCGGCGCATCGACGGATAGTAGCGCTCGAAGACCAGGCGGCTGTTGTCCTCGACGCGGACTCCAGACTGAAGCTCATGGACCGCGCGTTGAAGCGCGGGGTCGTCTTCGGCGCTCTGAGCCATTTTTCCTATCCTATCTCAGCGCGGGCCGAAGGCTAGAGATCGATCTCCTCCCCCTCCGCCAGCACCCGGAAGCCGCGCGCTTCGATGGCCTTGCGAGCCGTGCCTCCGGCATCCAGGGCCGGGTTCGAGTGGTTCAGGTGGGTGAAGTACACGCGCAGCTTCCCCGCCTTGACCAGCGGCTCCAGCAGGTCCATGGACTGCGTGATCAGCGGGTGCTTGATCTTGGAGACGTCGCGGTCCGGCAGCTCGTCGGGCGAGTAGAAGGTGGCGTCGAGCAGGGCGATGGTCACCTTCTCCTCGGCCAGGACGTCGGTCAGGGGTTTGGGCCAGGCCTTCCAGGAGTCGGTGTCGGGCACGTAGAGGAGGGTGTGCCCGGGGCCGCGGATCAGGAAGGCCATGGTGTCGGAGAATTCGTCGCGGTGAGGAACTTGGAGGGGCTTCACCGAGACTCCTTCCTCCAGATCGAAGGGTTGGCCGGGCTCGAATTCGCGCAGGGCGATGTTCCCCAGCTTCACCAGTTGGCTCCAGGGACCGTTCGCCTTCAGATACGCCGCCATGCGCGGCGAAGCCCAGACGGGGATTTCCTTCGTGTTCAGGCTCTCGAAGCCGAAATGGGCGAGGCCGAGGTAGTGGCCCATGTGGGCGTGGGTCAGGAGCACGCCGTCGACCGGCGCCCGGTCCACCTTGCCCTCGGGATGGGCGCGGAAGGTGTGGATCCTGGCGATCTGGGCCGGCAGGTCGGGCGTCGCGTCCACCAGGTAGACGTGATCGGTTTTGGGGAAGTCGATCGCCAGGCTGGCCACGTGCCGCGCGAGGGCCGGGTTCTTCCGCGCCGCCGAGCATTGGGAGCAGTCGCAGCCCGTCTGCGGCATGCCGCCGTCCTGCGCGATGCCAAGGACGACGACGCGGGGCGTGGAGGGCGGGACGGGGGCGGCGGCGAGGAGAAGGAGAAGGATCAACGGGAGCAGAGCGAGGAGCTTCATGAGGGTATTTTGCACATTTGGCGGCATGCCTTCCGGCCCCGCACGCGCTAAACTCCCCCCTCATGCTCGAATCCATCTCCCCCGCCGGCGCGGCCCTGTTCGCCCGGGCCAAGAAGGAGCGGCGCAGCCAGAAGGCCGAGCGGCCCGTGGAGGCCGCGGCGGCGCGGCCGGAACGCATTCCGCCGCTCGCGAAGCTGCTCCTGGCCTGCGCCGCCGTGCTCACCCTGCTGGCGTGGACCCGGCTCTCCGCGCCTCAGCCCTGGTCGTACGACGAGTACTACCACCTGGGGCTCGCCCGGGAGCTGCGGTCGGACTTCCGCATGGAGACGTTCCGGTGGACGCCGTTCTCCATCCTCCACGACCATTTCGTGGACGGCGCGCCCCTCTTCCATGTGTTGCTGCTGCCCATCGCCAAGCTGCCGCTCGAGACCGCCAGCTTCCTGGGCGTGCTCCTTGGGCAGGTGTTCATCGTGGGCTCGTTCGCCTGGGCGCTCTGGACGCTCCGCGTGCCGCGCCCGTGGTGGTTCGTGCTCGCCCTGCCGACGCTCGGCCCCCTGTTCGCCATGCGCCTCGAGATGCTCCGGCCTCACGTGTGGCTCATGGGCTTCTCGTTCCTCGTGCTCGCGCTGCTGATCAAGCGGCAATGGAAAGCGCTCGGCGTCGTCTGCACGATCTTCGGGCTGACCCACACGGGCGGCTGGATCGCGATCCCCCTGGCGGCGCTCTGGTCGTTCTCCGGTTTGGCGGCGGCGCCGGGAGAGCCGGACCGGCGGCGGATCCCCTGGCAGCCGGTCGCCGCGGCGGCGGGAGGCTGGCTGCTCGGCCAGCTCCTCCATCCACAGGTGCCGGCGAACTTCCGGCTGTTCTTCCTGTCGAACTTCGTCATCCCGTTCCAGGCTTCGGGCGCCGGCGACACGGTGCTGCAGTCGCAGCTCGGCACGGAGATGGCGCGGCCCGAATTCGCCATCCTGGTGGAGCAATGGCCGGCGTTCATCGCACCGGCGATCGTCCTCGTCTCGCTGCTCTTCCAGCCGCGGCTGCGCACCCGGGCGACGCTGACGACGGGCGCCGTGTCGCTCGCCTTCCTCTTCCTCGGCAGCCTGTTCATCCGCCGGTTCTTCGAGCTGGGAGCGCCGCTGGCCCTGCTCGCCCTGGCGCTGGTGCTGCGCGAGCGGCGGGAGAAAGGCCTGCCGCCGCTTCTGCCGAAATGGGGCTACGGGCTGGCCGCGGCCGCCATCCTCTTCGGAGGACTGGAGACCTTCGGCGCCATGCGCGGCTATGGGTTCGGCCAGACCTCGGCGCCGCGCGCCATGGCGGAATGGTTCGGCCAGCACGGCGCGCCGGGGGAACGGGTGTTCACGGCCCAGTGGGCGGACTCGGCGCCGCTCCTCTACTCCGCGCCGCAGCTCGAGTCCCTGGTGGCCCTGGACCCGACCGCCTTCTACGCCAAGGATCCCGCCCTCTTCCAGGCCTACGTCAACATCGTCCAGGGGAACCATCCCGACCCGGCCCGCGCCATCCGCGAGCGGTTCGGAGCGCGCTGGGTGACCCTGTGGAAGATGCCGACGTTCCAGCGCCTGGCGCGCCAGCTCGGCCAGGCGCCCGGGGTGAGCGTGGCCTACAGCGACGGGGATTACCTGGTGGTCGATTTGGGAACGAAAATGGGGACGAAGTAGCTGGGACTGGCGGGAAAAACTCTTTGCTATCCGTCTAACCATTCAGCACCGGAAGAGGGTCTTCCGGTGTAGCGGTCCGGCTCATGGAGAGCCGGCACCCGCAAGGTTGGCCCCCCGGGGCCGGCCTCCTCGTCCGATGCCCTCGCTCAGACCGACCGAGGGCATCCTTTTTATTTCCCCGCTCTCACCGCGCCCGCAGCCAGCCGATCACCTGGGCGTCGACGCCCAATCCCGGTCCCAATCCCGCGTCGAGATTGCCGGGGAAGGACACGTGGCCTCCTCCGGCGAGCCAGCGCACCTCCAGGCGGGAGGCGCGGCTCTCGAGGACGGGGCGGACGGCCCGGGCGGGCACCATGGGATCGCCCTCGGCGTTGAGGAGCAGGGCGGGAACCCGCAGGTCTGCCAGCCGCGGCGCCACGCTGGCGCGGGCGTAGTAGTCGCCGGAGTCCTTGAAGCCGTGGCGCGGGGCCACGATGCGGTCGTCCCACTCGCGGATCGTGCGGATGCGGTTCGCCGCCTCGACGGGCAGCGGCACCGGCCGCCGGGCGGCCACGGCGGCGTAGATGCCGTTGAGGCTCGACAGGAGATAGCGGCGGTAGACCCAGACGGCGGGCGCGTCGATCTCCTGCTGCGAGAGCTTCAGGTCGAGCGGCGCGCAGACGGCGGCCACGGCGGCGAGACGCGGGTCGCCGCCTTCCGTTCCCAGGCGCAGGGCCACGTGGCCGCCCAGCGAGTAGCCCAGGGCATAGATCCGCTGGTAGGGGCGCAGGGCGTCGCTGGCCAGGGCGGCGTGCAGGTCGGCCGTCAGGCCCGCGTGGTAGAAGTCGCCGCTCGCCCGGTCGCAGCCCCGCAGGTTGATGCGCAGGCAGGAGACGCCCGCCGCTTCGGCGGCCACGGCGGCGCGCAGCATGTAGTGGCTCTCGGTGCTGCCGCCGAGGCCGTGGATGACCACCAGGAGATCCTCGCTCCCTGGCACCTCGCGCAGCAGCCCGGTCACCGGGATCTCGCCGGTGACCGGATCGTTCACCGTCGTCCCCCACGGGCGCGGCACGGGCGGCCGCAGGGGCCGCATGCCGTGGCGCAGGCGGGGCGCGATGGTCCAGAGATGGCCGAGGATCGACATGGCCCGATGCTATCGTCAAAGCCTGAACGGATCCCGCCTCCACCCAGCCGGCTCGCATCTTCCCATCCCGGACACCATGGGAAGGGAATGCAGCCCCTCGATTCCATCGAACGGCGGATGGCCGCGCTGTTTCTGCTCCTGATGACGCTGATCGTCTGGCAGGCCCTGCGCACCCATCCCCTCCAATCCCCCGCGATGTCTCTGATCGTGGAACCGGGCGAGCAGGTGTTTCCCGCCGCCGTGCCGCCCGAGAGCGCGCCGCTCCTCCCCGCCGCTCCCGCCGACCGCCTCGCCTTCCTGAAGGAGCATGCCGTGGAGGGGTTCGCGGCCTTCCCGGCGGACGCCTGCGAGGGCTTCGTCCGGATCTCGGCGCATCACTGGCTCCGGCTCCCCGTTGCCCGCGAGACGGCCAGAGAGCATGGAGCTGGGGTGCTCTATCTGGTGGGCACCGGCTGGCTGACCAGCGGCGGCGAAAGCGACCCACTCGCCAAGGCCGAGCTCCGCTCCTCGGGGCCGGGCGCCGAGGTCGAGGTGTTCTGCGCTCCATGAGCCTCAAGGCCCGCGCGTTCCTCGTCCTGGGCCTGCTCGCCCTGTCCGGCCTGGTGGTGGCCGCGGCCGGGCGCGTGTGGCAGCTGCGGATTCGGGTCCACGACCTGGAGCTGCTGCCCGCCGGGGCCGAGGTGCTCCAGGCGGACCAGGAGATCCGCGAGGCCTTCGGCTCGGACGAGCGGTTGATCCTCGCGCTCACCAGCCGGCGGCGCGAGGTCACGGATCCCGTGTTCATCGAGGACGTCCGCGCCTTCGCCCGCGAGATCGGCCGCAGCCACAACATCCGCATGCTGCTCTTCGACCGGCTCACCCGCGCGCGCTTCCGCGCCGAGCCGGTGGCCGGCGAGCCGTGGCTGCTCCACCCGCCGGACGGCGCCTGGCTTTCGGCGGCCCTGAGCCGCACGGTGATCCGCGGCAAGCTCGGCGCCGGCCGGTCGCGCCGCACGGCCTTCCTCGAGGCCCCCGCCCTCTCCGCCTCCGGGGTGGAGGACATCGGGAACCGGGCGCGCGCCGCTCTCGCCACGATCGAGGCCCGCCAGCCAGGCGAGTACACCCTCCGCCTGATCGGCCGCCAGGTCGTGCTCAACGGCCTCGGGCAGGCGCTCTTCGAGGATCTCCGCCACCTCCTGCCCTGGGCGCTGCTGATCATCTTCCTGCTCTTCGGGTGGATCTTCCGCTCCGTGTGGATGGCGGCCCTGGCCCTGGCGCAGTCCGGCCTCTGCGTGCTGTTCACGATGGCGGCCCTGCAGGCCCTCGGCCATCAGGTCTCGATCACGACGGCGATGATCCCCGTGCTCCTGACGGTGCTCGGCATCGCCGACGATCTCCATCTCTACAGCGAATACCTGCGGCTCCGGCAGGAGCACCCCGGGACCGATCCGTTCACGCTCGTCTGGCAGGGGGTCCACAAGGTCTTCTTCCCCTGCACGGCCACGGCGCTGACCACGGCCATCGGGTTCGCCTCGTTCATGCCCACGGACGTTCCCGGGCTGCGCGTCTTCGGGCTGCTGGCCAGCATCGGCGTCTGCTTCTCCTGGCTCCTCACGATCACCGTGGTCCCCACCTTCCTGGCTCTGATCCCCATCCGCAAGCTCCCGGACTGGACCCTCACCCCGAGGTTCCCGCTCCCGCCGTTCCTCGTGCGGGGCGTGGTCCCCGTGGTGCTGACCCTGCTGGTGGTGCCGGGGATCTTCCGCCTGCGGATCGACGACGGCTGGACGCACAACTTCCGGCCCGCTCATCCGATCGTCCGGGACGTGCGCTGGTTCGAGAAGGAATCGATCGGGGTCTACCAGTTCGACGTGATGCTGACGCGGGGCGACGCCCGTTCCTGGACCGAGCCGGAGATCCTCCGCTCTCTCGCGGCCTTTCAGGCGAGCGTCGAGGCGATGCCGGAGGTGACCGCCTCCCTCTCGCTGTCCGACCTCGTCCGCGACCGGGCCTGGGAGCTGGGCAGCGCCGGCGCGGCACGGCCGCCGCTGCCAGCCTCCCGGCCGGAGGTCGAGGGGCTCCTCCAGACGTACCGGTACTTCAACGAGGACATGTTCCTGCGCATGTTCCTCGCCCGCGATCCACGCTCGACCCGGCTGATCTTCGCCACGGCGCAAGACGACTTCGTGACGTCGAGCCGGGCGAAGCGGGCGCTCGACGAGCGGATCCGCCGGAGCTTTCCGCCCGGCCTCGTCCGGGCGCGGGTCGGCGGCAGCGCCGAGCGCGGCCGCGTGCTGATCGAGTCGATCACCTACAGCCAGGCCGTCTCCGTGCTCGCCGCGCTCCTGATGTCCTGGCTGACCCTGAGCTTCGCCTCGCGCCAGGGATGGAGGTCGCTCCGCTGCATCCTGGCGATCGTCTGGGCGATGGCGCTCGTCCTGGGAATCGCGGGATGGGCCGGCGTGCCCCTCGGCGTCGCCTCCTCCTGCTTCCTGGCGCTGGGCGTGGGCATCGGCCTCGACTACAGCATCCACCTCGCCTTCGGCCGCTCCCGGACGGACGGGGAGGAGGGCGAGGAGGGGGCCATCTACCTGCGGATCCTGACCAACGTCTTCGTCGTCGGCCTCGGCCTGTCCGTCCTGCTGTTCTCGGAAAATCCCACGATCGCCCGGCTCGGCCTCCTGATCGTCCTCAGCCTGGCGGCCTCCGGCTACACCTCCATCGCGGTCTTCTCCCGCGAGATCCTGGCCGATCGCCCCTAGAAGCGGGACTCGGAAGGGAACCGTTTTCCCCTTCCCATCGTCTAATGGGTAGGGAAACCTACGGACGGGGTGAAACGTTTTCCGCTCATCCGACGTTATATGTAGGGCAGGACCGAAATGGGACCCATGTACCCTGAAATCAAAGTTTCCCTCCGCAGCCGCAACCGCTTCGCGCTCGTGAGCGCCATCCGGTACGGACTACGCCGTGCCGGAACCTCTCGCGCCGAGATCGACCGCTTCTCCCACGAAGCGCTCTCGACGCAGGACGCCCGCCACTTCGAAGAGCTCTGCAGCCAGTGGGTACGGCTGGAAGGCGGGCCCGGCCAGACCCGCGACTGACGAAGTCCCCTCCTTGAGACCATCCTCCTTGAGATAACCTTCTTTCCCAGCGCGAGCGTGCGCGGAAAGAGGGGGAGGATCATGAAAGCCATCCGTGTCCACAATGTGGGAGGACCCGAGGTCCTGACCTGGGAGGACGTTCCCGATCCGGTGCCCGGAGAAGGCCAGGCGCTCGTGCGCCTCGAGGCAGCCGGGGTCAACTTCATCGACGCCTACTTCCGCACCGGCCTCTACAAGGGTCCGGCGCTGCCCTTCATCCTGGGACAGGAGGCGGCGGGCACGGTGGCCGCCCTGGGCCCCGGCGTGACCGAGGTCGCGGTGGGCGACCGGGTGGCCTACACGGGAATCCACGGGTCCTACGCCCAGCTGGCGGCCGTGCCGGCGGCGCGGCTGGTGAAGCTGCCCGACGGCGTGAGCGCCCGCGAGGGCGCCGCCGCCATGCTCCAGGGCATGACGGCGCACTATCTCACCCTCACCACCTTTCCCCTGAAGAACGGCGACGCCTGCCTGATCCACGCGGCGGCGGGCGGCATGGGCCAGCTCCTGTGCCAGATCGCCAGGATGCGCGGCGCGCGGGTGTTCGGCACCACCTCCAGCGAGGAGAAGGCGCGGATCGCCCGCGAGGCCGGCGCGGACGAGGTCATCCTCTACACCGAGCAGGACTTCGCGGCCGAGGTGAAGCGCCTGACCGGCGGCCGGGGCGTGCAGGTGGTCTACGACGGCGTGGGCCACGACACCTTCGAGAAGAGCCTGGACTCGCTGGCTCCAAGAGGGACGATGGTCTCCTACGGGCAGGCGAGCGGCAAGGTGCCGCCGATCGACATCACGATCCTCAACACCAAGGGCTCGCTCTACCTGAGCCGCCCCTCGCTCACTCACCACATCGCGACCCGCGAGGATCTGCAGTGGCGGGCCTCGGACATCCTGGGCTGGATCGCCGAAGGGAAGCTGCGGCTGAGCATCGGCCTCGAGCTGCCCATGGCCGAGGCCGCCGAAGCGCACCGGGCGCTGGAAGGGCGGCGGACGACGGGGAAGGTGATTTTGATCCCGTAGGCCGGAAGGTCGACCGATCTCGAACCGCCCCTAGGACCGGACGCTGCCCTATCGCCTTCTCGCGTTCAGCACCGGCAGCAAAGCCTTCTTTCCCTCTGGCTCGGCCCGAGGCTCCAGGACCGCCACGTCGAAGTGGCGTTCGAAGAACTCACCGCACCAGAGGCAGGCGTTGCCCAGAAGCCGTAGGAAAGCACGCCTTTCTTCAGGTAGTCCTCGCGGGTGCTGAGAGGACCGGTCGCCTCGTCTCGTCTACCATGCCACGCGATTGGAACAGCGCTTCGATCTAGGACCGGCGCTGCCCCTGGTGCTTGTGGAAACGGTCTATTGAGGCGATATCGATGCGCGAGACGCCGCGGGCGATCAGGGCGTCGAGCCGCTCGCCGGTCAGCAGATCTCCGTTGGTCTGGAGCATCACCTGGGTCTCGCCCAGGTACTTCTCCACTACGGCTTCGAGGATGGCGCAGAGCTTGACGCGCTCGGTCAAGGGCTCGCCGCCGGAGAGGATCAGCCGGTCCACCCGATCGGGCAGGTTGGAGACCATGGCCAGGCAATCCTTCAGGGTCATCGTATTGCCCTTGGAACCCGAGAGGTTGTAGCAATGGGCGCCATCGTCGTTGCACAGGTGGGTGAAGACCCAGTAGAGCGACTCACAAATGATCGAAGTCCGTCATCATGAAGAGAACTTCCGCCCAGGCGCCAGAGATTCTCAGAAACGGACCTCTCCTGGTACACCGAAGGCCGCCCACCCTGGGCTTCGTCGACATTCAGGTGCCTGTCTGGATCGTTCGACGTGGTGGTAGCCACACGGGGGTGGCTGAAAGCTTCAGCCCGTCGCGTGAATTACGGTCGGCGACTTCCACCTCGCCCCAGAAATGCGGCCGCGGCTGGCGCCTTCGAAGCCTGCCAGATTTTGAAGACTTCGTACCAGATAACCGTCGAGTAGGTCACCGCGAGCCAGACCAACACGGCCTCGATGGGCAGGAAGGCCCAGGCGTCGACTGTAAGCCCCAGCATGGCCCTTTTCTGATAGCCCCACCAGCCGTAAGGCACGGCAAGAGTAGCCTCCCAAAGCAGACTAACCAGGAGGAGCGCGAAGACCGTGACGCTCACCGCGCGCCAGTTGACATAAGGGCGAACCACGGCGAAAAAGCCGATGGATGGGACCAAGGCGATGACCACAAGGAACGTAAGGTAGGATGGCCAGCCCTCCTGCCCCGCGACGAAGTGCTTGTAGATCCAACCCAAGGCGATAAGGGCGAGCCCCACTCCGAAGGACTCCTTGTGGAAATGAACCAGGTGGCCGTTGCGTGCGAGGCCAGCGGAATAGTCCTCTTCGTTGTACCGCGCACACCACACCTCGTCATTCCAGACATAAAAGAGCAGCACGACGATAAATCCGCTGGCATAGAATACGAACTCCTCGACGGGAACGCAGCCACCGACGATTGGCACGTCCCAACCCAGCGTAGCTGCCCGGTTGTTGAAGAGGAGAAATCGTGATCCGAAGAACAGATCGAGAGAGAAACCCTGAGCGATGAGGAAGGGCGCCACTCTGAGAATGGCGCGGCGCTGCTCCACGAGGTCGGGCCGCCGGACCAGCCAGGAGCCGAGTACGGCGACCGGGACGAGGAACAGGAGAAGGCTCCAGGTGTAGCCGTAAGGCGTGGGATTGGAGCTTGCAATCTCTAACCTTCCCGCCGCCTTGACCTGCCAGAGAGTCCAGGCTGCGGGCGCGACGATCAGCGCCAGCATTGCCAAAGACAAGAGGGCGGCTTTCCGCTGCGTTCCCATGTCTTCCTTTGCGGAGAAACGAGCCTACATCGTGACGCTGACGCTGGCAGACAACACCCAAGGATCGTCTTTGACGACGCCTTGGAGAGCGTTGCCCGGATGGAAGTGGCCAAATCCGAGAGAGGTCGTGATTCCCTTGGGCACGGTGACGCTGAAGTCGATGTTCAGCTCGTTCCCGGCCTCGGTTCCCCGACCGGCGAAGACCGGCTCATTCAGCTCGTAATGGTGCAGGCGAAGCTGGGAATTGCAGGCGGAAATCTCTTCGCGGATGCCAATCATTCGCGCCATCGCGACGAGCGGGAGCCACGAGCGGCACTTCGTGTCGGTGACAGTGCCCCCAGCGTAGGTCTTGTTGGACAGCCCCGAACCGACCGGAACCAGCAGATCCAGGACCTTCGGATCCGTCCGGACTGCCGAGGCAAGGCGGGCGAGGAAGATCTTATCCGGCGCGAATCCAGTCGTCTCGCCCACATAACCTTCGTTCCGGTTTGGTGTCTTGGCCTCGTCGCCGGTTCCATACCCCAACTGGAGCCGGAAGGAGTAGGGTGAGGGATCGATCCTGCCCTTGACGCCTGGCTTCGAGACGATCACGGTCAGCAATCCAACAGTGCCTTCGCCCTCCATGATCGTCTTCGCTGGGTCGATCCGATCGGGAATGACACCACCCAATTTCTTCGAGACCTCGTCGATTTTCCGCTGGCTCCAATAGCCCGCCAGGCTTCCCGAGACGATCCAGTCATCCTTGCCGAGGCCGTTGGGAATAGCGAAGGAAGCGTCTCCTCCCACTGTGTCGTAGGTATAGGCAACGAGATACCGCTCTTCGTCCGTGATCTTCTCCGCCTCGCCTTGCATCATCGCCGGAATCAGGTTCGCGAAGGTCGGCTGTCCCTCGTTTCTGCCACGGGCAGCCAGCAGATTAAAGCTACGCCAACTCGGCAGACCTGCGATGGTGATGTCTTTGAGCTGAAGAACCAAGGAACGGTATCCTTCGGATTTCTTGGCGGCCGGGCCATCGACGTTCTCCCGTTTGAAGACGGCGCCGAGCGAGGCGAACCGCCAGAGAATCTCAACCGCCTCCCCTTTTTCGACCAATGCAATCTTTTCTCGCGAGGAGGCCAGATCGTACTTGCCGAAGCGTACCTGCGTGCCGTTGTCGCCGTAGAGGCGAAGCGCGTAATCGGAGACCGTCACCTTCCGTTCCTGGTCGGCTTCTCCAAGGTTTCCGGCCTTGAAGTCTAGGGTCGCGGAGCCATCCGCGCGGTTGCCTAACTTCTGGATGAGCTTGAAGTTGGCGCCACCGTTGAAATCGTCCTCCCGGGCGCCTCGGTAAGGAAGATCGGTTCTGACGAAGGCGCTGAACGCCTCTTCCTGAGCACCGCTGGCCGCGTTGAACGCTTCCTTGTCGCTCTGATTGAGCTCAGCGTTGGTGCTGGCTCCCACAGACCCAGAGAACTGCCAGACGGTCGAGCTTGCTGGCTCGTCGAACTCTGGCTTCACCTGCAGGTAGATGACATTGTGCGACGGCAGATTCGAGTCGCCGACGAAGTACACGTTGAGCGGAAGAAGCCCTGGCGAATTCAGGCTCGAAAGATAACGCAAGACTTCTGGTTCGAAAACCGAAGGCGCGCCCTGGCTTACCGGGAGCGAGTACGTACAGTCGTATCCGTTCACAACTTTGTTACAGAGACTCGCGAAGCGGTCCAGAAAGGCCTGAGCATCGCCCTTTGGGTCGATCAGTGAATTGATAAGGTCACAGTAACCAGGCTGGCTCCCCATCACTTTGATCGTAGCAGCGTAATTTCTCGCGGCTACATCCCCCGCCGGAACTCCATTCCTTTGTGTAGGATCACCCCAGAAGGACTGGCAGACGGCCACCATGGCAAGGTTCGGATCGCTCTGGCGGGGATTCGCGGCGAGCTTTCTAGCAATCTCATCGCATTGGTACCCTAGACTTTGAGTTTGCCCTTTGAGTATCAGCCCCCCCGAGGGCGCGGGAATCTTTGCTGTCCAGTCACAGATATTTGTGCTTGCAGGCGAGGCGAAGTCGAGTTGTGGCAGCTTGAAGGGCACTCGGACTTCAAAGAGGCGATCTGGAGTCTCGTTGACGAAACGAACCACGACCGCCGTCGCAGAAGCCGAGGTGGCGAAGGTGGCGTTAAAGCAGGCCTCGGTAGCCGCACCCACGAGGCCAACCCCGGTCCGGACGTGAAGGACTGGATAGGGCCGGCGGGGGTTCTGGAAGATCCAGTTGGCGACGCCGCCGTTGTCAAGAGCAATCCGGGTTTCCCCCTCAACGCCCGCGCAGGAAGCGGGAAGGGAGGGTGCCTGCGCATCGGCCCCTTTCACCGTTAGGAGGCTTACGAACAGTAGAGAGGCCAGGGCGCCGATCCTTGCCGGCACCGCGGGCGTCGCTGACAACGTGGGGCCACTCCTTAGCCGTCCTCGGGACATGACTTCATCCTCCCCTTAACCGCGAGCCGAGGCACCCGGTGTGGATGCTTTCAGTTGTAGAGACGGACCGCGCTCGAATTTTCCCGCGACGCGGTACGCCGCCATCAGCTCTTTTCTCGCGCAGCCCATGTGGACTGTTCATGAAGGGAGCTTCCTCCCGGGCGCCAGAGATTCCCAGAAACGGACCTCGTTCAGGACTCCAATGTCCGGATCGAAGGCGAAAGCCTCCAGGTTTTCGAACACGCGCAGCCGGCCTGCTTTCAGGTGGGCGAAACGATTTCCCATGAGGATCGCCTCCTTAAGGTCGTGGCTGACGAAGAGAGAGGTGATGCGGTAGGCGGGGGCCACGCGCTTGACCAGGGCCTGTAGGCAGGCCCTGGTCTCGGCGTCCAGGTTGCCGAAGGGCTCGTCGAGCAGGAGCAGAGAAGGCTGTACGATCAGGGCGCGGCCGAAGGAGACCCGCTGGCGCTGGCCGCCGGAGATCTGGTTGGGCGCTTGCGGGCGTGCCCTTCGAGCTCCAGGCTGGCGATCATCTCCTCCACCCGCCGCGCGAGCTCGCCACCCTGACGCCGCGCAGGCGCAGGCCGAAGGCCACGTTCTCCCAAACGCCCAGATGCGGGAAGAGGAACGGCTCCTTGTAGAGGTAGACGACACCCCTCCCCCTGCGGAGGGGACGCCGTCGATCCGCCGGCCGTTCAGGAGCAGCTCGCCGCGGTCGGCTCGTTCGAGGCCCGCGATGATCTTGAGCAGGGTCGTCTTGCCGTTGCCGGAGCGGCCCAGGACGCTCACCGTCTCGTGATGGGCCACGGCGAGCGAGACATCCGTGAGGACCGGCTCCCGGCCGAAGGATTTCGAAATGCCCTGGACCTCCCGAACACGACTACACCACCACCTGAAGAGAAACCTTTTATTAAGCCAGAGGAGGAGAGCCGACGGCAGGATCAGAGGCAGCTCGCGAGTGCCGCATAGAAGACGTTGGCTTCCCAGACGAAGTCGTAGACCTTGAGTGGCAGCGTCTTGACCTGCCCACCGCCTACCAGCATGGTGAGGCCATACTGGAACCACGATAGCAGGAACGTCTGGAAGAAGCAGAGCAGCAGCATGCCGGAAGAGAGGGGGGATGAGGACACGCCGGTAGAGTTGCCAGGTGCTCCCTCCGAGCGTGCGCACGAGGTTCTCCAAGGCTCGCATGCGCGGGCTTCACAGGCTCTGGGAAAGGACGATAGCGAAGCCCGTCTGCGCCAGGATGACGCTGGAAACCGAGCCTGAGAGTCCGGCCTGGATGGCCACGTAGAGCAAACAGACGCCCAGGATGATGGATGACAGGGCGAACGGCACGTAGGCCAGGAATAGCAGCAGCCGGCGCCGCGGGTGTCAGGCCATGTGCTTGGAGGTCACGTAGCCCCTGACGGGGGCGATCACGGCCACGGACGCCGAGATGAGCACCGACACACCGAAGCTCGCCGCGAGCCTGCCTTTGCCGGACTCGACGGCCGCCCAGCGCGACGGCAGCACGTCCGGAAACGGCCAGACCTGGCAAAGGAGAGCGCGGCCAAGACGATAAACGGCAGGACCCAGAGGGCGATCACAATCGCCTGCGAAAACTTATTCATCCGCGATCTCTTGGTCCCGCCGGAACAGGATAGCGACGAGGGCCATCACGAGACCCGTGTAGAGCAGGGCCACCACGAAGGCCCCGGGTTTCTGCCGCAGGTCGAACATGACGAGCTTCCGCATGGCCACACGGAGAGCATCCGGGCCAGCCGGGCTTCTCGGCCGATCGAAGAGAAAGAGAGTTTCCGCTGGGTAGAGGGTTACCGGCGCATCTGTATTCTGCAGAAAGAAGTTGGAAAGACCACTCGCCTGGTCTACGTAGCCGACTGGAAATCCGACCTGCTCGAACTGTTCGATGAAGTGCAGCGGGCAGGAAGATCGAACCCGATCCGGCCCAACTCCGGAGCCTCTTCGGCCACTTGCCACAACCGGCTGCCGTCCTCCAATTTGCGGCTGAACGGCGCGGTGGGTCAAGAGCTGTCTCGGGATCGGCCCGGCTCGGATGGGCCGGAACCAGGCGATGGTACAACAGCCGCCATCGTATGGAGGGTCAGATCACACGCTCGTTGCCTCCGTCGACCGGAATCCAGGCCCCTGTCGTCTTGGCGAAACGGGGGCCGCACAGCTCGGCCGCCAGCTCGGCGACGTCGCGGCTCGTCACCTCCGCTCCCAGCACGTTCTTGCGCCGGTACTCCTCGACGGTGAGGCCGTAGGCGGCGGCGCGGGAGGCGAGCACCTCGTCCGTCCAGACGCCGGTGTCGAAGACGGCGTTGGGATGGAGGACGTTCACCCGGATGCCGTCGCTCCCCCACTCCAGGGCCGCCACGCGGGCGAGCTGGTGAAGGGCCGCCTTGGAGGCCGAGTAGGCCGCCGCGCCCGGCCCCGGCGCGGGAACGTTCTTGGAGCCGATCACCACCACCCGGCCGCCGGCCGGAGCGAGCTTCAGAAGCGGGTGGCAGAGGCGCATCAGCAGGACGTTGGCGTCGAGGTTCACCCGCATCACCCGGTCCCATTCCGCGAGCGGCAGGTCCGCGATCTTGCGGCTGGGAGGGAAGATGCCCGCGTTGAGCACCAGCAGGTCGAGGCCGCCGAAGGCCGCGACCGCTTTCCCGAGGGCCTCCGCCACGTCCTCCTCCACCGTCACGTCGCAGGGCAGGCCCAGGAAGTCGCGGCGGGCCAGGAGGCCTGTAATCCTGGGGGCCACGTCCAGGCCCACCACCGCCGCGCCCCGGGCGAGGAGCGCCTCGACGGCCGCGCGGCCGATGCCCGAGGCGGCGCCCGTCACCAGGGCCACCTCGCCGGCGAAGACCGGGGGCTTGCCCGCCTGGGCCAGCTTCGCCTGCTCCAGGTCCCAGTACTCCATGTCGAACAGCTCGCGAGCGGAGAGCGCCCGCCATCCCCCGAGGCGCTCGGCCCGCTCGATCGCGTCCATCGTGTGCCGGTAGATCTCGGCCGCGATGGCGGCCTCCTTCGCCGTGCGTCCCGCGGTTGCGAGGCCCAGCTCGGTGTCCAGAACGACCCGCGGAGCAGGATCGAGCATCGTCTTCGGCAGCCCGGAAACATTGGCCGTGAAGTAAGCCTGATAGGCGTGGACGTACGCGTCCACATCGCGGCCCACCAGGGGGAGGCGCTTGGTGCGGATGACGTGATCGGGCGTTGCCGGCCCCTGCTGGGAGACCCGCGCCACGTCGCCGCGCCGGGCGAAAGCGAGGGTGCGAGCGTCGCGATGGGTCGCTAGGACCATCGGGAACCCCGCCGCCTTCGAGAGATCGTGGCGGAGGCCCGCGGTCTCCAGGGGATCGGGAGGTCCAGCGGGCTCCGGGAAGGCGCCCAGCGCCCAGGCGCCGCGGGCTTCCAGATACTCCTCGGCGCCACGGACGAGCTCGATCATCCGCTCGTAGGACTCCCGCGCCGTGGCCCCGAACGAGAAGATGCCGTGGTTCAGCAGCACCATGCCGGCCGTCTCCGGCCCGGCCTCGGCGGGGAACCGCTCGGCGCACAGCCGGGCGAGGTCGAACCCCGGCATCACGTAGGGGACGATCACCACCGACCCGCCCCAGATCTCCCGTACCCGCGCCTCGCCATCCGGCGTGTTGGTGACGGTGACGACCGCGTCGGCGTGAGTGTGGTCCACGTACTTGAAGGGCAGCAGCGCGTGCAGGATGGCTTCCACGGACGGCGTGGGCGCCGCGGCCCGGGTCATGCTCGTCCGCAGCTCGTTGACCATCTCCGGATCGCTGAGCCGCGGCAGCGTCGCCAGGCGCAGGGCCGGGGCCAGCCGGACTGGCGCGAACCCCTCGGCCTCGATCGTTTCCAGGTCCCATCCGCTGCCCTTGACGTAGAGGATGTCCTCTTCTTCCCCGAAGAGGTTCGTCTCGCGGGTCTTGACGGACGTGTTGCCGCCGCCGTGCAGCACCAGGCTCTTGTCGCGCCCGAGCAGCCGCGAGGTGTACACGCGCAGCCCGAGGTCCCCGGGGAAGCGGGCGGCTTCTTCATCGTTCCAGAGGCTTTTCATGGATGTCCAAGCATACCAGCCGCGGGTTTCTTAGGTTATTCTCCCCCAACTATGAACGGCTTGACTAAATGAGGAGCGACCATGCGCCCAGCGACCCTGACGGAACCCCTTCGGTTGGAAACCGAGAGGCTTGTGCTGCGCCGGCTGACTCCCGAGGATTCCGGCGGCCTGTTGCGGATCTTTTCGGACCCGGAGGTCACCCGGTACCTGGAGATCACTCCGCTCGAGGTCCCCGGCGAGGCGATGGCCCTGCTCGAATACTTCAACGACCTGCTGGACAAGAAGCAGGGCGTGCGCTGGGGCATCGAGCAGAAAAAGGATGGCGCCCTCATCGGCACCTGCGGCTTCCACACGATGAAGCTCTGGGCCTTCCAGGGGGAGATCAGCTACGACCTCGCGCGGGCCTACTGGGGAAAGGGGATCGTTCCGGAGGCCTGTCAGGCGCTGCTCCGGCATGCCTACGAGACGATGGGGCTGAACCGCGTTCAGGCCGCCGTGCTGCCGGAGGCCGCGCCCTCGGCCAAGGTCCTGGAGAAGCTCGGCTTCCACCGGGAGGGAGTCCTGCGGCAGGCCGGCTACTGGAAGGGCCGTTTCTGGGACAAGGTTTCCTACTCGCTGCTCAAGCGGGAGTGGCAGGAGCGGGAAGGCGGCACGAACGCAACGGCGACCAGCCAGAGCCGGTCCTTCGTCGTAGCCCTGTGAGAGAGCGTGTCGACGTCTGCTAGACTGGTTGAGGCAGGTTGTTGCGCTTCGACGAGTTGTCGTGATCTGATCCCGCAACCGTTGGAGAAAGGAGGACTCCGATGACCGCGATTCCTTTCCGGCAGGAGGTCTACTACCCGGAATCCGACGGCAAGCCCATGGGCGAGACCGAGGTCCATATCCGGGAGATCATGTACGTCTGCCAGGCGCTCGACGAGCACCTCCGGCACGTGCCCGATGTCTACGTGGGAGCCGACCTGCTCCTCTACTACGTGGAGGGAAACCCCAAGATGTTCGTCGTGCCGGACGTCTTCGTGACGCTGGGAGTCCCCAGAGGGGAGCGCCGGACCTACAAGCTGTGGCAAGAAGGCCGGCCGCCGTCGATCGTCGTCGAGATCACCTCGGACAGCACACGCAACGAGGACGTGGTCAAGAAGAAGGCCCTCTACGAGAGGCTCGGAGTCGAGGAGTACGTGCTCCATGATCCCCTCGGGGATTATCTGAATCCGCCCTTGCAGGCGTTCCGGTTGGTGATGGGACGGTACCAGGCGGTGCCTCTGGGACCCGACGGCTCCTTCCAGAGCCGGACCCTGGGCATCACGTTCCGGATGGAAGGAAGGGGCGTTCGCCTGCTGGATACCGCGACCGGCGAGCTCATCCTGAGCAATGAGGAAGTTCGCGAGGAGCTCGCCCGTCTGCGTGCCGAGAACGCACGCCTCCGCGGCCAGGGCTGACCGGCCGCCCTGGCTGACCCTTACATCCGCGCGAGCTGCCGCTTCCTCCCCACGGTCGCCGCCACCATCAGCAGGCCCGTCGCCGCCAGATAGGCAAGCGGCATCCCCGCCTTCAGCGCGGCGGGCACGGCTCCCAGATAGTCCAGCGGCGGGACCCGCTGCATGGGCCCGAGATACCAGAAAACCAGGAAGATGATCTCGAAGAGCTTGCCGGTGCCGCTCCAGACCCCGAGCGTCAGGGCCAGCGTGGGAATGAAGAGCGCGCCGACCGCCCAGGCTCCCACGGCCGTCCAGTCGTCCGCCAGGGCGAACCGCGCGACGGCGCCCCCGCCCGTGGCCACGGCGAGGAGCACTCCGGACAGCCAGGCCGCCGGAAACTGCCGGCCGAGCGGGCGCGCCGCCGAGAAGACCAGCCCGCTCGTGCCATGACGCGCTTCCCGGGTTCCCAGACCCGACCAGAGCAGGATCGGCCAGAGCCAGGCCAGCGGCAGAATCACCTTGTGGACCGTCGCGAGCGGCGCGGCGAGGGTAGCGATGAACAGCCCCAGGGCCACCGCGTACCACCACCAGCGCTGACCCTTGAGCAGCAGGCGCAGTTCGGCCCGCAGGAGGCCGAAGAAACTGAATCGGCGCGCCCCCTGCGCCAACGGGTGAAGATGGACGGCCGGAGCCGGCAGGGCGGCGGGGAACGCCGCGGCTTCAGCAAGAGCACCCGGACTCACCACCTTGAGCTTGCGCACGCGGCCAGAGCCCTGAGCAGTATCGAAACGATCGAAAAAGAACGCCGCAACCAGCGCCAGCCCGACGGCGGCCGCGATCCAGACGAGCCGGGAGAGCAGGATCTCCGGCGTCCAGTCCATCCCATCCCAGTGGAAGACCTTGTTGCGGCTCTCGTCGGCCATGGCGCCCAAGGTGAAGCTGTGCTTGGTCGCGCCATACCGGAGCGCCGTCTGCCGGTAGAGATCGCTCGAGATGGCCCCCATCCCGATCAGGTCCAGGGCCTGGCCGCCAAAGATCGAAGCCGGCATCAGGCCGATCCAGAGGAAGAACCAGACGACGTTGCCGAAGCCTCCGCACAGGAAGGGAATGGTCTCGAAAAGCACGGCGAACGCCGCCACGATGGCCATGACGGGCAAGCAGAAAACGACGAGCGGAGCCAGGAGCTTGCCGGCCTGGAGGTGGGTGTCCTCTCCCACCACGAGCTGGGCCACGAACGCCATCACGGCGAGCACCGCCACCATGGAAAGCAGGACGGCGAGGTTGCTGGCCATCTTGCCCAGCGTGTAGAGCGGCTTCGACATCGGCGTGGTGGCAAGGATCTGTCCCACGCCCGTCCGCCGGTCCCGCTCGACCGAGCCCTTGACCACGTAGAAGCCGGCGATCGAGAGGAAGGAATTGATCACCAGCGCCATCACGACGCCCACCCAGGGCGAATTGTAGATCCCCCGCGAGTCGTCGACCCAGAGCTTGAGCTGGCCCACGCTGACCACGTACCCCAGGTACAGGGCCAGCCCGAGGGTCATCAGGAAGCTGTAGCGCCGCACCCGCTCGAGGAAGTCGGCGCGCATCAGATGCCAGAGGACGCGGGCCTGGGCGTTCATGCCGCCGCCGCCCGCGCCCGGTCGCCTTCGAGGACGGCCAGGTAGGCGTCTTCCAGGCTGGGCGGCACCCGCACGGCGCCCGGAGCGGGCGGAATCTCCGACACGACCCGCGCGTGGACGCCATCGGCCCGGCGCACGGTGCTGCTGATCTTCCAGCGCTCGCGCGCGGCGGCCAGCTCGGCGCTCGGGATCACCCACTCCCAGACGCGCCCCTCGACGCTGAGCAGCAGCTCCTCCGGCTCGGCATAGGAGAGCAGGCGCCCGCGGTCCATCACAGCGATGCCGGTGGCGACCGCCTCGACGTCCGACACGATGTGGGTCGAGAGGATCACGATGCGCTCGCCCCCCAGGTCGGAGAGCAGGTTGCGGAACCTCACCCGCTCCTCGGGATCGAGGCCCACCGTGGGCTCGTCCACGATCAGCAGCCGCGGATCGTTGAGCAGCGCCTGGGCGATGCCGATGCGCTGCTTCATGCCGCCCGAGTAGCCGCCGAGCGGGCGCTTGCGCGCCTCCGTCAGGTTGACGAGGACGAGCAGCTCCTCGATCCGCCGCGCCGCCGCCGCGCGGTCCAGCCCCTTGACGGCCGCCATGTACTCCAGGAACTCGACGGCGTTGAGATTGGGATAGACGCCGAAGTCCTGCGGCAGATAGCCGAGCTCGGCCCGCAGCCCGTCCGGCGAGCGCACGATGTCCGTGCCGTCCCACAGCGCCCGCCCCTCGGTGGGACGGGTGATCGTGGCGAGAATCCGCATGAGGGTCGACTTCCCCGCGCCGTTCGGCCCCAGCAGGCCGAGAACCCCGGCCCCGAGCTCCAGCGTGAAGTCCTTGAGCCCCCAGAAATTTCCTTTGTACCGCTTCCCGACTCCCTCGATGGTGAGTTTCATGGCATGTCTCCTCGTAGCACTGTACGCGGGAGACGGGGGGAAGGTTACTGGCTCAGTGGGTGGGACGCGGGCCGCCGCCGGGCAGTCCGCCAAGGCCGACCTCTTCCAGGACCTCCGAGAGCTTCTCGCCGCCACGCACCCCGAAGTCGAGCGTGCGGGTGGGGAACGGCACGGTGATGCCGTTCTCGTCGAAAGCCCTCTTCAGGCGCTGGATCGCCTCGCTGCGGGCCGCGAGGTACTCGGACTGCTTGGCGGTGAAGTCGATCCAGAGCCGTGCGACGAAATTGATCGAGCTCTCTCCCAACTCTTCGAAGAAGACCTCGACCTCCGTGTCCGGCTTGCGCACCGAGACCTGCTCCAGGGCGCTTGTCGCGACCCGCAGCACCTTCTCGAGGTCGTCGCCGTACGAGATCCCCGCCCGAAGGTCGATCCGCCGCCGGCCGCTGGTGGTGTAGTTCTGGATCGGGTTCTCGAAGACCTGCTTGTTGGGGATCAGAACGATCTGGCCCTCCGGGCTGGTGATCTCCGTCCAACGCAGGTGAACCCGCCTGACGACGCCGAAGAAGTCCTTGGTCTCGATCAGGTGCCCGGCGCGGAACGGGTGCTGGATCGACAGATAGATCCCCGCCATGAGGTTGGCGGCGATGTCCTGGAAGGCGAAGCCGAGGGCCAGGCCGAGGATGCCAGCGCCCGCGAGCAGCGAGGCCACCGTCTTCTGGAGGCCCAGGATGCCCAGGGCGATGAAAAAGCCGGCGGCGACCAGGGCCAGGAACACCGTCTGGGAGACCAGCCGGTTCACCTGGTCGCTGTGCGAGACGCGGCGCAGGAACCGGTGAGCCAGGGTGCGCGCCAGCTTGGCGATCAGCCAGAAGGCGACGAGCACGCAGAAGGCGACCAGCAGGTTCGGCAGGAGAAGGACGAAATCCCGTACCCATCCCATGACCTTGCCACTGAGCAGGTTCCACGCTCTTTGGATGCCCATTTAGTGGAAATATTGCAAACCGTGGGCCAATGACTCCACCGATTACTCCACCGCCAGCGCGATCTGGTTGGCGAAAGCCTCCAGGAGGTGGAGCTGCTCGGGCGAGGCGAGCCCCTCGGGGTCGGCCGGATGGACGCCGAGCACGCCGACGGTCCCCCGCGAGGTCCGCAGCGGCAGGTAGAGTCCCTTGGCGGCGGGCAGGGTGCCGGTCGTCTTGCCGGCCATGCGGCCGTGGCCGTAAACCCACTGCGCCACCGCCTGCTCGCGAGTATCAAAGTGGAAGGTGACGCTCTCGGACGCCCGCTCGGCCAGGCGCCCGGCCTCGTCCGGCAGCAGCAACAGCACCTGGCTCAGGAAGACCGTCTGGATATGGCGGGCCGCGGCCTGGAGGATCTCGTCGTCGTCGCGGGCGGCCGCGAGGTCGCGGCTCATGGCATAGAGGGCCGCCGTGCGCTCCTCCCTCTCCCGGGCGGCCTCGGCCTGCCGGCGCAGGCGCACGGTGAGGGTGGAGATCACCAGGGCGGTGATCAGCATCACCACGAAGGTCACGAGGTACTCGGTATCCGAGACGGCGAAGGTCAGGTAGGGATTCACGAAGAAGAAGTCGAACGCCGCGACGGAGAGCACCGAGGCGAGGATCGCGGGGCCTCTCCCGTAGCGAGAGGCGACTCCTACCACCCCGAGCAGGAAGAGCATCACCAGGTTGGCCTCCTCGAACCGGGGATGGATCAGGGCCGAGATCCCGGTCGCGAGGGCCGTCACTCCCAGGGCAACGGCGTAGCCCCGGAGATCGCCGCGCGCGGCAGCCCGCCTCTCCGGCACGGGCCAGCCCTCCTCGGAATCTCCCGCGATGACGTAGACGTCCATCTCGCCGCTGTCGCGCTCCAACGTGTCGCGCACGGAGCCGAAGAGCACGTCCTTCCATCGTGAGTGGATCGGCTTGCCGACGACGATCTTGGAGACGTTCCGCCGGCGGGCATACTTCAAGATCTCCTCGGCTGGCCGCTCACCGCTTAAGGTGGTGGTCGCGGCGCCGAGCCGCTCGGCCAGGCGCAGGGTCTGCCAGACGCGGTCCCTCTCCGCCTTGGGCAGCCGCAGCTCCACCGGCGTCTCGACGTAGACGACCACCCACTCGGCGCGCAGCCGTTCCGCCAGGCGCCGGGCGGCCCGCACCAGCTTGGCGGAGTTGGGACCGGAGCCGACCGCCACCAGGATGCGCTCGGCGACCGGCCAGGTCTCAGCAATGCCGTGCAGCTCCCGGTAGCGCTGCATCTGGGCGTCGACCCGCTCGGCCGTCTTGCGCAGGGCCAGCTCGCGCAGGGCGATCAGGTTGCCCGGACGGAAGAAACCCTGGGCCGCCCGCGATGCCTGCTCGGCCCCGTAGACTTTCCCCTCCTGAAGGCGTTTGAGCAGCTCCTCGGGCGGCAGGTCGACGAGCTCGACCTGGTCCGCCCGTTCGAGGATCGAGTCCGGGACCGTCTCGCGGACGACGATGCCGGTGATCTTCCCGACCAGGTCGTTCAGGCTCTCCAGGTGCTGGACGTTCATCGTGGTGTAGACGTCGAGGCCGTGAGCCAGCAGCTCCTCGACGTCCTGCCAGCGCTTGGCGTGGCGCGAGCCGGGCGCGTTGGTGTGGGCCAGCTCGTCGACCAGGATCACCGCCGGACGCCGGGCGAGGGCGGCGTCGAGATCGAATTCCCCGAGTTGGACGCCCCGGTGCTCGACGGCGCGGAGCGGCAGAATTTCGAGCCCGTCGAGCAGGACCCCGGTCTCCTGGCGGCCGTGGGTCTCGACGACTCCCGCGACGACATCGGTCCCCTGGCGTTTCAGCTCGCGCGCCGCCTCCAGCATGGCGTAGGTCTTCCCCACTCCGGCCGTGGCGCCGAAGAAAACCTTGAGCTTGCCCCGCCCGGCCGCCTCCTCCTCGGCCCTGGCAAGGGCGAGCAGGGCATCGGGATCAGGTCGGCCGTCCATGCGCCAGCGCGTCCAGATCCAGGTTCAGCCGCAGCACGTTGACCCGCGGCTCGCCGATCACCCCCAGCCAGCGCTCTTCGACGTGCTCCTCCACCAGCCGCCGCACCGTCTCGGGATCGAGCCCCCGGGCGGCGGCGACGCGTTTCACCTGGTAGAGAGCCGAGGCGGGGCTGATGTGCGGATCGAGACCGCTGCCCGAAGCCGTGACGAGATCGACGGGGACCGGTCCCTCGCCGTTCGCCGCCCGCACGCGCTCCACGTCCGCCTGGACCCGGTCGATCAAGGCGGGGTTGGTGGGCCCCAGGTTGGAGCCCCCCGAGGCCGCCGCGTTGTACGGCGGCGACGTGGCCGAAGGCCGGCTCCAGAAGTAGCGCGGCCCGGCGAACGGCTGGCCGATCAGCAACGGATCGCCGTTGGCCTGCCGGGGGAAGACCGCCTGGGCGATGCCGGTCACCAGGAGTGGATAGGCCACGCCGGTCAGGACGGTAAGAACGAGAAAAATCAGGATCGCTGGTTTCAACTCTCTCATGGCTATACCAGTCCCAGACCCGACAGGAGGAGATCGATCAGCTTGATGCCGACGAAGGGGACGATCACTCCTCCCAGGCCATAGATCAGCAGGTTGTCGCGCAGCAGGCGCGAGGCCGTGTGGCGGCGGAACTTGACGCCCTTGAGCGCCAGCGGGATGAGCACGATGATGATCATGGCGTTGAAGATGACCGCCGACAGGATGGCGCTCTCCGGGCTCCCGAGGTGCATCAGGTTGAGCCGGTTGAGCACCGGGTAGGTGGTGGCGAACGCCGCCGGGATGATGGCGAAGTACTTGGCGACGTCGTTGGCGATGGAGAACGTGGTGAGCGTTCCGCGGGTAATGAGGAGCTGCTTGCCGATCTCCACCGTCTCGATGAGCTTGGTGGGGTTCGAGTCGAGATCCACCAGGTTGGCGGCCTCCTTGGCCGCCTGGGTGCCGGAATTCATGGCGACCGCCACGTCGGCCTGGGCGAGAGCCGGGGCATCGTTGGTGCCGTCGCCCGTCATGGCCACCAGCCGGCCGCCCGCCTGGTAGTCGCGGATCAGCTTCAGCTTGGCCTCGGGCGTCGCCTGGGCCAGGAAGTCGTCCACCCCGGCCTCCGCCGCGATGGCGGCGGCGGTCAGCGGGTTATCGCCGGTGATCATGACCGTCTTGATGCCCATGGCCCGCAGCTCGGCGAAGCGCTCGCGGATGCCGCCCTTGACGATGTCCTTGAGGTGGATCACGCCCAGCACCCGCGTCCCCTCGGCCACCACGAGCGGCGTGCCGCCGCCCCTGGCGATAGTCTCGACCTTGGCCCGCACGTCGGGCGGGAAGGCGCCTTCCCCGGCGGTCACGAATGCCTCGACGGCATCGGCCGCGCCCTTGCGGATGCGGAGATTGCCGACATCGACGCCGCTCATGCGCGTCTGTGCCGTGAAGGGGACGAACTTCGCGCCGAGGGCTTGTACGTCCCGCTCGCGGATGCCGTAGCGCTCCTTGGCCAGCACCACGATGCTGCGCCCCTCGGGGGTCTCGTCGGCGAGCGAGGAGAGCTGCGCCGCGTCTGCCATCTCGCTCTCCTGGACGCCGTCGGCCGGCAGGAATTCGGTCGCCTGCCGGTTGCCCAGGGTGATCGTGCCCGTCTTGTCGAGCAGCAGCACGTCGACATCCCCGGCGGCCTCGACGGCACGGCCCGAGGTGGCGATGACGTTCGCCTGGATCATGCGGTCCATACCGGCGATGCCGATCGCGGAGAGCAGGCCGCCGATGGTGGTCGGGATCAGGCAGACGAGCAGGGCCACGAGCACCGTGACCGTCACGGGGGTCCCCTGGCCCGCCGCGTGGACGCTGTAGAGCGAGAACGGCAGAAGGGTCACGGTCGCCATCAGGAAGACCAGCGTCAGGCCGGCGAGCAGGATCGAGAGGGCGATCTCGTTCGGCGTCTTCTGGCGCTTCGCCCCCTCGACCAGCGAGATCATGCGGTCGAGGAAGGTCTCGCCGGGGTTGGCCGTGATGCGGACAATCAGCCAGTCGGAAAGGACCTGGGTACCGCCCGTCACCGAGCTGCGGTCGCCGCCGCTCTCGCGGATCACCGGTGCGCTCTCGCCGGTGACGGCCGCCTCGTTGACCGAGGCGACGCCCTCGATCACCTCGCCGTCGCCCGGGATCATGGCCCCCGCCTCGACGAGCACCACGTCCCCCTTGACCAGGTCGGTCGAGGAGACCGGGATGACGGGAGAATCGCGGCGCGGCTCCTCCATCTTCTTGGCGATCGTGGTCTTGCGGGTGTTGCGCAGGGCCGCGGCCTGGGCCTTCCCCCGGCCTTCGGCCATGGCCTCGGCGAAGTTGGCGAACAGCACCGTGAACCACAGCCAGAGGGCCACGGCCAGTATGAACCCGGCCGGCGCCTCCCCCCGGCCCACCAGGGCCTGGACGAACAGGCCCGTCGTCAGGAAGCTCCCGGCGTAGACCACGAACATCACGGGATTGCGCACCATCGCCCGCGGGGCAAGCTTGAGGAACGAGTCCCGGATCGCCGAACGGACGATCCTGGGATCGAAAAGGGACGTTTTTTTCCTGGACATGTCACAGTCCTCCGGCTGTCATCTGCAGTTGCTCGACGATGGGGCCGAGCGCCAGCGCCGGGAAAAAAGTCAGAGCCCCGACCAGCACCACGACGCCGATCAGCAGGACGACGAAGAGCGGCGTGTGCGTCGGCAGCGTCCCCGGCCCGGCCGGCACCAGCTTCTTCTTCGCCAGCGAGCCGGCGATCGCCAGGGCCGGGATGGCCAGCCAGAAGCGCGAGACGAGCATCGCGAGGCCGCCCGTGACGTTGTAGAAGGAAGTGTTGGCGGACAGCCCCGCGAAGGCGCTGCCGTTGTTGTTGCCCATGGACGAGAAGGCGTAGAGCACCTCGGAGAAGCCGTGGGCTCCCGGATTGAGGATCGCCTTCGTGCCCGGCCCGGTCACCACGGCGACGGCGGTGCACAGCAGCACGACGAGCGGCATGATGAGGACGATGAGCGAGGCCATCTTCACCTCGTAGGCCTCGATCTTCTTGCCCAGGTACTCCGGGGTGCGGCCGACCATGAGGCCGGCGATGAAGACGGCGACGATGACGAAGATCAGCATGCCGTAGAGCCCCGATCCCACCCCGCCCAGGATCGTCTCGGAGAACTGCATCAGGAAGAGGGGCACCAGGCCCCCGAGGGGCGTGAAGGAGTCGTGCATGGCGTTGACGGCGCCGGTCGAGGTCGCCGTCGTGGCGGCGGCGAACAGCGCCGAGCGGGCGACACCGAAGCGCACCTCCTTGCCCTCCATATTGCCGCCGGCCACCCCCAGGGCGGCGATCCGGGGGTTGCCCGCCGCCTCGGCCCAGTAGGCGAAGACCTGGAAGCTCACCAGGACGATCAGCATGGCCGCCAGGAGGGCCCAGCCCTGCCGGGTGTCGCCCACCATCTTCCCGAAGGTGTAGCAGAGCGCGGCGGCGATCACCGTCTCGCTCAGGACGAGGAGGAGGTCGGTCAGCGGCGTCGGATTCTCGTAGGGGTGGGCGGCGTTGGCGTTGAAGAAGCCGCCGCCGTTCGTCCCCAGATGCTTGATGGCGACCTGGGAGGCGACCGGCCCCAGGGCGATCTTCCGCTCGATCCCCGATTCGAGGAGGGAGGCGGTCCGGGACGGCGCCAGCGTCTGCACCACGCCCTGCGACACGAGGACGAGCGACAGGACGAGCGACAGCGGCAGCAGGATGTAGAGAGTGCCGCGGGTGAGATCCACCCAGAAGTTGCCGATCGTCCGCGCGTTCCGGCGCGCCAGGCCGCGGATGAACGCCACCAGGACCGCCATGCCGGCGGCTGCCGAGAGGAAGTTCTGTACGGCGAGCCCCAGCATCTGGGTCAGGTAGCTCATCGTCGTCTCGCCGGCATAGCCCTGCCAGTTGGTGTTGGTCACGAAGCTCGTGGCGGTATTGAAGGAGGAGTCCGGGCTGACCGCCCCGAAGCCCTGCGGATTCAAGGGTAGCGCTCCCTGGACGCGCTGGAGCCCGTAGAGAAAGATGACGCTCGCGGCGCTGAAGAGCAGGAAGGACAGGGCGTACGTCCGCCAGTCCATCTCCTCCTCCGGATGCACGCCGGTCAGGCGGTAGATCAGCCGTTCGATCCAGAGGGGCGAGCCCTCATAGACCCGCGTCATGTAGATCCCGAGGGGCTTCGCCAGGGCCACCAGGACGAGGACGAAGAGGCCGATCTGGAGAAGTCCGTTGGCGGTCATCAGAAGCGCTCCGGTTTCAGCAGGGCCACGAACAGGTAGACGGTCAGCAGCGCGGTCACCGCGAGGCCCAGGATGTAGATGCCAATCATTTCTTCTCCTCCTTCGCCGGCTCCAGGGCGGCGCAGGCGCGCACGAACCCCCACGACACGGCGAAGAAGAACGCCGTGAGCGCGACAAACGCGATGTCCATCGGCTGTCTCCTTAGAAGCGGGCCGAGAAACCCAGCCCGAACAACCAATCGGGCGAGTCGTCGGTCAGTCCGCGGTCGAAGCTCAGGTCGAGCTGGAAGTTGTTCGAAACCAGGTACTTGACGCCCGCGCCGAGGAAGGAGCTGTCGGTGGCGCCCTCCAGGCCGGTGACCACATGGGCGGCCTCGCCGTACGCCGTCCAGGCCGGCGAAGGCAGCGTCCGGCCGACCGACAGCCCGAAGGTCTCCTGGCCGTAGCGGACACCGGCGGAGGGACCGTTCAGGAAGCCGGCGATAGCGCCGACTCCCCAGCCGCTCGCCAGCGTCCACTCGGCCACGGCGCTCAACTGGTAGACCGGATCCTCGGCGGAGAACCCTGTCTCACCCGTCGGCAGGGTCACGGACGGGATCAAGGCGAACGAGGGCCGGGCGCCCGCATTGTCCAGGAGATGCCACTTGACCCCCACCTCCAGGTCGCCGTAGCCGCGGTCCGTCTCGCGGAAGGGGCCGAAGTCGGTCTGGACGTCGGTAAAGAGCGGTGCGCCGAGCCGCAGCTCGAAGCCGTCGCCGATGCCGTAGCGAAGCACGGCCCCGAGGCTGGTCGACCGGACGCGGGTTCCCTCGCTCTCGTCCAGGAAGACCGAGGGCAGGCCAAGCTCGTACTGGAAGGCACCGCGGCCCACGGTCAGGCTGCTGAAGACGAAGCCGGGACGGTCGGTCACGATCGGAGACGTCTCCTGCGCCAGCGCCGGGCCAGCGGCAGAGAGAAGAAGGGACAGGATGGTGAGGCCAAGCGTGCTTCTCATATTCGTCTTCCACCTTTCTGGGACTCAGTCCGTCGCCTGGATCATCTGCTCCAGGGGCCACAGAATAGTGTTGTACAAGAAGAAGACGCAGAAGCCGGCGAAAGCCGTCCCCGAGAGGAGCAGCAAGGCCATGCGAAGGGTCGCCTTCCGGGCAGTCGCGCGGGCGCGGTCCTTGGCCTCCACCATGTTCCGCTGGTTCATCTGGAGGATCTCGTCGGCTGTCCCCTTGATCTCCTGGAAGGTCGGATAGAGCTTCTGGAAGTACAGGGCTCGCCTCTCCTCCAGGGGGACCACGGGGTCGAGGATGCGGTCCAGGACGGGCACGTACGCGCCGTAGAGCCGGCGCAGCCGCTCGGCCCGCTCCTTCTCGCCGGGCAGGGTGATGTTGCCGAGCTCCGTCTTCAGGGCCTCCTCGAACCGCGGGCGGTGCCGCTCGGCGAGGGCGCGCCCCTGCCCCTCCTCGCCCGCCAGGGCGAAGAGGGCGCCGCTGTCCGTGCGCTCCAGGGCCTCCTTCATCCGTCCGGAGGCGATGACGCTCACGTAGTTCTCGCGCAGGATGACGTCGATCGAGCCGCCGAGCCGGTCGAGCAGGGTGATGCTCTCGACCCCCACGGCGATCAGGATCGCGAGCAGGCCGACGAAGCCCAGGACGAGCTTGGTCCGCAAGCCGAGGCCTTTCTGGCGTCCAGACGTTTGATTGTTGTTGTTCATCATTCTTTCTCCTGCGACCAGTCTTGCCGCGACGAGGCAAAGAAGTCCGGAGGGAGGTCAAAAGAATTTCTAAAGATTCAGCCGATGGGCTGGAAAGGGCTCTAGAGTTTCGATGTCATGATCGAAATCGAGACGGCCCCCCAGGTTGATCCTCAGAAGGAGGAGGGGCTCACCCAACGCGTCCGGAGGGCCCTCCTGGGAGCGCCCAGAGACCCGTCGGACGCCTCCCATCTCCACAAGATGTCGCTCGTCGCCTTCCTGGCTTGGGTGGGCTTGGGTGCAGACGGCCTGTCGTCCTCCGCCTATGGTCCGGAAGAAGCCTTCCTGGCCCTCGGCGAGCACTCCTACCTGGCTTTGGGGCTGGCGGTCGCCACGGCGATCACCGTCCTCATCATCTCGGCTTCCTACAGCAGCATCATCGAGCAGTTCCCCACGGGCGGCGGCGGCTACGTCGTGGCCTCCCATCTGCTCGGCCCCAGGACCGGCGTCGTCTCCGGCTGCGCCCTGGTCATCGACTACATCCTGACGATCACCGTCTCAATCGCCGGCAGTGGCAACGCCATCTTCAGCTTCCTGCCCGTCGACTGGGTGTCCTGGAAGCTGCCCATGGAGGTCGCGGCCATCGTCCTGCTGATCGGGCTCAACCTGCGGGGGGTCAAGGAGTCGGTCCAGGCCCTGGTGCCCGTCTTCCTCGTCTTCATCGCCACCCATGCCCTGCTCATCGGCTGGGCCGTGTTCCAGCATGCCGGCGAGATCCCAGCCGTCTCCCAGGACCTCCACCGGGGCTTCTCCTCGGGGCTCTCGACGCTTGGGCTGGGCGGCATGGCGCTCCTCCTGCTGCGCGCCTACGCCCTGGGCGGCGGCACCTACACGGGGATCGAGGCCGTATCGAACGGCCTGCAGATCATGCGCGAGCCGCGCGTCGCCACCGGCAAGCGCACCATGCTCTACATGGCGGTCTCCCTGGCCCTGACGGCGGGAGGCATCCTGATCGGCTACCTGCTGCTCGGCGTCCAGCACATGCCCGGCAAGACGATGAACGCCATCCTCTCCGAGCGCGTTTTCGGCGCCTGGGCCCTGGGCGGCCTGCCCGTCGGCTACTGGCTGGTGCTGGTCACCCTGATTTCCGAGGGGCTGCTGCTCGTGGTGGCGGCCCAGGCGGGCTTCATCGACGGCCCGCGGGTGATGGCGAACATGGCGGTGGACTCCTACCTGCCGCACCGCTTCGCCGCTCTTTCCGAGCAGCTCTCGATGCAGAACGGCGTGGTACTGATGGGCCTCGCGGCCCTCGCCATGCTCTTCTACACCCACGGCAACATCCAGACGCTGGTCTACATGTACTCGATCAACGTCTTCCTCACCTTCTCCCTCTCCCAGCTCGGCATGACCCGCTTCTGGAAGGCGAAACGGGGAGAGCCACGGCGCCGCCGGAGCCTCGCCATCCACGGCGTGGCCCTGGTGCTCTGCGTGGGCATCCTGGGGCTCACCGTGTTCGAGCGCTTCACCCACGGCGGCTGGGTAACGGTTCTGCTCACCTCGCTCTTCGTGGCGCTCTGCTATGCCATCCACGGCCACTACCGCCGGTCGCAGGAGGGCCTGCGGAAGCTCGACGACATCCTCGACACCCTGCCCCCGGCCAGCGAGGGGCCGCCCAAGAGCCTCGATCCCAAGGCGCCCACGGCCGTGCTGCTGGTGAGCTCCTTCAGCGGCTTCGGGGTGCACACGGTGCTCTCCATCCTTCGGTACTTCCCGGGCCTCTACAAGCAGCTCATCTTCGTCTCGGTGGCCGTGGTCGACTCCGGCAGCTTCAAGGGCAAGGAGGAGATCGAGGCGCTGCAGCGCCACACCCAGGAGGACCTGAACAAGTACGTGGACCTGGCGCGGCGGCTGGGCTGCGCGGCCGACTGCGTTTGGGAGGTGGGAACCGAGGTCGTCTCCGAGGCCGCCATCCTCTGCGAGCAGGTGGCGAAGCTCTACCCCAAGGCGACCATCTTCACGGGCAAGCTGGTCTTCCGGCGCGAGCGGTTCTTCCACGGCCTGCTGCACAACGAGACGTCGAAGATCATCCAGCGACGTCTCCAGTGGGTGGGCGTGCCGATGGTGGTGCTGCCGATTCGGGCGCAGGTATAATTCAGGCTTGGCCCCGGAGATACCTGACGATTTGCGCCCCGAGTACAACATGCGGGAGCTGCTCCGCACTGGAGTTCGGGGTAAGTACGCGGAGCGCTACAAAGCAGAGCACGCGGCCGAGGCCCCGCCCGGGCATAAATGCCAGGGCTATGCAAAAGCGCCGGGTAAACCCGACGCCCCCTTGAACCGATTCAGTCGGCTTTAGCCGGCTGTTTTAGGTAGCCCTGGCATTTATGCCCGGGCGAGGCCTCGCCTCAAATCTGCCCCTGTTCCTCAGAAGGATCCCTATTCCGGCTCCGCGAGGAACCGGTACCCCACCCACGGCTCCGTCCCGATATAGCGCGGATTGGCGGGGTCGGGCTCAAGCTTCCGGCGCAAGGAGCCGACGTGGACGCGGACCGTGTCCGAGGTCGTGGCGGGGGCGCCTTTCCAGACCGTGGCGATGATCTGGCGCAGGGTGACGGGTTTTCCTGCTTGGCCGGCGAGAAGCTCCAGGACGGCGAATTCCGTGGGAGTCAGGCGCACCTCCCGGCCGGCCTGCGCCACGGTGCGCCGGCCGCGGTCGATCTCCAGGTCCGGAAACCGGAGCACCTCTTCGCCGCCACCCGCGCCGCTCTTGCGGAGCTGCGTGCGGACCCGGGCCAGCAACTCGCGCAGGGAGAAGGGCTTGGTGACGTAGTCGTCCGCCCCCAGGTCCAGGGCACGGACCTTGTCTTCCTCCTCGCCCCGCACCGACAGCACAATGACTGGGGTGCGGTCCACCCGGCGCACGGCGGCGACCACGGCCATGCCGTCCGCCCGCGGCATGGCGAGGTCGGTGATGACGAGGTCGGGCCGGCGCTCCTCGAAGACGAACTTCCCCTCCATGCCGTCGGCGGCGGCGACGGCGTCGTAGCCGGCGAGGGCCAGCTCGCGCGCCAGCGTCTGGCGGATCGACGGGTCGTCGTCCACCACCAGGATCAAGGGAGTCGCCCGCGTCAAACCGCCACCTCCTCCGCTTCCGGCGCGGCCGGCAGGTCCAGCCACGCGATGGTGCCGCCGCCGGGGCGGTCGAGCAGGGCCAATGTGCCGCCGTTGGCCTCGGCGAAGCTCCACGAGATGCGGAGGCCGAGCCCGCCCGAGGAGCTGTCTCCCGACCTCGCGTCCGTACGCCGCGTTCCCCGGTCCCGCACCTCGATGCGAACCCGCTCCCGCGCGCCTGGATCGCGGCCGGCGGCCAGCTCGATCGTCTCTCCCGGAGGCGCCGCCCGGGCCGCGTTCTCCAGCAGGTTCACCAGGATCTCCAGGGTCAGCGAGGGGTCGGTCCAGATGTCCGGACAGAGCGGCTCGACCCGCGTCTCGACAGGTCGGTCGGCGAGGATGAGAGCGAGGCTCTCCCGCGCGCCCCGGAACAGGGAGGCGGGCGGCACCGGCTCGGGATGGGGTTTCGCCACTCCGGCTTCGAGGCGGGCGAGGGACAGGAGGTTGTCGATGCGCCGCTCCAAGCGCTCCTGCTCCAATGACAACCCGTGAAGGACGGAGAGCGCCTCGGGCCGGTCCGCGACATGGCGGTCGAGGCTCTCGATCTCCAGGCGCATGGCGGTGAGCGGTGTTCTCAGGTCGTGGGAGACGGCCCGCAGCAGCGAGGTCTTGAGGGCGTCGCTCGTCCGCACGGCCGCGAGCCGCGCCGCCTCTTCGAGGAGTCGTTCGCGCTCGATCGCCAGGGCCAGTAACCGTCCCGCCGGCTCCAGGACGGCCCGGGACGCGAGGGCGCCGCGGGCGGCCAGGATGCCGTTCAGGAGCCCACCCACGTCGAGCGGAACATAGGCCGTGCGGACGCCCTTCGTCTCCTCGCTTTCGACGACCTCCCGCGTCTCGCGGGCCCGTTCGGCCAGGGTGCGGTCGATCGCCAGCGGCCCGTCGCCGATGACGCTGGCCAGTGGCCCTTCGTCGGCGGTGCCGCCCAGGAGCAGCCCGCCGGAGTCGGCGCCGATGGCCTGCAGCGTGCGCGCCGCCGATTCGCCGAGGACTCCGGGGCGCTGGGTCGCCGTGAACAGCCCGAAGCAGAGCTCGTAAAGGGTCTCGACTTCGCGCCGTCGCCGTTGGGCCTCCTCGGCTTGGCGCCGGGCGGTCGCCACCAGCCGGCTGGCGAGCGTCGATGCGGCCAGGAAGGAGACCAACGCCGCCCAGTTCGCGGGATCGGCAACCGTCAGCGTGCCGAACGGCGGCAGGAAGAAGTAGTTGAAGCAGAGCATCGCCGCCACGGAGGCGGTAGCCCCCACCGCCCAGCCGCCCCAGGCGGCGACGATCAGGACCGCCACCAGATAGAAGGAGACGATTGTCGAAGCGTTGGCCCCGGCCCATTGGCCAAAGGCCGTAACCAGCGCCACCGCGAGCGGCACCGCGGCCCAGGCCAGGGCGCGCGACCGCGGGAGAGTGGGGGGCATGTCAGATTGAGTCTATCGTAGCTCACACATGGCAGAGGGAGCTACCTGATGCGAGGCGAAGATGCTGACTCGTTACAATTCAAAACCCTGCCGCATGAGCATATGTCCCCCTCTGGTGCCTGCTATAAGCCGTAAGGATATTTTCAACAGACAAGTCCTCATCCAAGGCTTCCCAATGAACACCTAACCCGCGCCCGATCAGGGACCACTGATTCCTCTCGGCTGCGCTCGCAGCTTCTAAGCGCACAAAGTAGCTTAGAGGTACTACAACATCTCTGTCATCCGAGAAATGGACGATCATCGTATTGTCAGAAAAGGAGACGGTTCGAATTCGCAGATCACTCATGGCTCAGATCTCCAAAAGTCTTATACCACGCACCGAGGAATTCGTTAAAATGATCCTCTGTGATACGTAGTATTTCCCTGCACTCATGGCGGCGGAAGCCCTCCACATAAGAAAATTCAAGAGGATCGAGCCAGAGCTTGGCCGCGTTATCGGCCTTCTGCACATGAACATGGGGTGGTTCGTAGCGATCGGCCATGAAGAAAAAGAAGCGGTAGCCGCGTTCACGATGGATGGTCGGCATTCAAGGATGGCGCTTGACTCTTTATGACGTTACTCGTCGTCTATTCACGCACCTTCTTATGCCCGTTCCCAATCCTCGTCAACGCGGGCACGGCTTCAGGGCTCAACCCAGCCGCTCCTCCAGCCCTGCCTTCACAGCCGGCCACTCCTCGACGAGGATGCTGTACATCACCGTGTCGCGGACGAAGCCGTTGGAGCGCATCTGGTACTTGCGCAGCACCCCCTCGCGGCTGGCGCCGAGCTTCTCGATGGCACGCTGGCTGTGGACGTTGTTGACGTCGGTCTTGAACTGGACCCGCACGGCGTCCAGATCCTCGAAGGCATGGCGCAGCAGGAGGTACTTGCTCTCGGGGTTGACGCGGGTCCCCTGCTGGGAGCGGGCGATCCAGGTGCGGCCGATCTCGAGGCCCCGGTGCCGGGGACGGATCTCGAGGTAGCCCGTCATCCCCACGGCCTCGCCCGTCGCCCGGAGGAAGATGCCCCAGAGGAGGGCGGCGGGAATCGTGAGGTTGTAGCGCACCCACTCCTCGAACGCCTCGCGGCTCGAGTCCGCCGGCCACTCCAGGGTGTGCTGGAAGATCTCGGGACTGGTCTGCGGCCAGAGCAGGGGCGCATGCTCCGGAACGAGGGGCTCCAGGCGGATCGTCGGTCCTTCGAGGGACACCGGCTGGACGTCCATAGATTTTCTCCTGAAGGCTCTCTCCTGCGATCTCCCGAACAGGCGCGCCCCGAGTCTATCCCGGCCCCGGCTTCCCCGCCGCCACCTCCGCCACCCATTCCTTGATGTTTTTCTCCAGCAAGGCGAGCGGCAACTGTCCGTTGGCCAGGACATGGTCGTGGAAGGCTCGGATATCGAGCTTCGGGCCGAGCTCCTTCTCGGCGTAGGCCCGCAGCTCCTTGATCTTCAGCTCGCCGATCTTGTAGGCCACCTGCCCTCCCGGCCAGACGATGTAGCGGTCGATCTCGGCCACGATCTCGTGCTCGGGCCTGGGGACGTTGGCCTTGGAGTAGTCGATCGCCTGCTGGCGCTTCCAGCCCTTGGTGTGGAGGCCGGTGTCGACCACCAGGCGGAGGGCCCGCCACATCTCCAGGGTGAGCTGGCCGAACTTGGCGTAGGGGTCCTTGTAGAGGCCGAGCTCGCTTCCCAGGCTCTCGGCGTAGAGCGCCCAACCCTCGGAGAAGGAGAGGTAGACGTCCCACTTGCGCCATTCGGGGAGCTCGCCAAGCTCCTCGACGAGGGCGTACTGAAGGTGGTGCCCCGGCACGGCCTCGTGCAGGGTGAGCGCCTCCATTCCCCACTTGGGGCGAGACTTGAGGTCGTAGGTGTTAACGTTGAACCAGCCCGGCCGCCCGGCCGCGAGCGAGCCGTTTCCGTAGTAGGCGGACGGCTGCGACTTGCCCGCGTAGTCCGGCATGGCGGTGACGCCATAGGGAAGCCGCGGCAGCTTGCCAAAGAGCTTGATCAGCTCGGGATCGATCCGCTTCGCGATGTCCCGGTAGCCGGCGACCAGGTCTTCGGGCTTGTCGTAGAAGAAGCGGGGATCGGTGCGCAGGAAATGGTTGAACTCCTCGAAGCTCCCCTTGAAGCCGGTCGAGGCGATCAGCGAGTCCATCTCCTTGTGGATGCGGGCGACCTCGGCGAGGCCGATCCGGTGGATCTGCTCGGGCGTCAAATCGGTCGTCGTGGAGACGCGCACCAGGTGGGCGTACCAGGCCCTGCCGTTCGGCAGGTCGCTCATCGCGATGGATTCCCGGGCGCCGGGGATGTAGGTACCGACGAGATAGCCGTGCAGCTTGCGGAGGGCCGGCGCCACCTGCTCCCGGAAGACTTGGGCGGCCTCGCGCCGGAGCCGCTCGCGGTCGGCGGCGGGGATCGTCTCGGGAATCGTCTGGAAGGACCCCAGGAAGGGGCTCTCCTGGGGATCGTCGGCGAGCAGGGCCTCGACCTGCCCGGGCACGTCGCGCAGGGTCACCCGCGGCGGCGTGATGCCCGCCGCCAGCCCCCGCCCAAGCATGGCGATCGTCTGGTCGACGGCCAGGGGAAAGGCGCGCAGGCGGGCGAGCCGGTTCTCGTAGTCCTGAATGCCGCGGATCGGCATGGCCGCCAGGAGGTCCACGACCTGCCCGTGGAGGCCGTTCATCTGGTTGATCGGCATGAGCTCCGAGGGGAACGCCTCGCTTTCGATGGCCTCCGCGACGCGCCGCACGGCCAGGTCGTAGTCGACCCGCTCGGCCGGCGCGAGCCGCGAACGGTCGATCGAAGCAAGGGCCGACCGCTCCGCGCGGGAGATCCGGTGGAGGAGCTCGAACGACTCGGGCGAGGCGTCGCTCAGGCGGTCGTCGAGACCCGGGTAGCCCAGGTAGGTGGCGAGTTCGGGGGACTCGCGCATCTGCGTGGTCCAGTAGAGATCGAAGAAGCTCTTCAACCGCTCGCTCTCACTTCCCTGTCCCTTGGTGGCGGGGAACTCTTCGAGCCGGCGCGCCGACTCGACAAGGCCCGGATCGACCGCCGCCGAAGCGGCGGCGGCGGTGAGGAGGATCGCAAGCAGCAGGGCCGGTTTCTTCATGGGTTCGTTGCTTACTTCGCCGCCTTCTCCGTCTTCGCCTCCGCCACCCACGCCTTGACGTTCGTCTCCAGCAGGTCGAGCGGCAGGGCGCCGTTGCCCAGGACGTGGTCGTGGAAGGCGCGGACGTCGAACTTGGGTCCCAGCTCCTTCTCGGCGTAGGCGCGCAGCTCCTTGATCTTCAGCTCGCCGAGCTTGTAGGCCAGGGCCTGCCCGGGCCAGACGATGTAGCGGTCCACCTCGACCTCGATGTCGTGCTCGGCCTTGCCGGCGTTGGCCTTGAAGTAGTCGATCGCCTGCTGGCGCGTCCAGCCCTTGGCGTGCATGCCGGTGTCCACCACCAGGCGGACGGCGCGCCACATCTCATAGGTGAGCTGGCCGAACTTGGAGTAGGGGTCCTTGTAGAGGCCGATCTCGCTGCCCAGGCTCTCGGCGTAGAGCCCCCAGCCCTCGGCGAAGGCCGTGTAGTCGTCGTGGCGGCGCCATTCGGGGACGTTCTCCAGCTCCTGGGCGAGAGCGATCTGCAGGTGGTGGCCCGGCACGGCCTCGTGGGCGGTGAGCGCCTCCATCTCCCACTTCGGGCGCGACTTGAGGTCGTAGAGGTTGGCGTAGAAGTAGCCCGGCCGGCCGGCGGCGAGGGAGCCGGCGTCGTAGTAGGCCGTGGTCTGCGACTTCTCGGCGTAAGAAGGGATCGGGATGACGCCGTACGGCAGCCGCGGCAGCTTGCCGAAGAGCTTCACAAGCTCGGGATCGATCCGCTTGGCGATGTCCCGGTAGCCCATCAGCAGGTCCTCGGGCTTGTCGTAGAAGAACCGCGGATCGGTGCGCAGGAAGGTGAGGAACTCCGCGAAGCTCCCCTTGAAGCCGGTCGAGGCGATCAGCTCGTCCATCTGCTTGCGGATGCGCGCGACCTCGGCAAGGCCGATCTGGTGGATCTGCTCGGGCGTCAGGTTGGTCGTCGTCTGGCTGGCGACGTTGTAGGCGTACCAGGCCTTGCCGTCCGGCAGGGCGCTCATGGCGATGGTGTCCCGGGAGGCCGGCAGGTAGGTGTTCGCGAGGTAGCTCTGGAGCTTGCGCAGGGCCGGGGCGATCTGCTCGTTGAACGTCCGGACGCCCTCGGCCTTGAGCCGCTCCTGCTCGGCCGCGGGAATGGCGGACGGGAACTTCTGGAAGGCCCGGAGCATCGGGCTCTTCATCGGATCGTCGACCAGGAGGTTGCCAACCTGGACGGGGACCTCGCCCAGGGTGACGCGCGGCGGTGTGATCCCCTCCTCGAGGCCCTTGTTCAGCAGGGCGATGGTCTGGTCGATCATGGCCGGGACGCCGCGCATGCGGGCGAGGATGTTCTCGTAGTCCTGGGCGCTGCCGGCGGGCATGATCGACAGGAGCTGCGGCAGGCCTTGCTGCACGCCGCCAACCTGGTTGACCGGCATGTACTCGCCGTGGAATTTGTCGCCCTCGATCTGGCGCTCCAGGCGGCGGCGCGCCAGGTCGTAGTTGACCTGCTCGGCCGGCGTCAGCTTCGAGCGGTCGATGGACAGCGTGGCCTCCAGCATCTTGCGGGCGGTGGCGCGGCCGAGAGCGATGGCCTCGAAGGAGGAGTCGGACCAGCGGTCGTTGAGCCCCGGGTAGCCGAGGTAGGTGGCAAACTCGGGGGAAGCGTGCATGACGTACTCCCAGGACAGGTCGAAGAGCTTTTGCAGCCGCTCGCTCTCGCTCCCCTGTCCCTGGGTCGAAGGGAACTGCTCGAATTTGCGGGAGTACTCGACCAGGTCCGGGGCGACGGCGGCCTGGCCGGCGGTCGCCGTCAGCACGAGGGCCGCCAATGACAGGGCCAAGAGAATCCAATTCTTCATGAAGGTTCCTTTTCGGGGATACACGAATTCCTATCCATAGTACGGAGAGACGGGGACGGAGTTGCGGGACCTATCGCCGTCCCGACCCGAAGGTGACCTCCAGGGAGACCTTCTTGCCGTCCCGCTCGACCACGGCCGTGGTCTTCTCCCCCGGTTTGGCGCGCTGGAGCACGTACATGAGGTCGTGGATGTCGCGGACGGGCTTGCCGCCCAGCTCCACCAGGAGGTCGCCGCGCTGGAGGCCTCCCTTCTCCGCCGCGCTGCCGGGGCGCACGCCCGCCAGCAGCACGCCCGCCCGGCCGTCGCCGGCGTAGTCGGGCACGGTGCCCAGGGAGGCGCCGAAGGAGCGCGCGTCTCCCCGCGGCGCCGGGGCCGGCGCGCTCTTGTAGGTGGGCCGCTTGGGCTCGTCCGCGATCAGCAGGGCGACGTCGGCCACCAGGCCGGCGATGCGGGCGCCGCCGGCGGCGTTGATCTTGTCCGCGTCGTCCGAGGGCTTGTGGTAGTCCTCGTGGACGCCGGTGAAGAAGTGGAGCACCGGCACGCCCGCGGCGTAGAACGGGCTGTGGTCCGAGGGGCCGTAGCCGTCGCCCGAGAGGGTGCAGGCGAGGCGGTCGCGCTCGCAGACGGGCGGCACCAGGGTCTGCCACTCCTCGGCCGAGTCGCCGCCGAGCACGGTGACGAGGTTCCCGCGCAGCCGGCCCACCATGTCCATGTTGAGCATGGCGGCGAGGTCGGCCGTCTTGAGCCCGGCGGGCGGCCGGCGGGTGAGGGCGGTGGAGCCGAGCACGCCCGACTCCTCGCCGGAGAAGGCCACCAGGTAGACGTCGCGCCGCAGGCGCTGGCGCTCGGAGGCGAGCCGGCGGCCCACCTCCAGGAGGGCGGCGGTGCCGGAGGCGTTGTCGTCGGCGCCGTTGTGCGGCTCGTGGGTGTCGGGCGTCAGGGAGCCCGCGCCGCCCAGGCCGAGGTGGTCGTAGTGGGCGCCCACCAGCACCGCGCCCGGCAGGCGGTCGGCCGAGCCGGCCCGCAGCACGCCGACGACGTTGACGGCCGGCTTGGCGCGGCGTTCGAGGTCGAGGGTCAGCGCGGCGCGGTGTTTCACCTTGGGCTCCAGCAGATTCGCCCCGGCCGCCCGCTTCAGGATCACGACGGTCAGGCCGGCGTCTCCCCCGCCGGCTTCGGTGACGTCGATGGCGAGCGTGGGCAGCGGCGCCTCGTCGGCCGGCGTGCCGGCGGGCAGGTCGACCACGATCAGGCCCTTGGCCCCGTGCTCGCGGGCGTTCCAGGCCTTGTAGCGAAGGTCGCTGTAGCGCTGCTCCACGTCCTTCTTGGCGAACGCCTCGCCCTCGGGGGTGAAGCGGCGGACGACGACGATCTTGTCCCGCGCCTCGACTCCCTTGTAGTCGTCGATCTCCAGCTCCGGAGCGGTGATGCCGTAGCCGGCCGCCACCGCCTCGCCGGCCACCTCGCCATTGGCGGAGAAGGAAGCGGGCTGGAAATCGCCGCGCTCGACGGGCTTGCCGTCGAGGGAGACGGCCGTGCCCGGCCCGGCCTCCACGGCGACCGGCACCTCGAAGCTCTGGAAGAAGCTGCCGCCATCCCCGGCCGGCTCGGCCCCGATCTCGCGGAAGCGGGTAGCGAGCCAGCGCGAGGCCTCCTCCAGGCCCGGCGTGCCGATGCCCCGCCCCTCGCGGGCGTCGTCGGCCAGCCAGCGTACGTCGTCGCGGAAGCGGCCGGCGGCGGCCGTCTCCGCCGCGGGCGGGACGGCCTGCCCAACCGGGCCGCCCGCCCACTCGGCCACGAAGACGTTCGTCTCGCCGGGCGCTCCCTGGTTGCGGTTGGAGGAGAAGGCGAGGCGCTTGCCGTCCGGCGAGAACAGGGGGAAGCCGTCGAAGCCGTCGCTCCAGGTGATCCGCTCCAGGCCGGTGCCGTCCAGGTTGATCGCCCAGATCTCGAACTCGCGGCCCTTGGGATCGCCGTAGTTCGAGGAGAAGAGGAGCCGGTCGCCCGCGGGGAAGAACGACGGGGCGAAGGAGGCGGCGTCGAGGTAGGTGACCTGGCGGGCGTCGCCGCCGTCGGCGTTGGCCACCCAGATCTCCAGCTTCGAGGGGCGCACCAGCCCCTGGCCGAGGAGGCGCTGGTAGTCCTCCAGCTCGGCGCCCGCCTTGGGGCGGGAAGCCCGCCAGACGATCTTCGAGCAGTCCGGCGAGAAGAAGGCGCCGCCGTCGTAGCCGGGAGTGTCCGTCAGCCGGCGGACGTTCTTGCCGTCGGCGTCCATGCGGTAGAGGTCGAGGTCGCCGTCGCGGGTGGAGGTGAAGATCAGCGAGCCGTCCTTCGGGCAGACGGTGGTCTCGGCGTCGTAGGCCCGGTTGTCGGTGAGGCGCGCGAGATCGGAGCCGTCGGGCCGGGCGGTGAAGATCTCGTATTCCGGGTAGATCGCCCACACGTAGCCGTGGGAGCGGTCCGGTTCCGGCGGGCAGGAGGTGCTCGCGAGGTGCGTGGAGGAGTAGAGTATGCGCTGGCCGTCGCCCGTGAAGTAGGAGCAGGTGGTGCGCCCCTTGCCGGTCGAGACGAGGGCCGCCTGGCCGGAGCCGTCGGCCGGCAGGCGGAAGATCTGGTCGCAGGCGTACGGCGGGCGGCTGGACTGGAGGGTGAGCTCCTTGCCGTCGGGCGACCAGTAGGCCTCGGCGTTCTCGCCGCCATGGGTGAGTTGGCGCAGGCCGGCCAGATGGACCTCCCGCGGGTCGAGCCGCGGCTCCTGTGGAGGCCGGCGGGCGTCCTCCACAGCGGTCGAAGCGCCGGCCCCGAGCAGGCCGGCGAGGAGAAGAAAAGGCAGGATTTTCGAGCTCATGGGTTCCTATGGTTCCTCGGTCTTGGCCTTCGGTTATGGCCCTCGGTCTTGGAGCGGTTCGAGGTGCCTGCTATTGTGCCTCAAACGGGAGGCCTCGAACGGGAGGTTTCACACCGCGTTTCCCCGGCGCGGAACGGAATTCCAAGAGCATCCCATCCGTTGAAATGATTCACGGCATGATATTTTCATGCGCTGCCTGCGGAGCCGGTGCTCCACACCGCCGAGCGCGGGACCGCAAGAACCCCCAAAAAGCCCAGAAGAGTGGAGATGACATGAACGATCAGGAAACCCAGGAGAAGACAGAGGCCTCCGGCACTCTGGAGATGACAGAGGCCTCCGGCGCTCCGGAGCAGGCAGAGAATTCCGGCGCTCCGGAGACGGTAGAGGCCTCCAGCTCTCCGGAGCCGGCGGAAGATTCCGGCGCTCCGGAGATGGCAGAAGTCTCCGGCTCTACGGAGCAGGCAGAGGATTCCGGCGCTCCCCAGGAGCAGGCGGAGACCCCCGGCGCTGCGGAGAAGACGGAAGACTTCGGCCAGATCCTGGCCGATTTCGAGCAGGAAGCTCCGGCAAAGCGGGACGCCCCGGCGGTGGGCCAGAAGGTGAGCGGCAGCATCCTCTCCATCGGCGAGGAGTGGGTCTTCGTCGACCTCGGCGCGAAATCGGAAGGCCGGATCGCCACCGCCGAGCTCAAGGATGCCGAGGGCAACGTCACGGTCAAGGAGGGCGAGACCCTCGAGGCCACGGTCACCGGCACCGATCCGGAGACCGGCGCCCTGCTGCTCAAGCGCAAGGCCGGCGGCAAGGGCAAGCGCTCGCAGGAGGTGGTCCCCGAGATCCGCCGGGCGGCCGAGAGCGGCCTGCCCGTCGAGGGCCTCGTGACGGGCCTCAACAAGGGCGGCGCCGAGGTGCAGCTCTTCGGCATGCGGGCTTTCTGCCCGCTGTCGCAGCTCGACCTGCGCTACGTCGAGGACCCCCAGAAGTTCGTTGGCCAGAAGCTCATGTTCAAGGTCAACCGGCTGGAGGAGGGCAACCGCGGCGGGCGCGGCCCGAACATCGTGCTGTCGCGCCGCCAGCTCCTCGAGGAGGAGCAGCAGTCGCGTGCCGCCGAGACCCGCGAGAAGCTGCAGGTCGGCGCCGTGCTCACCGGGCACGTCACCTCGCTGACCACCTATGGCGCCTTCATCGACCTCGGCGGCATCGAGGGCATGCTGCACGTCAGCGAGATCGGCCACAGCCGCACCGCGCACCCCCAGGACGTCTTCGCCGTCGGCCAGGAGGTCGAGGTGCAGGTCATCAAGATCGAGAAGGGCAAGGACGAGAAGCGCCCCGAGCGGATCTCGCTCTCCCGCCGTGCCCTGGAGAGCGATCCCTGGAAGGACGCGGCCTCCCGCTTCTCCGAGGGGACGGAGACCACCGGCCGGGTGGCGCGCACCGAGACGTTCGGCGCCTTCGTCGAGCTGGCGCCCGGGCTCGAGGGCCTGGTCCACATCAGCGAGATGGGTGCCGGACGGCGGCTGAACCACGCCAAGGAAGCGGTGAACCCCGGCCAGGAGGTCCAGGTGAGGGTGCTGGGGGTCGATACGGCCCGGCGGCGGATCTCCCTCTCGATGGCCGCCGCGGGAGCGGGCGGCTCCGAGAGCAGCGGTCGGAGCGATTTCTCCAGAAGCGAGCGGAGCAACGAACGGGGGATCGACCGCGGCGGCGACCGCGAGCGCCGGGGGGATCGCGGCGGTGACCGGGGCGGCGACCGCAACCGGGAGAACCAGGATCGCGGGGCCTCTTCGGCGCCCACGGTCAGCTCCGGGGTGGGCTTCGGCTCGATGGCCGACTTCTTCTCGCGCAGCAAGAAGGGCTGACCCGCGGGGGCGGGACGCTTTCCGCCCCCCGCGCGCCGGTTTTCAGTTTCGGCCGTTCGGCTTCGGGTACTAATCCCCCTTTGGACGGGTGGGCTGGGCCGTCACTCGCAAGACGTGGTTCTCGGCGTCGTAGGTCCAGTCGCACCCAGCCGCCGAGCAGACCGCGTTCAGGGCCATGTCGACGGGAGTGTTCTCCAGGGTGAGGCTGATCTTTCCCTTCACGGCCGGGTCTAGGATCACCTTGGCGCCCATGATCTGCCCGAAGGTTCTCAGCAGCTCCTGAGCGTCGGCCTTTTCGACCCTGAGGTCGATGGGATCCTTCGGGGCCGTGTTCTTGCCACAGCAGGAGGCCGCCTTGGGCGGGGCCGAGGGGTCGGGCACCACCCGCAGCTTGCCCGAGGAGTCCAGCGTCCACCGGCAGCCGATACTCTCGCAGACCGTGTCGAGCAGGGTGCGCACGCGGACGTTGTGCAGCTCGACCGAAACCTTGCCGCTCACGCCGGGGTCTACCTCGGCCTCCACGCCCATCATCTTGCCGAGGGTGGCGAACAGCTCCCCGGGGTTCGCCTGCGTGACCGCCAGCTCGGCCTTCTGATCGAGCGGGCTCGCGGCCGGCTCCGCGAAGGCCGCCGTCCCCGCCAGAAGCATCAAGAACGACCCCGCCAACGCCAGCTTGCGATACCCATCTTTTCGTTTCATGGCTTGTCTCCATTTCGGTAGATGACGATGAGGGATCTGGACGGCGCCGGGCTCTCGCCGAGCCCGCCGTTGCGGACGAGCCAGCGGCCCCCCTCCTGATGACGGACGACCATCAGGTCGCCCACGTTCTCGATGGACACCGCCGCCTGGCGCCTCGGATGCGGCGCCAGGACCAGCAGTCCGGCCGCCACGGCCAGTGCCACCAGAACGGGCAGGGCCGGGACGAGCGGGAACCGCCGCGCCGGCCGGCGGGGGCTCAGCGCGCCGCGGACGATCCTCTCGACCGTCTCCGGCCGGGGCTCCAGGGCCTCCCTCAACCGCAGGTCGAGCTCGTCAGGGTTTTCCATCTTGCTTCTCCTCCAGGATTTGCAGCAACCGCTTCCGCGCCCGGTGCAGGCGCATCTTGAGGGCCGAGACCGAGATGCCGAGGACGCGGGCCCCTTCCGTGGGCCCGAGCTCCCCGGCCCCGACCAGGAGCAGCGCCTCGCGGTCCCGTCCGGGGAGCTGGCGCATCGCCGTCAGCGTGCGGCCGAGGGCCGTCCGCTGGGTGGCGATCTCCTCCGGCCCGGGCAGCGGGCTGTGGCCGTCGAGCAACGCGTGCAGGGGCTTCAGCAGGCGGCGCTGGAAGTTGAGCCGGCCGGCACGCCGGCGCGCCACCGCGAACGCGAACGCCGCGGGGCATTCCGGCGGGCCGTGACGGCGCCAGCGCTGGACGAGGGCGGCCAGGGCATCCTGGGCGACCTCCTCCGCCAGTCCGGCGTCACGGGTCCTGCCGAGCGAGTAGCGGAAGAGCTGGGGGGCCAGCTCCCTCACCGCGGCTTCCATGTCCAGATCCATGACCAAGATGTACCCGCGGCGGGGAAAGGGTCACACCCCCCAGTCCTTCCTCATAAAGCCTCTTGAAATAAGGCTATTTTGTGCTACCCTCGTAGGGCTAGATGGTGTCTACATTACTTCAGTTGCGCCGTAGGCGCATGGGGCCAACAAAGGAATGAGTCTTCCGGAGCCGCCCATGCAGAGCTTGTCTATTTCCGCTCGTCCCCGTCTCCGCCGCTTCGCGGCCCTCTCGGCTCTCGCCGTGACCGTCGTCGCCGTGAGTGTCATCACCGTACCAACGGCGCGCGCCCAGAGCCTCATGGGATCGCGGGAGTCGCTGCTCCGCCAGAACGAAGAGGCCCAGGGCCACGACTTCACCTATCTCAGGACCTCGGCAGACGTCCGCGGCTTCGTCAGCCAGGGCCTGCTGGTGCGCCTGCGCGGGAACTCCGACTACCAGATCGCTTCGGGGTATGTCTCCTTTCCCTACGCGCGGCCGGAGGTGAAGCTGTTCGTCGAGCGCCTGTCGGACCAGTACCACGAGGCCTGCGGCGAGCGCCTGGTGGTCACCAGCCTCACCCGGCCGCTGACCCGCCAGCCCCCCAATGCCTCTCACCTCTCGGTACACCCCACCGGCATGGCCGCGGACCTGCGGCGCAGCAACCGCGCCTCCTGCCGGCTGTGGCTCGAGGACACCCTGCTGCTGCTCGAAGGCAGAGGAGTCGTCGAGGCGACGCGCGAGCAGCATCCGCCGCACTACCACGTGACGCTCTTCCCCAAGCCGTACATGCGCTATCTCGGCGACGACGCGCCCTCCATCCAGATCGCGCGGTCCACGGGCAGTAAGTCGAGCAAGAGCAAGACCTCCCTCGCTGCCAGCCGCACCTCCAGCCGGAGCAAGAAATACCGGGTCGGCCGCGGCGACACCCTCTGGCGCATCGCCCAGCGCCACGGCACCAGCGTCACCAGGATCAAGCAGGCCAACGGCATCCGCACCACCCGCCTCAAGCCGGGGCAGATGCTGTCGATCCCTGCCCGCTAGCCCGTGTCCTTGCGGGGGCTTCCCCCTCCGGGGCGTCCCCGATCTACCCCTTCGCCACCCGGTAGGCCCGGATCTTCTGCTGCAGGCCCTTGAGCTGGAACTCGCCGAGCGGCTCGGTGGGGATGGCTCCGTCCAGCAGCAGGTAGGTCGCCGGGCCGAGCACGACGTCGTCCGGCTCGGCCACGAAGGCTTCGAGGCGGGCGGCGACGTTCACCGTGTTGCCGAGCACGGTGTAGTCCACGCGGCGGGCGCTGCCGATATCTCCCACCACCACGGGGCCGCTGTTGAGGGCGACGCGCGCCCGGAAGCCGGGCAGGCCTTCGGCGGCGCGGCCGGCGTTCCAGAGGGCGAGCCCCTCCTGGATCTCGATGGCGGCGCGGGTGGCCCGCAACGCGTGGTCCGACTGGGGGACGGGGGCGCCGAAGAAGGCCATCACGCAGTCGCCGATGAACTTGTCGAGCGTGCCGCCGGCACGGAAGATGGCCTCGACCGACAGGCCCAGAAAGGCGTCGAGGGACTCCGCCACCCGCTCGGGGGGAGCATTTTCGGCAAAGGCGGTAAAACCTACCAGGTCGGCGAAGAGCACGGTCGCCTCGGCCGTCTGCAGGCGCCGCATGCCCTCGTCGCCCTGGCGCAACACCTCCTCGATGACGCTCGGCGAGTGGTAGCGCTCGAGCCGCGTGCGCGCCTGCTTCTCGAACTCGGCCTTGCGGGCGTAGCGGATGCGCTCGACGGCCACGGCCACGTAGTTGGCGAGGGTGGTGAGCACGTCGAGGTCGCGCTCGCCGAAAGCCCCGACCTGAAACGGCGAGTCCACCTGGACGACGCCCATGATCCGGTCCCCCGACCAGAGGGGGGCGCACATGGCGGAGCGGATCTGGTGCAGGCGGATCGAATCGCCGCCGGAAAGCCGCTGGTCCGACTGGGCGTCGAAGGTGATCAGCGCCACCCGCTCGCGGATCACCGCCTGCAGCATGGTGCGGGAGACCGGGACCTCCCCGGCGGGCCGGAACTGCACCTCGTCCTTGACCCGGGCCAGCTCGCAGACCAGCTCGCCCGAGTCGTCGGAGAGCAGGATGAACCCGCGGTCCACCGGGAACGCCTCGAAGGCCAGGTCGAGCACCCGCGACAGCACGTCGTCGCTGGACTCGGCGACGGTGAGCACGCGCGCCAGCCGGGTGAGGAAGCCGAACATTCGCCGCACGTACTCCTCGTCGCCGGCCTCGGCGATGGCGCGCGAAGAGGCGTCGCCGGCGAGGCTGTAGGCGGCCGCGAAGTCGGAGAGCGGCCGGATGATGGTGGCGTTGCCGAACTGCTCGAGCGGCTCTTCGAGGACCGTCGCCGGCTTCGGGCGCTCGGGCGGCCGCTCCTCCTCCTCGACCCGGACCTCGAAGGTGCCGATGCCCAGCAGGTCGCCCGGCCGTAGCGGCGCCTTCTCCACCGGCACCCGGTTGACCTCGACGCCGTTGGTGCTCTTGAGGTCGTGGACGGACCAGCCGTCCAGCTCGCGGAGGATCTCGGCGTGGTAGCGGGAGACGGAGACGTCGGAGAGCACGACGTCGTTGTCGCCCCCCCGGCCCAGCCGGGTCCTGCCGCCCGCCAGGGGGACGGCGCGCTCCTCGCCGTTGACGATGTAACGCAAGCGCAGCATGGAGTGCAAAAGGTTTCCCTCGGCGGAGGATGATAGCAGCCGGTGGAAGATGTTGCAGGAGACCCGCGCCGCATCTCGGGCCGCCAGACTCGGTTGCCGAAGGACTTCCAGTGCACTACAATGTAGTGCATGAAAACGGAAGTCTACAGTTGGCGCCTTTCTCCTCGCCTCAAGATGGAGCTGGAAGAAGCGGCTCGCGCCAAACGAAAGAGCTTGGCGGATCTCCTCGAGCAGATCGCCCAGGATTGGCTCGCTCAGTCGAAGGGACAGGGTGGTGACGAGGACGAGCGCCAGCAGCGCCTTCATGGCTCGGCCATGAGATTCGTCGGGGCCATCGAGGGCGATGACTCCAGCCGTGCCGAGAACGCCCGTTCAGAGATCCGGTCGCGGATCGCGCGCCGCCATGGCCGATAGGCTTCAATGACCGATAGGCCTCGGGGTCTTATCGATACCGGCGCGATTCTCGCCCTTCTCGATCGCAAGGATCGCTGGCATCGAGCCTGTTCCGAGGCCTTTGCCGAGCTGCCCCTGCCTCTGGCGACCTCCGCGGCAGTGCTCGCGGAGCTCTTTCATCTTCTGAACGGTCCTCACGAGTTTTCGGTGGCTTGGAGCTTCCTGCGTTCCGGTGCCGTGCGCGTCCTGCCCATCGGAGACGAGGATCTGCCCGACCTTGAGGCGCTGATGCACCTTTACAAGGACCGGCCGATGGACTTCGCGGATGCCACCCTGGTCCATCTCGCTCGCAGAGAGTCTCTGTCCACGATCTTCACGGTCGACCACAACGACTTCGAAACCTACCGGATCGAGGGCAGGCAACGGTTCAGGATCGTACCGGACCGTAACTAGCGGCCAGTAACCGCAACCCCCCGGCCCTTCTTCCCGTACAGGTATACTCGAAGGGGTAACTCTCCCGCCGGACGGCGCCGTCCGGGCGGGCTCTGTGGGACCTCGGGAGGATCAACGCTTGACGACGAAGGATCGCGTCACGGGCCGGGACGTCATCGTCGCGATCGGCGAGAACATGCGCCAGAGCCTGGAGCCGCTGGTGACGAAGACGATCGCCCCCAGCCTCTATCAGATCTATCTCCATCCGGACGACTACGATCACCTGCGGACGCTGTTCGGCGAGCTGGAGGCGGAGGCCAAGGCCCTGCTCGACGGCGAGCTCGAACGGATGAACCGGGGGTCCATGCCGGCCTTCTCCCGCTTCCTGCGCAAGAAGAACGACGGCACGCCGCAGGCGCCGAAGTTCGTCAGCGCCGAGGGGAAGTGGACCATCCGCTTCCAGGAGGACCCCAACGGCACGCTCAACCCCGGCGACGTCGAGGTGGTTTCCGAGTTCTCCCGGCCGCCCGAGGCGGGGTACGGCGCGGGCAACAAGACGCACCGCATCTCGACCACCCGCCGGCTCGGGCAGATGACCACCGTGCGCGACTCGACGGCGCAGGTGGGCACCCTGGCGGCGTCGACCCCCGCGGCGCTCGCCCGGCTCCTCTACCAGGACGACCGCGGCAAGCACACGTTCCTGATCACCAAGGACGAGATCGTCATCGGCCGCCAGGCGCCGGACGTCTGGGCCGACCTCTCCCTCGACACCTCGCTCGACGTGTCGCGCGAGCACGCGCGGCTCCAGCGCACCCCCGAGGGGACGTTCCGCATCAAGGACCTCTCCAAGCTCGGCACCACCGTCAACGGCTCTCCCCTGCCCCGCAGCCTCGAGTCGGTCGACGGCGGCGTGCGCGACCTGGACCGCTGGGAGAGCCTGCCGGACAAGGCGCGCATCGGCCTCGCCGGCGTGATCTACCTGGACTTCGAGAGGCTCGCCCAGGCATGACGGCCCTCTACTTCGCCCGCCTGGCCTTCCTCGCGGCCGTGCTCGTCCTCGCCGGCGTCCTGACGGCGTTCGCCGCCCGGGAGAAGAAGTAGCCTTGGCCCGCGCGGGCACGGTGCGCCTCCTGGCGGCCGCCGGCAGCGATCCCGGCCGCGAGCGGGAGAACAACGAGGACCGCGTCCTCTGCGATCCCGAGCGCGGGATCTACGCCGTCATCGACGGCGTCGGCGGCGAGTCCGGCGGCGAGATCGCGGCGCAGACGGCGCTCGAGATCCTCAAGGCCCGCCTCTCCCGGCGCACCACGGAGGCCGGCCAGTTGATCCGCGAGGCCATCGCCCTCGCCAACAAGCAGATCTACGACCAGGCCCAGGCCAAGCCGGCCCTCGCCGGCATGGCCTGCGTGCTCACCGTCGCCGTGGTGGACGGCGCCCAGGCCACGATCGGCCACGTCGGCGACAGCCGCCTCTACCTCCTGCGGCGCGGCGGGATCCGCAAGATCACCCGCGACCACTCCCCCGTCGGAGCCCGCGAGGACGCCCAGGAGATCTCGGAAGAGGAGGCCATGAGCCACCCGCGGCGCAACGAGATCTTCCGCGACGTGGGCTCCGCCCCCCATCAGCCGGACGAAGAGGGGTTCATCGACATCACCGCCATCGCCTTCGAGCCCGACGCCGCCCTGCTCCTGTGCAGCGACGGCCTCTCGGACCTCGTGCCCTCGCGGACGATCCTCGCCGTGGTGGAGGCCAACGCCGGGGACCCGGACGCCGCCGTCGAGGAGCTGATCGCCCAGGCCAACGCCGCCGGCGGCAAGGACAACGTCTCGGTGGTGCTGGTCGAGGGCGAGCGCTTCGCCGCCAGCGCGCGGAGCCGCCAGGCCGCGGACGACACGCTGGCCACCGCCACCGCAACGACCGCCCGTCCCGCCCTGCGCGGCGCGGGGCACGTCCGGCCCACGGGGCCGGGGCGTTTGCTGGGCGCCTTCGCCGGCCGGCCGGCCCTGTTCCTCTATGGATTGATCCTCGGCATTCTTTCCTTCGCAGCCTTCGCGGCCTTCGCCGCCCCTGGACAAAGCTGGAACCCCTTCGACCGGATCTCCGGCGGCGATTCGGGCGCCGGCGTGCTGCGCGTCGGCGTGGGAGACGGCGGGATCGCCACGATCGGCGAGGCGCTGGGGCAGGCGCGGCCCGGCCAGACCATCCTGGTGTCGCCCGGGGTGTACCGGGAGGCCGTCCAGCTCCGCGACGGCGTGAAGCTGGTGAGCGCCGATCCCGGCGGGGCGGCGATCCTGCCGCCGCAGGGGAGCGGCGTGCCGGCGGTGACGGCCCAGTCGGTCCAGGACGCCCGTATCGAGGGCTTCCGGATCGCGGGCGACGGGCAGGCGCTCCTGCAGGTGGGCCTGCGTCTGGCCGACTCCCGGGTGGAGGTCGAGGGGGTCGAGATCTCGGGCGCCGCCACGGCGGGCATCGAGATCGCGGGCGCGGATCTCTCGACCGTCCGCTACAGCTACGTCCACGACAACCCGGGCGGCGGCGTGCTCGTCGAGGGGACCGCGGCGCCGCGCCTGCTCCACAACCTGATCCTGAACAACGGCCGGGCGGCGGGCGGCCCGCCGCGTCCCGGCGTCGAGGTGCGCGGCGCGGCGCGGCCGGCCCTGATCGAAAACCGGATCGAGGGCAACGGCGGCGGCGGCGTCGCGCTGCCCGCGCCCGGCCGCGCCGACGAGGTCTTCGCCTGGAACTCCTTCGGCGTCACCCCCCGCGCCGCGGCGGTACGCGTGTCTCCGGCGCCAGCCACGCCATCGCCAGGGCCATCGGGCCAAGCGGAGCAAGGCCATTGATGATGACCGTGCAGCAGGTCGGCCGGTTCGAGATCCGCGACTTCCTCGGCCGGGGCGCGATGGGCGACGTCTATCTCGCCTGGGACCCCGAGGGCGGCCGCGAGGTGGCCCTCAAGGTCATCCGCGCCAACCGCACGGACCCCGAGATGCTGCAGGCGGAGAAGAACGGCGTCGCCCTCCAGAAACAGATCTCGGACCTGGCGCCCCAGGTGGCGGCGGTCTACGAGTGGGGGCAGGACGGCGACTTCTTCTGGGTCGCCATGGAGTACGTGGCCGGCACGGACCTCGCGCGGATCCTCGACCGCGGGCCGCTGCCCGAGGACAAGGCCGCCTACGTCGCCCACCAGCTCTGCGACATGCTGGAGGTCTGCCACCAGTTCTCGGCCGAGATCGAAGGCCGCAAGTTCTACGGCATCGTCCACGGCGACATCAAGCCGGAGAACCTCCGCCTCCAGGAAGCCGACCGCGTGCGGGTGCTGGACTTCGGCATCGCCAAGCACCTCTCGCAGACGCGGCGGTTCACGGTCAACCTGTTCGGCAGCCTCCCCTACACGCCCCCCGAACGGCTCGACCGGGGCGGCGTGGACCGCCACTCCGACCTCTGGGCCCTGGGCGTCGTCCTCTACCTGATGGTGGCGGGCTATCCCCCGTTCTCCGGCGACGATCCGGAGGAGCTGGAGGGGAAGATCCGCTCCGGCGAGCCGCCCCGGGCGCTGCCGGACGGGGTGTCGCCGGGGCTCAAGAAGATCATCTACAAGAGCCTGGCCTTCGATTCCGCCCGGCGCTACCCGGGCGCGGCGGAGATCAAGGCGGACCTCGAAGCCTGGAACGAGGGAAGGCCGCTGCCGAGCGAGGCGCAGCGCCCCGCGGGACCGGCGGGCGAGGACCTGAGCGCCACCCGGCGCACGGTGCGGCCGGGCCTCGACGACTCGGGCTCGTTCCGCGCCTCCGAGACCCAGCGCACGGACCGCGCCGCCGTCCCCTACGACCCGGCGCTCGGCGCCACGCGGCGCACGGAGCCGGCCGCGCTGATCCCTCAGGCGATCCCGCCGCCTCCTCCCGCCGCGGCCGCTCCGGCGGCCCTGGTCCCCTCCGAGCCGCCGCCCGCCCCGCCGCCGACGTCCCGCCGCCAGCTCCGCATGCAGAGCGCCGGGGTGATGCTCCTGCTCGTGGGCTGCCTCCTGATGGCCTCGCAGGTGTGGGTGCGGAAGGCGGCCTCGGACATCCGGCACGACCTCGCGACCGAGACGTCCCCCGATCTCGACGCGATCTGGGAGCGGTACCAGAAGGTCTCCGCGTTCGGCCTGCCGGGCTCCGGCCTGGGCCCCGTGCGCTCCGAGCTGCGGGAGGCCCTGCTCAAGTCGGCGGACCGCATCCTCGACAGCTACCACGGCGACGCCCCCACCACCACCGAGCGGGGCTGGCAGAAGGCCCACGACCGGCTGAAGGCGGCGCTCGACATCGACTACCGGGACAAGGAGACGCGGGCGAAGATGATCTACACCCGCGGCCACCTGGACCGCATCGGCTCCCAGACCCTGCGCGCGCGCGGTCAGAAGGACCCGGCGCGGCAGAAGGTGCGCGAGGCCGTGGACGGGTTCCGCGACGCGGCGAAGCTGTCCCCCAACTGGCCGGACCCCTACCTCGGCCTGGCGCGGGTCTACGCCTACGAGCAGTTCGACCTGAAGCAGCTCGAAGACTCGCTGAGCGAGCTGGAGCGCCACGGCTACCCCATGGGCCGGCGCGAGAAGGCCATGCTGGCCGACGGCTACCGCATGCGCGCCCAGGAGCTGCTGGCCCAGGCCACCCGCGCCCGCGACACCGACGAGGAGACGGAGCTGCTCGAAAGCGCCCGCGACCACTTCACCCAGGCGATCGGCCTGTACCGCGAGGCCGGCAGCTTCGCCAACGCCCGGGCCAACATGCAGGACGCCGCGAACCAGCTCCGGGGCATCCTCGCCCGGCTCGAAGAGCTGGGAATCTGGTGAGCCCTCTGGAGACGACCGCATGGCCGTAACCCGCAGCACCGCCGCCGAGCGCCGGCGCCAGGAGACTTCTCCGCTCGGCCGGACGATCAAACTGCCGGGCTTCGCCGCCGGTCCCGTCCGCGACCGGGAGACCGTCCTGCTCGCCGCCGGCGCGCTCGTGGTCCTGCTCGGCCTGATCCTCGTCTATCTCGCGACCGTCAAGCCGCTCGACGGCGTCGACGCGAAGCTCGCCTCGGGCGGGATCGTCAACCTCAACGCCCTGCGCGGATCGGAGCAGCTCCTCCCCGTGCTCGACGCCTTCGACAGCTCGGCCGAGAGGTCGTTCGTGGCGCAGGAGATCTGGAAGCGGGCCCACCAGGGCAAGCTGCCCAACGTCGGCGAGCTGTCGCGCATCCGCGTCCCGGCCTCCGAGATCGAGCGCGACAAGCGGCTGACCGGCTTCCGCGAGCGCCTCGAAGCGGCCCGGCGCCGGGCGGGCGCCCCCGCGGAAGGCACGGCGGAGGACGTCTCCGTCTCCCTCCTGACCCTCGCGCAGCTCCGCGAGATCAAGCCGCACCTCGTGGTGCGCACGCCGGGGCAGTTCCGCTCCTCGTTCTGGCTCTGGACGCTCCTCTTCCTGCTCGCCTTCGCGGCGCCCCACATCGTCTGGCGGGTGCGGCGCTTCGGCGGCGACGAGCTGATCCTGCCGGCGCTCCTGGTGCTCACCGGCATCGGGCTGGCGGTGATGGTCTCCGTCCGCGATCCGCTGCGCGACCTGCCGCTGTTCCGCACCTTCGTCCAGGGCGTCCTCGGCGGCGCCGCGCTGTTGATCGCCGGCAGCCTCATCGACTGGGAGCGCTCGCCCCTGCGGCGGCGCAGCTTCGCTCCCCTCTTCGCGGCCTTCGGCCTGTCGGTCTTCCTGATCCTCTTCGGCAGCGGCCCCGGCGGCAGCGACGCCAAGGTGAACCTGTTCGGGTTCCAGCCGGTCGAGGCGATCAAGCTCCTCGTCGTGCTGTTCCTGGCCGGCTACTTCTTCGACCGCTGGGAGTTCCTGCGCGAGCTGCCGGAGACCCGGGCCGCCCTGCCGGGGCTGCTGCGCAAGCTGGGCATCCCCAAGCTCGAATACCTGCTGCCGCCCATCCTCGCGATCGGCCTCGTGCTCGTCTTCTTCTTCGTCCAGAAGGACCTCGGGCCGGCCCTGATCATGTCGTTCCTCTTCCTGATCCTCTACTGCGTGGCGCGCGGCAAGCCCTGGATGGCGCTGGCGGGCACGGCGCTGATCGTCGTCGCCTTTGCCATCGGCTACAAGCTCGGCATCCCGCGCACCGTCAGCGGCCGCCTGTCGATGTGGCTCTCGCCCTGGGACAACGCCTTCCGCGGCGGCGACCACCTGGCGCAGGGGCTCTGGGCCCTGGCGAGCGGCGCCCTGACGGGCACGGGGATGGGCCTCGGCCAGCCGCAGCGGGTGCCCGAGGTCCACACCGACCTGGTGCTGGCGGCCGTGGGCGAGGAGATGGGCTTCCTCGGCCTGCTGGCGGTCACGGCTCTCTACGTCCTCCTGGTGTGGCGCGGCTTCCGGGCGGCCTTCCGCGCCGGCGGGGTTTACAGCTTCTTCCTGGCCCTCGGGCTCACGGTGGTGATGGCCGTGCAGATCCTGCTGATCTCGGGCGGCGTGCTCGGCGTGCTCCCCCTCTCCGGCGTCGTCTCGCCGTTCCTGAGCTCGGGGCGCAGCGCCATGTTCGCCAACTTCCTGACCTTGGGGATGCTGCTCGCGATTTCCGCCCATCCAGGGCCCTCGGGAGACGCGGGGGTCACCAAGCGGTTCCAGGGCGCGGCCAAGTGGGCCGCCGTGGGGTTGGGATTGCTGCTCGCCGTCATCCTGGCCCGGGCGGCGCAGGTGCAGGTGCTCCAGGCCGACCGCTTCCTGACCCGCGGCGCGCTGACGATCCAGGCGGACGGCTACCGGCGCTTCCTGTACAACCCGCGCCTGGTGGACATCGCCCGCGCCATCCCCCGGGGCAATATCGTCGACCGCAACGGCGTGCTGCTCGCCACCAGCGACCCGGCCGAGCTCGAGAAGCGGCGGGCGGTCCTCGACCGGCTGGGCGCGACGCTCGACCGGCCCGGCCGCCCGCAGCAGGGGGAACGGTACTACCCGTTCGAGGGCGTGACGTTCCACCTCCTGGGCGACTTGAACGACCGCGTCAACTGGGCGGCCACCAACACCTCCTACGCCGAGCGCGACTCGCGCATCCGCCTCCAGGGGTACGACGACTTCGCGGGCGTCGTCGAGGTCGTGCAGCCGGACGGCCAGGTCAGCCGGGAGATCCAGCTCGACTACAGCGAGCTCGTCCCCCTGCTGCGCCACCGCTGGCAGCCAGAGCACGCCGAGGTGAAGAAGATCCTCGGCCGCGACCGCACGGTGCGGATGACGATCGACGTGCGGCTGCAGAAGAAGGCGGCGGCGATCCTCGAAAACTACGCCCAGCCGGAGGGGCACGGCGCCGCGGCCGTGGTGCTGGACGCCGCCACGGGCGACCTCCTGGCCTCCGTGAGCTATCCGTGGCCCAAACGCCTGCCCGTCGAGCGGTCCGCCGAGGGTGAGGAGGAAGATGGAGACGCTCCCAACCCGGTCCTCATCGACCGGGCGCGCTACGGCATCTATCCTCCCGGCTCGACCTTCAAGATGGTCACGGCCATGGCGGCCCTGCGCAAGGACCCGGAAGCGTCGCGGCGCACCTTCCTCTGCCGGGGGCTCTCCGACGGGCGCGTGGGCAACACCGTGCGCGGCTGGGGCCGGCCCATCCGCGACGATCCCACGGACCACACGCCGCACGGGGACGTCGACCTGCAGAAGGGGATCGCGGTCTCCTGCAACGCCTACTTCGCGCAGCTCGGCACCTACGCGGTGGGCTCCGAGCCCCTGCTCGAGACGGCCAAGGCGCTCGGCATCTCCGTGGCGAGCCCCAACACGCCCGAGCAGCTCAAGGACGCCCTGCCCCAGGCCTCCTACGGCCAGGGCCAGGTGGTGGCGACGCCGTTCCAGATGGCCCGCGTGGCGGCGACGCTCGCGGCGGGCGGCAGCATGCCCGAGGGGCGCTGGATCCTGGACGAGAGCAACACCCGGACGGCCGAGCCCGTCCGCATCCTGGAGAGCGGCCTGGTGCCCGTCCTGGCCCGCGCCATGCGCCGGGTGGTGACGGCGGGCACGGCGGCCCGCTTCCTCTCCGGCATCCAGCCGCCCATCGCCGGCAAGACCGGCACGGCCGAGGTCAAGGACAAGGCCTCGCACTCCTGGTTCATCGGCTTCGCGCCCTACGAGGGGGCGGGCGCCAAGCGGATCGCCTTCGGCGTCGTCGTCGAGCACGGCGGCTACGGCGGCCGGCTCGCGGCCCCCGCCTCGGGCGAGATCGTCCAAGCCGCCGCCGCCCTGGGCCTGATTCGCCAGCCCCAATCCCAATCCCCCCCACCCTGATTCGAGGACTTCGATGGACGACATGATCGGCAAGGTACGCGACTGGATGAAGCCCTGGATGAAGGGCACCTCTCCCATGGAGATCCGCCGGGCCGTGCTCGACGAAGCCGAATCCAAGGTCGTGGCCCTGGGCGAGGGCAAGCGGATCTTCCCCTACAACCGCCTGCGCATCCACCTGCTGGATACCGGCCCCGAGGAGCGCGCCGCCCTGGAGGCCGCCGCGCGGGAGGGCTGGGACCTGAAAACCGAGATCGCCGGCCGGATCGCCGAGCGCGGCTGCCCCGTGCCGGCGGGCTTCGCGGTCGAGGTCGTCTTCGACGAGCCCCGCCCCGAGTTCGGCGAACGCCGCTTCTTCGTGGAGTACGAGAAGGCGGAAAGCCCCGCTCCCGTGGCGCTCCCTTCTGTCTCAGGCGTGCCGGCGGCTGAGGGTGCCGGCGGCAGCTCCATCCGTCCTCTCCTGGAGATCACGGTGGTCAAGGGCAACGCCACGCAGCACGTCTACGACTTCGAGGGTCCGAGCCGCATCCATCTCGGCCGCCTGGAAGAGGTCGTGGACTCGGATGGCCGCGTCCGCCGCCGCAACGACGTGGCCTTCCGCGAGGAGGGCGAGATCAACACCACCGTCTCCCGCGAGCACGCCCGCATCGCCTGGGACGACGCCGCGGGCGGCTACTGGCTGCGCGCCGAGCAGAACGCCTCCGGCACCCGCATCTACCGCGCCGGCCGCACCATCGACGTCAGCGCCCACGACCGCCGAGGCGTCCGCCTCCAGCCGGGCGACGAGATCTATCTCGGAAGGGCGTGCGTGAAGGTGGGAATGCGGTAAAAAGCACCCCCGAGGGCCTGATGGAGAGGTTGATGGGGCGGCCCAGCGGGGGTGGAGGGTGTGGAGGGTCAGTTGTTCTTCGCCATCTGGCCCGTCTTGGCCTCTTCCTTCATCCACTCGGCGAGCACCTTCTCGGGCACCGGCGCCAGGGTGGCGGTGACGGTGCGCTCGGCGCCGTCGCGGCGGATGGTGTAGGCGACCTTGGTGCCGACGGAGCAGCCGGCCTTGGCCTTGTGCAAAGCCTCCTTGTTGGCGTCCGTCAGGGCGACGCCGTTGTAGGCGACCAGCACGTCGCCCGTGCGGAAGCCGGCCTGCGCGGCCGGGCTGCCCGACTCGACGGAGGCGACCCGGTAGGCGCCGGTGGCATCCTTCTCGGTCTTCAGGCCCAGCCAGCCCTTGGCCGCCAGCTCGCCCTTCCGGGTGTTGTGGGCGGCGGCGGTCTTGGCGTCGCGAGCGCACTTCTCGCCGCCGGCGAGGGCCGACGAGGAGAGGGCGAGGAGCAGGGCGAGGGCGAGGAGAGAGACGTTGCGCTTCATACGATCTCCTTCTTGAGAGGCCCGGGAGGCTCCCGGGCCTTGTTAATGCGATCCGCTCAGCAAGGGGGCGCCGGCTTCCGCCCGGAGTCCACCTCCAGCCAGTTCGCCACGTCCGCCGAAAGCGAGAAGGTGGCGGAGAGGGCCCGCTCGGCGCCGTCCAGCACCGTGCTGTACGAGGAGTCCGCGACGGAGCCGCCACAGCCCGCGAGCCCGAGCAGGACGGCAATCCCCAGTAGGACCCGGACTCTTTTCATCCCTGATTTCCCTTGAGCGGCCATGGCGGGCAGATTACGGCGCCGGGCGCGTAAACGTCCTCAAGACGCGGTAAAACCGCGCAAACGGCGTAACTTATTTGTAAAGAGGGACGGGCCCTGGAGAACTTGCCCTAAACTCTCCCCTGTCATGAAGCTCGCGACGTTGCCCAAGCGCCATACCCTCTGGGTCGGGTTCGTGGCGGTCCTCGTGCCGCTGCTGGTCCTGCTGGCGCTCCAGTACCGCTGGCTGACCCGGCTGGACGAGACCTCCACCCTCGTCCACAAGGCGTCGATCAACAACCTCCTGGAGTCGATCTCCCAGAACGTCGACTACTACTACCGCAACAACGCGGAGCGCGTGCTGGACCTGCCCGCATCGGTCTTCACGGAGGACCGGCTCGACCAGGCGGCCCACCTGTTCAAGAAGAAAGGCGTCGAAGGGGTCAAGCGTCTGTTCGTCGTGAGCTTCCTCAACAACGACGGGCCCCAGTACTTCTATCCCTCCTGCTCTTCGTTCGAGCCGGCGGGCTGGTCGCCCGAGCTGCGCGCCGTCCACGTGGCAACCTCGCCGTGGAAGATTCTGGCCAGCAAGAGGGCTGTGCTGGAGCGCGTGCGGATCATGGTCGAGGAGAAGGATCCGGACTACCGGATCCTCCTCTTCCCCGTCACGGACGACGCCTCGCGGCTGGTGGGGATGGCCGGCATGGTGCTCGACGAGCAGTATTTCCAGAGCGCCGTGCTGCCCAAGGCCGTCAAGAAGGGCCTGGCCGACCTCGCGCTGGGGAACGCCGAGTACGAGCCGATCGTCTCCGTGAAAGATGCCACGGGGAGGGTCGTCTACACCAACGACTCCCTGCAGGATCCGTCCGGCCGGGCGACGGAGGCCGAGAAGCCGCTCTCCTTCGTCTTCACCGACTGGAAGGTGGGGCTCGCCAGCCGCCACGCCACCCCGGCCGTGGTGGCGCGCCGGAACTTCCTGCTCAACATCGGCCTCTCGGCCGTCCTGGCGACCGTGCTCCTGGGCGGGCTCCTGCTGGCGCTGCGCACCGCCTCGCGGGAGATGAAGCTGTCGCAGATGAAGAACGAGTTCGTCTCCAACGTCTCGCACGAGCTGCGGACGCCCCTCGCCTCGATCCGCGTCTTCGCCGAGCTCCTGCGGCTGGGGCGGTTCGACGGCGTGGAGAAGGCCCACGAATACGGCGCCTACATCGACACCGAGAGCCGCCGCCTGACCCAGCTCATCAACAACATCCTCGATTTCTCCAGCATCGACTCCGGGCGCAAGACCTACCAGTTCGTGCGCTGCGACGTACGGGAGGTCGTCTGCGAGACCCTGAAGACGTTCGAGATCCGGCTGCGGCAGGACGGCTTCAACGTCATCATCGAGGGAGCGGACACTCCCCTGCCGCCGGCGCGGCTCGACGCCGGAGCCATCGCCCAGTCGCTCTCGAACCTGCTCGACAACGCGGTCAAGTACTCCAATGGCAATGCCTCGGCCGGCAATAAGGACATCACCGTCTCCCTGCGGCGGGACGGCGGCTTCGTCGTCATCGCCGTGCGCGACCAGGGGGTCGGCATCCCGCGCGACGAGCAGCGCAAGATCTTCGACCGCTTCCACCGCGTCTCGACCGGCCTGGTACACGACGTCAAGGGAAGCGGCCTGGGGCTCTCCATCGTCCGCCACATCGTGGAGGCCCACCGCGGCAAGGTGACGGTCGAGAGCCGGCCGGGCGAGGGCAGCACGTTCTCGATCCACCTGCCGGTCGACTCCCCCGATCCCCAGACCGAAGCGAGCACTTTCACCGCCCCCGCCGAAGCGCGGGAGCGGACTCCCGAGGCCCGAGGCACATAATGCCCATGACGAACCCGAACCGCGTCCTGATCGTGGAAGACGACGAAGCCATGTCCATCGCCCTGCGCGATGGCTTCCAGTACGAGGGCTACTCGGTGACGGTGGCCAAGGACGGCGAGGCCGGCCTGCGGATGGCGGCCGCCGAGACGCCGGACCTGATCCTGCTCGACGTCATGCTGCCGAAGATGACCGGCCTCGACATCTGCAAGCAGCTCCGCGGCGACGGCAACGGCGTGCCGATCATCATGCTGACCGCCCGCGGCCAGGAGATCGACAAGGTCCTGGGCCTGAAGCTGGGGGCGGACGACTACATCACCAAGCCGTTCGGCTTCATGGAGCTGCTGGCCCGGGCCGAGGCCGTGCTGCGCCGCACCCGGGGCACAGCGGCGGCGGCCCCGCCGGAGACCTACCGCTTCGGCGACGTGTGCATCGACTTCAAGCGCCACGAGGCCCGCAAGGGGAGCGAGCCGATCGACCTCTCCCCCCGGGAGTTCCAGCTCCTCGCCTACTTCATCCAGCACAAGGGCGAGATCGTGACCCGCGAGAAGCTCCTCGACACCGTCTGGGACTACAACGCCATCCCCTTCACCCGCACGGTGGACATGCACATCGCCAAGCTGCGCAAGAAGGTCGAGGACAACCCCTCGGACCCCAAGCACATCGTGACGGTGCACCGGCTGGGGTACAAGTTCACGGGGTAGGAACCCCGGAAAAGACGTTCCCGCCAGGAAAATATCCTTCTCCGGCGTCCGCGGGCTCATTTTCGTCCCCTGGAAGCACCTGAGTAACTGATAGGGGTTTTCGGGGAGGCCCGAGAGGGTTTGACCTGAGTCTTCGTTGAGGCGCCATCTGGCAAAATTTGACGCTTTGCCTCACAATCAAGACGCCTCAACCGGTAAATCTGTTTCCCCGCGGGCTCGGAGCCATGGAGGCTAGGCCGCTGATGAGAAGGAGGGATCTTCGATGTCTCGATCGATCGTTCGTGGTCTGACGGCTGCAATCGTTCTGGTGACGGTCTTCTGTTTCGCCATGCCCGCCGTGGCGGCTCCCGCCCGTCCGCACGCCGCCCGCACCCCCGGGGGCCACGGCACCGGCGTCTTCGACCAGGTCCTCTCCTGGCTCGACAGTCTCTGGCTTGGTAACGAGCCGAAGCCGCAGGGTCCGGCCGCCAAGAGCTTGTTTACCCTCGTCGGGGATATCCTGACGAACTCCCAGTCCCTGCCCACCGAGCCGGAACGGGGTGCCCAGATCGATCCCAACGGACTTCATTAATCGACCTGAGGCTGTGTCAACGAATAGAGCGGGACTCTCGTAAGCACATGCCGGGAGCTTCGGTATCCCGGGAGGGGTACAGGTCGCGATGATCTGTGCGACAATTACGAGACATCTTTTCTTCTGTGGGAGGCTAATATGGCTGGAGGAGATCGAGAGGACCATCACCCAAGCTCTGCCGAGCTGGACGGATTTCTGCTCGGAGAGCTGTCGCCGCGCCAAGCCGCTCCCGTGCTCGCTCACCTGATCAAGGGGTGCGAACACTGCCGGAGGAGGATGGAGCCTTTGGCCTCGGTGATGCTCGAGACTCGCCAGCGCATTCCGGAACCTCCCACGGAAGCCGGGACCGAATACGACTTCCCCCTCTTCAAAGCGTTCGCCGCGGCCCGCCGGCATGCCGAGAGCCGAGCGCAGGCGAATCCCGGAGAGGGCCGGGCTCCGGCGGTCCCCGTCCTGAAAGAAGCTCCCGTCCTGGAGGCCTCCAGCGAAAAGACGGCTCGGGACTGGGCTCGGTGCGAAGCGCTTCTCGACCGCTGCCGCGCCCTGCGCTACAACGATATCGAGACCATGGTGCTGACCGCGTCGCTGGCCGTTTCCATGGCGGAGCGGCTCGATGCCCACGTCCATGGGGCCGCGGTGCTGGCCGATCTCCAGGCTCGTGCCTGGGCTGAGCGGGGCAATGCCCGGCGGGTCGCCGACGATCTGGCCGGCGCGGAGTCGGACCTCGCCCAAGCCATGCAGCGCTCGGCAATGGGCACGGGCGATCCCCTGCTCCTGGCCCGCCTCATGGACCTCACCGCTTCCCTCTTTACCGACCAGCGCCGGTTCGACGAGGCCTGCCTGCTGCTCGACGCGGTCTACACGATCTATCGGAGGGAAGGGGACGCGCACTCGGCGGGGCGCGCCTTGATCAGCAAGGGCGTCTCGGCCAACTACGCCTTCGACGTCGAGGACGCGGTGAGCCTGATCAGCCGGGGGTTGGGATTGATCGATCCCGCCCGCGAGCCCAAGCTCGCCATGGCCGGCATCCACAACCTGATCTGGTCTCTCGTCGAGTGCGGCCAAGCCACACAGGCCAACCAGTTGTTCCTCCACAGCCGGGCGCTCTTCTCCGCCTACGTAGAACGGCTGGACGCCGTCAGGGCGGTTTGGCTGGAGGGCCGGATCGCCGCGGCGCTGGGGGACGATCAGCGCTCGGAGCAGCTCTTCCTGGAGACTCGGGCGAGCTTCGAAGAAGCCAAGCTGCCCTATGACGTGGCTCTTGTGTCTCTCGACATGGCGGCCCTCTGGCTGCGGGCCGGGAGGACGGCCGAGATCATGGGCCTCATCGACGAGACGATCTCGATCTTCCGCGCTCGCAAGATCCGCCGGGAAGCGATCGCCATGCTGCTCATGCTGCGCGAGGCTTTCCAGAAGGATCAGGCTACGGAGGCGCTCCTGAGGAACGTGGCGGCCGAGCTCCTGCGGCTGGAGGACATTCCGGCGCGGCGCGGCAGCGTATCGGCCTGAGCCTTCGGCTTACCGCCCCCCCGAGGCGCGGTTCCCCCCCTTGAAGTCCTGGATCGCCCCTCCCGGGGGGCGATCTCTCCCTTTCGAGCTTGAAGTCTCCCCTCCGCGGGGCGGAACCCGCGGAAGCCAGGGGCAACTCTCTCCCCACAAGGGGAGAACGCGCCCTCTGGAGGGGAAAACCGCGACTCTGGAGGGGAAGGACCCGCGTCGAAAGGGGAGCTTCCGCCGGCGAGGGGGGAGACAGCCGCGAAGTTGGGGGGCCTCGAGGGGGCCCGCTTTCGGAACCTCCCCTAGGAGCCCGGCTTGCCGCCGCTCCGGGGGGCCTTCGCCTTCCGGGGCTTGCCGCTCTCGGTGCTCCCAGCCCCGGGAGGCGGATCCTCCGGGGGGCTGGCCGGCGTCCCGGTCAGAGCGGCGCGGACCGCGCTCTGGATCATCCGCTCCAGGTCCTGGGGATCGAGGGCCGGGCTGGGGGGCGGGGCGGGGGGAGCGCCGAAGCCCAGCTTCTGGAAACGCCGCAGGAACTCCTCCATCACCACCGCGTCCGTCGACGGCCGGTCTTCCGGGTACAGGGTCTGGAAGAACACGCTGGGCTCCACCTCGAGAGCATGCAGGATGGCCAGGATGTGGCGAAACTTGAGCTCCATCCGCCCGGTGAGGACCTGACTGACGTACCCCGGACCCGCTCCGAGCCGCTGGTCCAGATCCTTCCGCGTCAGTCCCGCCGCCTGCATGACGGTCTCCAAAAGCTTCGTCGCCCGCCTCACCTCGTCATCGATCGTCATACCCTGAGCCTACTACAACACTGAATTCTGCCAAAGCGCGACCGGATCGACGGGGCGGCCGGGTGCCGGGAAGGGGTCAGCGGGTTCGTCGAGAAACCGGAAGCAACACCTTGCTGCTACCGGAACCCTGGGAGCCGTCAGGCGTTTGTAGATGCAGAAAGGGGCTTTTCGATATGGCTGCCATCGCTTCCGATCTTCGTTTCGCGGTCCGGACCCTGGCGGGCCGGCCGGCGTTCACCCTGGTCGCCGTGCTCACCCTGGCGCTGGGCATCGGCGCCAACGCGGCCATCTTCAGCGTGGTCGACGCGCTGCTGCTGCGCCCCCTCCCCTACCGGGAGCCGGAGCGGCTGGTCTGGGTGAAGACCACCATCCCCCAGGTGGGAATGGAGATGACGAGCGGCGCCGACTACCTCGAATGGCGCGACGCCAGCCGCTCGCTGGAATCGGTGGCGGCTTTCTCCGACGAGCGCTTCACCGTCACCGGCGGCCTTACCGGTGGCGACAGTCCCGAGCGCCTCACGGGCGTCCAGGCCTCCGCCAGCCTGCTGCCGGCTCTCGGCGTCCGCCCGGCGCGGGGGCGCGGCATCGAGACCCGCGACGAGAAGCTCAACGCCGCCCCGGTAGCGGTGGTCTCCGACCGCCTCTGGCGGCGGCTCTTCGGCGCGGACGCGGCCCTCGCGGGACAGGGGCTGATGCTGGACGGGCTGCGCGTCGAGGTGGTAGGCGTGCTGCCCCGCGACTTCGCCTTCCCCGGCAACCCGGACGTGGACGTGATGGTGGCCCTCACCCTCGACGAGACGCGGGAGCGCGCGCGCCGGATGATGTCGATCGTGGACGTGATCGGCCGCCTGGGGCCCGGCGTGACCCTGGGGCAGGCCCGGGCGGAGCTCCTGGGCATCCAGAAGCGCTCCGTGGAGGCGGCCGAGCAGCGAGCCCCCGGAGGGGACGAACCCGGACCGGGAGGACCGGGAGGCGGCGGACGCATGCAGATCCGCAGGATGGGCCCGGGCCCCGGCGGTCCTGGAGGCGGTCCCGGTGGCCCCGGCGGCCCTGGTGGCCCCGGCCCTGGCGGCCCTGGCGGCCTGCCGGAGACCAAGCTCGAGCTGACGACGCTCTCCGAGCACCTGGTGGGCGACGTGCGGCCGGCCCTCCTCCTGCTGCTCGGCGCCGTGGGGCTCGTGCTGCTCATCGCCTGCGCCAACGTCGCCAACCTCCTGCTGGCGCGGGCCGCCGCCCGCCGCCGGGAGATGGCCGTGCGGGCGGCCCTGGGCGCCGGCCGGCGGCGCATCGCCGCCCAGCTCCTCACCGAGAGCATGCTCCTCGGGCTGGCCGGCGGCGTCTGCGGCCTGGCCCTGGCCTTCGGCGGCATCCGCCTGCTGACGGCGCTGATCCCCGCCGACCTCTGGGCCGGGCTGCTGCGCCAGGTGCCGGTGCGCATCGACCTGCCGGTGCTCGCCTTCACGCTCCTGCTCTCGCTCGCCACCGGCCTCCTCTTCGGCCTCGCGCCGGCCCTGGCGGCCTCGCGGGTGGACCTGACGGAGCCGCTCAAGGAGGGCGAGCGGCGGCGGCCGGGGCGCGCCCGCGGCATCCTGGTGATGGCCGAGGTGGCGCTGTCGGTGGTGCTGCTGGTACTGGCGGGGCTGCTGCTGCGCAGCTTCGTGAGCCTGCGCGGGGTCGATCCGGGCTTCACCTCCGGGCGCGTGCTGGCCCTGTCGGTGGACCTTCCCAACGGCGCCTACAAGGCGCCCGCCCAGCAGCTCGACTACTTCGAGGACGCGGCGCGCCGTCTGAGCTCGCTGCCGGGCGTCGAGTCGGCCGCCTTCAGCGACTCGCTGCCTCTGGGCAACGTCAGGATGATCCTGCGGGGCCTGCTGATCGAAGGGCGGGAGCCGCTGCCGCCGGACCAGTCGCCCGAGGTTTCGGTCCTCGGCGTCAGCCCCGGCTATTTCCGCACCCTGGGCATCCCGATCGTGCGCGGCCGCGCCTTCAACCCGGCCGAGAGCCACGCCGGCTCGCCCGTCGCCGTGGTGAGCCGCGAGATGGCCCGCCGCCTGTGGGGCAAGGACGATCCCGTGGGCCGGCGGCTGCGCGTCGGGCCGCCCGACTCGCCCTGGACCACCGTCGTCGGCATCGCCGGGGACGTCCACCAGGACGGCCTGGACACCCCGCCGAAGCCCCAGATGTACCGGCCTTTCGATCTGTCCCCCTCGCGCTCCGGCTTCCTCACCTTGCGCGCCCAGGGCGATCCCCTGGACGTCGCTGCCGACGCCCGCGAGGAAGTGCTCGCCGTGGACCGCAACGCCCTGATCCACGACGTGTCGACGATGGAGCAGCGCCTCGCCGGATCGGTGGCGGCGCGCCGGTTCAACCTGGTGCTGCTGGCGCTCTTCGCCGGCCTGGCGCTGGCGCTCGCGGCGGTGGGCCTCTACGGGGTGTTGGGCTACGTCGTGGCCGAGCGGACGCGGGAGATCGGCGTGCGCATGGCCCTGGGGGCGCAGCGCCGGGGCGTGCTGGCGCTGGTGATCCGCCAGGGGGTGACGCTCGCCGCGGTGGGCGTCGGCATCGGCCTGCCCGCCGCCTTCGCCGCCTCGCGCCTCCTGCGCGGCGCCCTCTTCGGCATCACCGCCGCCGACCCGCTCACCTACGTGGCCATCCCCCTGACGCTTCTGCTGGTGGCCGTCCTCTCCTCCTGGCTGCCGGCCCGCCGCGCCACGCGGGTCGATCCCCAGGTGGCGCTGAGGAACAAGTAGCTCGAGAGGAGCGGCTTTACGCCCCGGGCAGGGAGAGGAGCGGGCGCAGGTCCACTCCCTCCCACAGCCGCTCGCGCATCGTCCGCGATTCGGCCAGCCCGCGGGCGCCGGGTGCCGTCACGGCGAAGAGGCGCCGCGAGGCGGCGCCGGCGCCCGCCCGGCTGGAGGCGACGAGCCCCTTCGCCTCCAGCCGGTCGAGCGTCGCGTAGACGGCGCCGATGGCGACGTCGCGGCCGGTGACGCCCTCCAGCTCGCGGCGCACGTTCATCCCATACGCCTCGTCGCCGGTGCGGAGCACCGCGAGCATCACCTGCTCCTCGAAGGTGCCGAGCGGGGCACTGTCGGTCATCGTCATTCCCGTCATTCCCTCATCATACCGGCACCCGCTCACTGCTCGCGCAGGACCCGCGCCGGATCCACCCGGCTGGCACGGTAGGCGGGCACGAAGGCGGCGAACACGCCCACGGCCAGCAACGACAGGGTCGCGGCCAGGAGCGCCACGGGGTCCGCCGCCTGGACGCCGTACAGCAGCGAAGCCAGCGACCGCGCGAGCACGATCGAGGCGAGGACGCCGATCGCGATGCCGGCGCCGACCAGCGCGGCGCCGTGGCCCACCACCTGCCGCAGCACGCGCGCCGGCGGCAGGCCCAGCGCCACGCGGATGGCGTAGTCGCGCTTGCGCCGGCTCACGTGGTGGGCGATCACCCCGTACACCCCGATCGCGCCGAGCACCAGGGCGAGCGCGGTGAGCAGCGTCAGCAGCGTCATGATCTGCCTCACGGGCCCGACCGCCTTGGCGAAGACGCTCTCCATCGTCGTCGCCTCCTGCACGGCGACGCCGGGCGCGACGCGCTGCACCGTCTTGCGCGCCGCCTCCAGCACCGCCGCCGCGTCCGCGGGCCGCTCCGTGCGCAGCACCAGCGCCTGCCCCTCCGGCGAGTACGGCACCTGGTCGGCGAACATGTAGCGCGCCGGCTCCCGCGCGTCGGTGAGCTGCGTCTCGGCCACGTTCTCCACCACGCCCACGATGCGCTCCCAGCCGTCGAACCCGCTCTGGATCCGCCGGCCGATCGGGTCCACGCCCGGGAAGTACTTCTTCGCCAGCGCCTCGTTGATCACGGTCACGAGCTCGCCGCCCGGCCGGTCGGCATCGGTGAAGCCGCGCCCCTGGCGCAGCGCGATGCCGAGCGTCTGGAAGTAGTCGCGGGAGACGAGGCGGAAGGCCGTGGTGGACTCGGTGAGGTCCGGCCGCCCCTCGACGGTGATGCCCCAGTTGTCCCCCGAACCGCGCAGCGGCAGCTTGCTGGTGAGGGCCGCCGAGCGGACGCCGGGGAGGTGCTCGATCTCGCCCAGCAGGGTGTGCAGCATCTGCTGGCGCTCGGCCGTCTTCATCGCCGCGCCGGCGGCGACGTCGAGCACCGCCACGCCCTGGGTGTCCACCCCCGGGTCGATGGCGTAGAGGTTCACGACGCTGCGGATGAGCAGCCCGGCGCCGGAGGCGAGGAGCAGCGCGAGCGCGACCTCCGCCACCACGAGCCCGCTCTCGACGCGGTTGCCGTGGCCGCCCGCCACGGCCGTCCGCACGCGCGTCAGGGCGTCGCGCAGGTCGCCCCTGCCGAGCGAGAGCGTCGGGACGAGGGCGATGCCGAGCGACGCCAGGAGGGCGAGCGCGATGGCGGCGCCGAACAGCGTCCAGTCGAGCACCGCGCGCTCCGCCCAGGCCCCGAGCGGCAGCGCGCCGGCGAGCACCCGGAACCCCCCCGCGGCGAGGAGCGCGCCGACGACGCCGGCGACGAGGCCGAGCACGACCGCCTCGACCAGGAGCTGCTGCGTGATCCGGCGCCGGTCGGCCCCCAGCGCGGAGCGCACCGCCAGCTCGCCGGTGCGGCGGTTCACCTGGCCGAGCATCAGGGCGGCGACGTTGGCGCAGGCGATGAGGAGGATGACCGCCATGGCGGCGAGCGTCGCCAGCAGCGCCGGCCGCAGGGAGCCGACCAGGGACTCGCGGACGGGGGTGACGGCGGCGTTCTTCGTCAGGTCCCACTGCTCGGGATACTTGAACCGCTCGCCGAGCGCCTTGGTGATGCGCGCGAGCGCCGGGGCCATCCCCTCCATGCGCTGCCCCGGCGCGATGCGTCCGACGAGCGTGTAGTTGCCGCTCCGCGACGTCTCCTCGAGCGGCTCGGGGAGCCAGACGCGCACCGTGGGGTCGGGGAACCAGAAGCCGCGCGGCATCACTCCGACCACCGTCCGGGGTACGCCGTCGAGGCGGATCCGCCGGCCGAGGATGGAGGCGTCGCCGCCCATCTCCTGCCACAACCCGTGGCTGAGCACGGCGACCGGCTCCACGCCCGGCCGGTCGTCGCCGCGCTGGAAGCAGCGGCCCAGCGCCGCGCGCGCCCCCAGCACCTCGAACAGCTCCGCGGACGCGGAGATCCCCGGCAGCAGCCGCGTCGGCCCGTCGCCGGACTCCAGCGTCACGTCCTCGGGGCGATAGGCGAAGACCTTGCTGAAGCCGGGCATCTCCGGCCGCAGGAAGAGGAACTCCTCCTCGGTCCAGCTGAAGGGAGCCCAGAAGACGGCGACCTCCGCCTCCCGCGTGTAGGGCAGCGGCTCGAGCAGCAGCCCGCGCACGATGCTGAAGATCGCCGCGGTCCCGCCCACGCCGAGCGCGAGGGTCAGCACCGCGAGGAGCGTATAGGTCGGCCGCGAGCGCAGGCGGCGCACCGCGTACCGCATGTCCATGATCCAGCTCTCCATACCAGGTCCTCCAGGAAGCAGTCGGTTCGCCGCCGGCTCGAAGCCGGTCCAGCCGCGCCACCAGCTCCGCCGCACGAGCGCCGGCGCGGAGCCCAGCACCTGCCGCCAGAGCCAGAGGGCGGCAAACGCTCGCCCGCGCGCGCTCCGCCGGTGCTCGTACTCGTCCCGCAGGTCGCCGAGCACCTCCTCCCGCTCGGCGGCGGGCAGCAGCGCCCGCAGCAGCGAGATGGCGAAGCGGAGCGGCGGCGGGGCGGTGGGGGGCGGCATGGTCGATGTGGGCGTCGGTTCTACAATGTAGAACCGTAGTACGGAGAACTACTCCGGTAGGTTTCAGGGATTATTGGGAGATTCTTGAGGGCTGGGGGCGAGGGCCTCGCGCAGGAGATCCTCGCCGATCACCTCCCGCCGCCACCCCTGGAGCTCGCGGGGCAGGCGGGGGTCGTCCTTGCCGACGGTGAGCCGCATCAAGGCGTCGAGGGTGCGGCGGGGGGCCAGGACCTCGGGCGGCACGTTGAGCTCCTCGGCCTTGACCCGCACCCGCTCGCGCAGGCGGTTCTCGAGCTCCCGCACGGCCGGCGAGAAGGGCTTGCCCGTGAGCCGCGGCGGCAGCTCCGGCTCCGGCACTCCCTCCGCCTGCTCGAGGAGCTGGAGCCAGGTGGCGCCGTCCCGCGCGGCCTGCCGGGGATCGAAGGACGGCAGCTTCTGCAGGTCCCGCGGGAGCTGGGGCCGGCGGGTGGCGAGCGCCAGCAGGAGGTCGTCCTTGAGCACGAAGCTCCGCGGCAGGTCGCGCCGCCGCGCCTCGCCGTCCCGCCAGGCGGCCAGGATGCGCAGGGCCGCGAGCTGCCGGCGGTCGAGCCGGCCGGCGCCCTTGACGCGCAGGTAGGCGATGTCGGCTCCCTCGGCGAAGCGGGAGGTGTCGAGCAGGGCCGCGGAGTCCTCGAACGCCCAGGCGAGACGCCCCTGGGATTCGAGATCGCCCGTCAGGCGTTCGTAGAGAGGGCCGAGGAAGGCCACGTCCTCGGCCGCGTAGGCGAGCTGGGCCGCGGAGAGCGGGCGGGCGATCCAGTCGGTGCGGGTCTCCTCCTTCGCCAGCTCGACGCCGAGATAGGCGGCGACGATCTTCTGGTAGCTCAGGAAGGCGCCGGCCCCCGCCAGCGCGCCGGCGATCTGGGTGTCGAACAGCGGCTCGGGGAGCACCCCGAGGGCACGGTAGAAGACCTCCATGTCCTCGCTGGCCGAGTGCAGCATCTTGACGCCCGGCGAGCGGAAGACCGCCGCCAGGGGCGACAGGTCGCGGGCGGCCAGCGGATCGACGAGCCAGGACTCCCGTCCGTCCGAGACCTGGATCAGGCCCAGCCGGTGGAAGAAGGTGTTGGTGCGGACGAACTCGGTGTCGAGCCCCAGCACCGGCGCCTCGGCCCAGCGCCGGCAGACATCGGCCAGGGCGGCGTCGGTCGCGATCAGCGTGTAGGCCTGCGGGTTTTCAGGACCCAGGCTTCGGGAATCGGTCATGGACGGGGATTGTAGCGCCCCGGGAGGGCGGCGCCCTCCCGGATCCGCCTACCTCTTGCCGACCGGCTCTTCTCGCGGCGCGGCGCCCTTCAGGTCGATCTTCTCGTTCTCGCCGCCGTCATAGGGCTTGCCCGTGGCGATGGCCTTCACGAAGCCGACGAGCTGCACCATCTTGCTGGACGGCGAATCCCAGTACTCGGCCTTCTCGATGCGCACCCGCAGCAGGGCCAGGTTGGGATCGTCCAGCCCGTCCGGAAACCAGGCCTTGAGCGCCGGGTTCCAGAGCTCCTTCGCCTTCACCGGATCGCGCACCAGCCGGGCGGCGCCGGAGAGCGAGACGTAGCGGTTGTCATCCGGGTCGGCGTAGCTGAGGTTCACCCTCTCGTCGCGCTGGACTTCGCCCACCTTGGGCGAAGCGGCGCCGGTGAAGAACCAGAGGTCGCCGTCGAACTCGGCCTGCTGGGTCGCCATGGGGCGGCTGTGCAGGGACCCCTCCTCGTCGATCGTGGTCAGCATCGCGAACCGGATCCCCTTGATCAGGTCGCGGAGCGTTTCGATGTCGGTCTTCTCGTGGGCCATGTCGTCTCTCCTCTCGCAGGCATCGGGCCAGTCCCCGAGCATGGGAACCTGATCTGCCAGAAACATGCCTAAGTCGCGTTCAGAAGCAAGAAACGGGTGGATCGAACGCCCGGGTACCGCTATATTTCCGCCATGGCCCCGGCACGCTCCTTCACGATCCCCCTTTCGCCCTCCTACCCCATCGGCCGGATCCTGGGCTACCTCGGGCGGGACGCGGACAGCCTCACCGTCCAGGTCGACGGCCGGAGCTTCGTCCTCGGGCTCTGGATCGGCGAGGTGCCGGCCGTGCTGCGCGTGGACCTGGCGGCCGGCGAGGCCCGGGCCCGGCTGGAAGCCCGCCGGCGCCTGCCCGCGGGCGCGGAGGACCAGGCCCGCGACCACCTGCGGCGCCTGCTCGGGCTGCACATCGACCCCGAGCCCTTCGAGCGCCACGTCTCGGCCTCGCCGCGGCTCGCGCCGCTCGTCGCCGGCCGGCTCGGCCTGCGCATCCCGCAGACGCCGGACCCCTTCGACGGCCTCACCTGGGTGATCCTCGGCCAGCAGATCACCCTGGCGTTCGCCTACACCCTGAAGCGCCGGCTGGTGGAGCGGGCCGGCACGCCGGTCCCCGGAGCTCCCGGCGGGCTCTTCGCCCCTCCGACCGCCGAGAAGGTGGCCAACCTCGACGTCGAGGAGCTGATGGCGGTCCAGTTCTCCCGGCGCAAGGCGGAGTACTTGACCGGCGCGGCCCGGCTTATCGTGGCCGGCGGGCTGGATCTGGACCGGCTGGCCACGGCGCCGCCCGCCGAGGTAGAGGCCGCGCTGCTCGCCGTCCGCGGCCTCGGCCCCTGGTCGGCCCACTACCTGATGATGCGGGCCTTCGGCTTCGAGGACTGCGTGCCGGTGGGCGACTCCGGCCTCGTGCGCGGACTGATGAAGTTCTTCGCCCTCCCGGACCGGCCGGGTCCGGCGGCGACCCAGGAATTGATGCGGCCTTTCGCTCCCTACCGGAGCTGGGCCACCTTCCACCTCTGGCAAAGCCTGAAGGATCAGCCATGACGACCGACTCCACGACCACTCTCTACACCACCACCGTCGACAGCCCCTGCGGCCCCCTGCTCTGCGTCGTCGACGAGGCGGGCGCCGTGATCCGCATCGAGTTCGGCAAGGGGCGCGAAGCCCAGAAGATTACGGAAAGATTGAGGGACTCGGGGGTGGAGATCGTCGAGGACCCCGCGCGCACGGCCGAGGTGCGGCGGCAGCTCGCGGAGTACTTCGCCGGCGAGCGCCGCGAGTTCGACCTCACGCTGGCGCCGGCGGGCACGCCCTTCGAGCTGGCCGTCTGGGAGGAGCTGCGCCGGATTCCCTTCGGCGAGACCCGCAGCTACGGCGAGATCGCCCGCGCCCTCGGCCGGCCCACCGCCTACCGGGCCGTGGGGCGCGCCAATGGGGCCAATCCCATCCCCATCGTCGTTCCCTGCCACCGGGTGATCGGCTCGAACGGCTCCCTCACCGGCTTCGGCGGCGGGCTCGACGCCAAGTCGCGGCTGCTGGAGCTGGAGGGCCAGGCCCTGCCGTTCGGCTAGGCCCTCGGCCCTCAGCTCCCGGGGAACGACGCCGTGTCCCCGCGGCTCGTGAACCGGCCGCGGAGATTGGTGTAGGCCTTGCGGAGGCCGGTCATGGTGTCGGTCACCGTGACCGTGTACTCCACGCTGGTCAAGCCGCCCTGGAAGACCCAGAACCCGGAGCCCAGGCCCCGGGCGTCCAGCACCTTCACCACCACGTCCAGGCTGCCCGGCGAGGAGAGCCCGAAGTAGCCCGTGCTGCCGGTGAGCGGCACGGCCTGGCCGGTCATCGTGCGGCCCGCGGCGTCCTTCCAGGAGAGCTCGACCAGGAACCGCGCGCCGGCGAGGCAGAGGCTGGCCGGCCCGGCGGCGCAGGTCGCGGCCTCGGCGAAGATCGGGACCGGAGCGTCTTCTTCCTGGGCAGAAGCTCCGGCCGCGGCGCGGCGGGCGGCCGCCGGGAAGGCCGCCGGGTCTCCCACGCTCGAGAAGGTGTTGGCGGCGTTGACGTAGGTCTTCACGGCGCCGGTCAGGCTGTCGGTGACCGTGAGCGTGTGCTCGGCGCTGGTCAAGCCGGCGGAGAAGACCCCGAAGGAGCCGTTCTGTGCCACCACCTTGACGGCCCGCTCGGCGCTGCCGGGATCGCTGAACGAGAAGTAGCCGCCGTCCCCCGAGACCGCCACCGCCTGCGCAGGCACGGGCGGGGACGCCGGGGCCGGCTTCCAGGCCACCTCGGCGCGGAACCGGTTGCCGGCCAGGCAGAGGAAGGGGCCGGACGTGCAGGTGCCCAGCGCTTTCGTGGCCACGACCGGCAGGCCGTCCACCGCCAGGGTGAAATCCCCCGGCGACACCTCCAGCAGGCCCGCCTTCTGGCCGAGCTGGAAGGTGCCGATGCTCGCCGAGCCGCCCGTCCAGGCATAGGCGAGGTAGGAGGAGGTCGGGGCGGACGGCGCGGCGCCGACGCTGCCGAGCGCGGGCACGGCCCGCAGCGAGCCCTCCCGCAGGCCCGGCACGTAGGCATTGGGCGCCTGGGTCTTGGGCGTCGACGGACGACCCGCGCGGAAGACCGAGAGCGCGTTGAGCTCGCCGGTGCTCAGCCCATTGGGAGCGGCCAGGTTGTTGACGTAGACCCGGTCGCCGAACGCCGCGGGGCTGAACCGGTTGCCGCTGTAGCGCAGGTCGTTGAACGCCCCGCTCGGCGGGTCCACCTCCCAGAGGGGAATCCCGGCGTTTTCGCTGAACGACGAATTCGAGACGACGCCGGAGACGTTCCTCAGCCGGGCGGGATCGTTCATCGGGGTCGAGAAGATCGCGGCGCCCCGGGAGTCGTTGAGCCCCTCGAAAAAGCCGGGCACCACGTCGTTGGCGTAGAAGCGGCTGTCGTCCACCAGGACGTTCGAGCCGGAGAGGAACAGGGCTCCCCCCGACCGCTGCGCCGAGTCGCGGGCGAAGGTCGTGCGCAGGATCCGCGCATTCGACTCCTGGCGCAGGGCGACGCCGCCGCCGTTGCCGTTGGCCCCCCGGGCGTCGGAGTCGAGCACCATCGAGTCCTCCATCAGCAGCTCGACCAGATCCCCCAGCACGGCGCCGCCGGCCCCGCCGGTGCCGTCGCCGGCCGTCTCGACGTCGCAGTCGGAGAAGACCGTGCCGCGGATCTCCACCTGGGCGCGGTTGTCGGCCAGGGTGCCGGCCTGGGGGACGCTGCCGCCGCCGTACTGGCGCGCGCCGTCGCCGCCGGCCAGGATGCAGCCGCCGCCCACCGAGGCCCTGGCGATTCCGGGGCCGCCCTGGAACAGCGACTGCCCCACCACCAGCCGGGCGGCCCGGCGATTGACCGCCCCGAATCCCGTCGAGCTGTCGGCAAAATCGGACGACAGGACGGAGATCGCGCCGCCCGAGCTGCCTTCCGGTCTGGCGAGGGTCGCCTGGTTGGCCTGGAAGACGGAGCCGTAGACCTCGACCACGGCCCGGTAGTCGTCCACGGCGCCGCCGAGGTCCGCCCGGTTGCCCACGAAGAGCGACTGGTGGACCCGCATCACGGTCTGGTCCTCGGCGTGGAGGGCGCCCCCGGTCGTCGCATCCACCGCCGCGCAGCAGGGGTCGCGGACGGCCTGGTTGTCGATGAAGCTCGAGCGGGTCACGAGCACGTCCGAGCCCTTGGTCCAGTTGCCGATGGCATAGATGGCACCGCCCACCCAGCCCGCCTGGTTGCCCTCGAAGCGGACGCCGGTGACCCGCAGGGTGCCGTCGATCACCACGATGGCGCCGCCGAAGGAGTTGGGGATGTGGCCGGGCAGATTGACCCGGTTGCCGACCATCTCGCCGCCCTGGATCGTGACCACCGCCGAGCGCACCACCATGGCGCCGCCCCGAAGCTGGGACGAGTTGCCGCGGAACGAGCTGTTGACGAAGCTGGCCGTCGAGCCCTCCAGGGCCTTGACCGCCGCGCCGCCGGTCTGGAGCGCCGTGGTGCGGTTGTTGAGGAACGTGCAGTTGCGGAAGAGGGCGTCGGACTTCGACAGCGTCACGCCGCCGGACTTCCCCGTCTCCGCGCTGAAGCCGTTCCGGAAGATGATCCGCTCGAAGACGACCTGCTTGCCGCGGGCGCGGTCCGAGTTGGCGTAGCGCAGCAGGGCCCGGCTGCCGCCGCCGTCGATGGCGACCACCGCTCCCGTCGCGGCCCGCACCGTGAAGCCCTTGCGGGCGTTGGCGATGGTGAAGCCGTTGGCGCCGGGCGACGGGTACGCCCCCGCCGCCAGCTCGATGACTCCGCCGTCCGCCACGCGGTCGATGGCCGCCGCCAGGTTCCTGGCGTCCTGGGGGACGCGCACCAGCTTATTGCCCGGAGGCTTGGGAGCGGCGTGGAGAGCCGCGCCGGCAAGGACCGCAAAGAGACCCGCGAGGAGGAACAGGGACACCGGGAGCCTTGGGCCGCGCATGGAAACTCCTTCTTCAGCCCTGGGAACGTTCCCCAGGGACAGGGTACAACAAGCACCGCGACGAATTTATTTGGATTTTAGCATGCCACCATTCTGGTGGTGCGGGTGAGAGCGGCCGGCGCTCATTCCATCCGACAGGGTGGCAAAAGAGGCGCCGAGTGGCTTGGAGCTTGCGATTGCGCAGGATTTGCGCTCTTCCTTCCAGGAGAGTACTATCCTTCTTGGCAGCTCGCCGGCCCTTCGGGACCGTCAGCCGCCATCCCACCCGCGAGTGGACCCCATGGATTTGCCGTGGATTCCACCCGCCGACCCTGCGAGCGCCGCGCGGTCGCGCGCGGCCCTACCGGCTCCCGGGCCGGTTCGGGCTTCGTCATCGATCCCCCGAACCGGTTGCCGCGCCCGCGGCCCTTCCGGGAGCCGGATTGTTATTTTCCCCGCCAGAACCCCAAGGCCAGATCTCGGCCACCAGGAGTGGCAGCGCGGGAGCGTTCGCGTCCCGTTCGTCCTCGCCGCCTGGCCTCAGTCGCGATATCCTTCCGCCAAAGCCCTGAACCCCGGGAGGAGAGACATGCGACCTCATCGTGCCGTCTTGATCGCCCTCGTCGCGCTGTGCTGCTGGAGTTGCAAGGACCAGCCCGCCGGCGAGGCCGGCTTCGACGCCATCCCAGCGGACAAGACAGCGGACAAAAGCCGCGAGAGCGACCAGAGCGCGGCGGAGATAGCGGCCGAGGGGGACGCGGAAATCAATGCCCGGAAGCAGCGCAAAACGGTCGCCGACATGCGGAACCTGGGGAGTGCGCTGTTCAGTTGGCTCACGGACCAGGTCGGCGCGGCGGCGGCCGGCCAGCAGGAAGCCATGGACCTCCGGCTCTACCAGGACATCTCCAGGGAGGAGCTCCGGAAGCTGCTCGTCCCCTCGTACCTCATGGAAATTCCCGAGTTGGACGGCTGGGGTCATCCCTACGAGATACGGCTGAACGTGAACGACATCCTGGGCAAAAATGTCATGAGCATCCGCAGCCCCGGGCGCGACGGCAAGTATTCCGCGGATGTCTACACGATCCAGGAGTTCGAGCCGGCGGATGTCGATCAGGACCTCGTCTGGACTGATGGATTCTTCGTCCGTTGGCCCAGGAAGCAAGCCAGCCCCGGCGTAGACCCCGCCCCCAAGGTCGTACGGCGGCTCGAAAGCGGCGAGACCGTCACGGCGCCACCCGAATTGGAGATCACGGATCGGTCTACCGACGAGCAGAGGCAGCTCAAGACGGTCGCCGACATGCGGAATCTGGGGACCGCGATGTTCAGTTGGCTCACCGATGAGCTCGGCGCGGGGGCGGCTGGCGAGCAGGAGGTGGACATCCAGCTCTACCCCTACATCTCGGGGGCGGACCTCGAGAGGCTGCTCGTCCCGCATTACCTGGAGAAGGTCCCCAAGGTGGACGGCTGGGGCCATCCTTTCGATGTGCGGCTGAACGTGGAAAACACCCTGGCCCAGCACGTCCTGAGCATCCGCAGCCCCGGGCGCAACGGTCAATACTCCGCGGACGTCTACAAGCCCGGGAAGTTCGAGCCGCTGGATTTCGACCAGGACATCGTCTGGGCCGACGGTTTCTTCGTCCGCTGGCCGCAGAGACTTCAGAAATAGGCCAAACGGATGTCCCTGCCCGGGCCCGGGCGGCACCTTTTCAAGTAGAGGCTCCGAACAAGCGACCTTCGCTCGCTCGGAAGACATTCAGGAGAGCTCCGCCATGAAAAAGCTGCTCGGATTTTCGATCCTCGCCCTGTCCCTCTTCGCGCTCCTCGGCACCGCGCCCGCCTATGCCGGCGAGGCCATGCCGGCCGAGTCCGCGGTGGCCGCCGCTCCGGCTCCCGTCCAGTCCGGCTGTGGGGAGGTGCTCAACCTCACCGCGGCGCTCTCCGCCAAGGCTGAGATCTGCCCGGCCACGGCGGACCAGAACGCCACGCCGGAGTTCATGGCGGCGGGACGCACCTGCCGCTGCAGTTGCGGCTTTCCCTGCAAGACCGACGCGGACTGTGGCGGAGGCGTAGGGAGCTGCAGGGCCGGCGTCACCTGCTGCTGACACGCCGGGCCAGGCAGAGGTACTCCCCCACCGCCAGCCGCCGGTCCGCCAGACCGGCCGGGGCGAGGTAGCGCTCCCGTAGCGTCTCCGCGCCGGCGAGATCCATCAGCTCGAAGCCCCGTTCCGCGAGATAACCCGGCAGGTCCTGCCGGCGCACGCCCCAGGTGAAGGGCTCGCCGACCAGCGACAGCCATAGATCCACGAGGGGGCTCGCGGCGGGGAAGCTCACCTTGCCGTCCGCCCGCGGCTCCATGAAGGTGAAGGCGAAGCGGCTCTGGGGCCCCGCGTTCTCCCGCAGGAAGGCGAAGACGGCATCCATCTCTTCCGCCTGCAGGTACATGGTGAGCCCCTCGGCGAGGAGGAAGGTGTCGGCGCCGGGCCGGTACTCCGGCAGGGCCGCGAGCACCTCCCGCGGCTTGGCGCGGGCGAGATCGAGGGTGACGAGCTTCAGGTTGCCATCGAGCTCCCCCCAGCGGGCCAGCGCCCGCCGCTTCACCCCCTGGGTCGCCGGATGGTCGCACTCGACGAACAGCGTCCCGGGAAGCTCCCGGTGGAGGCGCAGGGCCAGAGTGTCGAGCCCGGCGCCCAGCACCACGACCTGCTCGAGCCCCTCGGCAAGGGCGCGGCGAGTGGCGTCTTCCAGGTAGCGCTTGCGCGCGGCGTAGTGGAGAGAGATGCCGGGGATGGCGAAGCGTTCGAGGAAGAAGGCCGCCGAGCGCACCAGTCCCGAGCCCAGAAGGAACCGGCGCAGACGGGCGCGCCAGACGAGATCGGACTCCTCCAGGAACTTCTCGCAGGCCTCCGCCGCTCCCGGCGGCACCAGGGAGGAGAGGCGGGGATCCCGGGAGAGCATCACGGTCGACCGGGCGATCAGGAGGGCCGTCTCGCTCGGCCGGCCTTCCCTCATCCGGCCTCCGCGAACATTGCTCGATAGTGCCGGTACCAGTCGCTCTGGAAGCGCTCCTCGGGATCGTGCTCCAGCTTCTTCGCGAGCAGCTCCCGCAGCCGCGGGTGGCAGGCTTCCACCTGCTCCCGCCGAGCCCAGCGGTGGTAGGTGAGGAAGTAGCTCCCGCCGCGCTCGACCGCGAGATCGATCAGGGCACGGAACGCGTCCGCCGAGCGCGCCAGCCCCTCGGGCGCGTGGGGAGTGCAGAGGTTGAAGATGACGCAGGCCCACGGCTCCCGCGCCCAGGCGAGGACGCTCTCGCCGTCGCGCTCGATCAGCCGGACGGTGCCGTAGATGACCTCGACTTTTCGCCGCCGCAGCTCCTCCCCCGCCGCCGCCATGAAGTCCGCGAGGCGGGGCCGGGGGACGTAGATCTCGGTGATCATCTCCGTCGCCGGCCCGCTGCCGAGCCGGCGGTCCAGCTCGCCGTGGTAGCCGTCGGCGTAGGGCGTGAGCTGGTGGGTGTCCGAGAGATAGATCTGCCCGGACGTCGCCAGGTAGTGCCGGGCATAGCTGCGGAACGCCTCCGCCTTGTCCGCGTGGGCCAGCCAGAGCAGCTCCTGCCACTCCGCGTCCGTCAACTCGCGCTGCCCGTCCAGGATGGGCGTCGCCGGATCGACCGGCCGGTAGCAGGAGAAAACTCCCGCGTCGAGGAAGTCTTCGGAGGCGCCGTCGATCGAGAACTGGAAGTCGCCGTAGAGGAAGCCGTCCCGGATGCGTTCCTCGAAGGCGCCGATCAGGCCACCCATGCGTCCCAGCTCGACCACCCGCTCGAGCTTCCTCCGGGGGGCCAGCCGCAGCGTCACGGCGGTGACGACGCCGAACAGCCCGTATCCCCCGACGACCAGCCGGAACAGCTCCGGCTCCACCGTCCGGCTGCACCGCCGGACCTCCCCCGCCGCGTCGACGAGCGCCAGCGACTCGACGTCCGCGATCAGGGGCCGCAGGGTGAGGCCCCGGCCATGCCCGTTGACGGCGATCGATCCGCCCAGCGTCAGCCGGTCCGCCCCGGTCTGCTTCTGGGCGATTCCCCAGCGCGGCTCCTGGCCTTGGATCTGGGCCTGAGCTTCCAGATAGCCCGCGATCAGCTCCGGCCACTCGATCCCCGCCTCGGCCTCGATCGTGCCCCTCTCGGGGTCGAAGGCGAGCACCCGCCGCAGGGGCCGCGTGTCGAGCAGGACGGTGTCCGAGCCGAACTGCTGCCCGCCCATGGCGTGCCGGGACCCGGCGATCGACACCGCCCGCCCCGCCGCCCGCGCTTCCCGCAGGGCCCGCGCCACGGCCGCCGCCGAATCGACCGGCACGATCCGGTCGACGTGCGTCTCGTTGAGACGGGAATGGACGTCGTTCACCCAAGGCATCGGAGGCCGCCATCGTACTCCATCCCGCGCTATCCAGTTCCATTCGGCTCCATCCCGCGGGTGCTACCATCCGCCCTCGCATGCCCTCCCGCCGCCGCAAAGGCCCTCTCGCCGGGGTTCGCGTCGTGGACGCCTCGCGCGTCCTCGCCGGACCGTACCTGGCCATGCTGCTGGGCGACCTCGGGGCGGACGTGGTGAAGATCGAGAAACCCGCCGGCGGCGACCAGACCCGGGCGTGGGGCCCGCCGTGGGTGGGTGGCGAAGGGGCGCGGACCAGCGCCTACTTCGTCTCCGCCAACCGCAACAAGCGCTCCGTGGCGCTCGACCTCAAGCGACCGGAGGCGCGGGCGGCGTTCGAGCGGCTGGTCGCGGGGGCGGACATTCTCGTCGAGAACTTCCTCCCCTCGGAGTGGCGCAAGCTCGGGTTCCGGCGCACCCGCTTCAACCGGCTCCACCCGCGTCTCGTGCAGTGCACGGTCACCAGCTACGGCACCGCCGGCCCGGAGGCGGACCGCCCGGCCTACGACGTGGTCCTCCAAGCGGAGTCGGGCCTCATGTCCCTCACTGGCTTCGAGGAGGGCGAGCCGGTGCGGGTCGGGGTCGCCATCGTGGACACCCTCTCCGCTCTCTACGGTCTCTCGGCCGTCCTCGCCGCCCTGCGGGCCCGGGATGCGACCGGCCGGGGCGGCCACGTCGAGGTCTCCATGGTGGATGCCGGGGCGGCGTTCCTCTCCTACGCCGCGCAGTCGTGGCTCGTGGACGGCCGGCAGCCCGCCCGGCTCGGTTCGGCCCATCCGAACCTCGCGCCCTACCAGGCCTTCCGCGCCGCCGACGGCTGGTTCGTCGTCGGCGCCGGCAGCCAGGACCTCTGGCGCCGCTTCTGCTCCGCCCTGGAGCGGCCGGAGCTCGCCGACGACTCTCGTTTCGCCGACAACGAGGCGCGGGTTCGCAACCGGCGAGAGCTCGACGACCTTCTCGGCAGGGTTTTCGCCACCCGGCCCGTGGCCCACTGGGATGCCGCCATGCGGGCCCACCGCGTACCCGCCGGTCCACCCGCCACCGTCGGCGAGGCCGTCGAGAAGGCCCGGACGCGCGGCCAGGTGACGGACCTCCCCGCCGGGGCCTACGGAATCCTGCCCACCATCGCGGCCCCTTTCCTCTTCGACGGCCGCCGCCCCGTCCCGGCCGCCTCCGCGCCGGCGCTGGGCGAGCACACCGAGGCGGTCCTGCGGCAGGCGGGGCTGAGCAAGGCGGAGATCCGGAGGCTTGTGCCGGCCGCTGTTCCCTGAGAAGATGCCGCCGTTTCCTTTGAACATGTTGGATGGAGCGGCGGTGGCGGAACACGACAATGGATACAAGCGGCTTTTCTCTCATCCCGAGATGGTGGCGGATCTCCTCCGCGGCTTCGTCCGGGAGGAGTGGGTCCATGATCTCGACTTCTCCACCTTGGAACGCGTTTCTGGCAGCTATGTGACTCCCGAGCTGTACGGTCGCGAGAGTGACGTCGTCTGGCGGGTCCGCTGGGGACGGGACCGCTGGCTCTACGTCTATCTGCTGATCGAGTTCCAGTCCACGGTCGATCCTTTCATGGCGCTGCGCGTCATGGTCTACGTGGGCCTGCTCTATCAGGATCTCGTCAAGCATCGCCGCCTGACGGCCGCGGGCAAGCTGCCCCCCATCCTGCCCCTTGTTCTCTATAATGGACATCGGCCTTGGGACGCTGCCCGGAATCTGGTTGAGCTGATCGAAGAGGTCCCGGGAGGCTTGGAGAGGTACCGCCCGCAACTCCGCTACTGTCTGCTGGACGAGGAGCGGATTGCCGACTCGGAGCTGGAGTCGTTACGGAATCTGGCGGCGGCGCTGTTCCGGCTGGAGAAGAGCGAAGGTCCGGAGGACATCCAGCGGGTCCTGGTGGCCCTGATCGAATGGCTGCGGGAGCCGGGGCTTGCGGAGCTGAGGCGGTCGTTCACATCCTGGCTCGTCGCCGTCCTGCTCCCTGGCCGGGTACCCGGGATCACGATCCCTCAGGTCGCAGATTTACAGGAGGTCAAGTCGATGCTCGCCGAACGGGTCATGGAATGGACCGAGAAGTGGAAGCAGGAAGGGCAGCAGGAGGGGCTTGAGAGCTTCCGGGAAGTCCTCTTACGGGGACTTGAACGGCGTTTTGGTCCTCTGTCTGAGGAAGTACGGCAACGTGTAGAGGCAATCAGCTCGAATAAGGAACTGGCCGAGCTGAGCCTTCGCGTTGGTTCGGCCTCCTCCATCGCTGACCTCGGTTTGAGCTAAGGCTTCGCGGGTACTCTCCCCAGAATCCATTCCGCCACGTCCGCCACCACCGCCTCGGCCACGTGCCCGGGCTTCTGGTACTCCTCCGGGCCGCTCTTGCCCTGGCCTTCGATGAAGAGGTGGTTGAGGCCGGGATAGGACTTGAAGGTCACGTTGGCGCGGCCCGCCAGGGCTTTCTTCCAGGCATCCAGATTGTCCGGCGTCACCTGGTAGTCCCGCTCGCCCTGGAGGATGAGCATCGGCCGGTCGATCGACTTCGCGGCCTCGGCGGGGTGGTAGCCCTTGAGGTCGAGCCAGTAGGAGGCGGGTGCGCCCAGCACGGAGCCGGTGGCGCCGGGCTCCAGGGTCTTCACCTTGGCGACCTCCTGGCGCAGCCCTTCGAGCTGCTTCTTCTCCGCGTCGGAGACGGTGCCGTCCAGCGAAGCGATATAGGTGACCTGCTCGAGGATGAGGTCCTCGAGCGGCCGGGCCGCTCCGGCCATCACGATGAACCCGGCGGCCTGGGCTTCACGCTGGCCGATGCGGGGCACGAGCATCGCGCCCAGGCTGTGGCCGAGGACGTAAACGCGCTTGGGATCGATCCCCTCCGTACCGCGCAGCAGGGCCGTCGCGGCCAGAACGTCGTCGACGGTCTCCTGCTGAACGGTGAAGTCGGCGACCGAAGCCAGCTTCGCGCCGTGCTGCCGGGTGCGCTTCTCGTAGCGCAGCACGGCCACGCCACGGGAGGCGAGGCCCCAGGCGAGGTCGCGAAAGGGCTTGGACGCCTCGACCGTCTCGTCACGGTCGTTCGGGCCCGAGCCGTGGACGAGCACCACCGCGGGGAAGGGTCCCTTCCCTACCGGAACCGTCAGCGTGCCCGGGACGGCCCAGTCGCCGGTGCCCACCGTCACCTCCCGCTCGCGGAAGGAATCCTTCTTCACGTAGGCCGGCGGCGTGTACTCGGGGCCGGCGGCCTTGGGCGGCACGATGAAGAACCCGCCGATCCGCCCCTCGCCATCCATCGCCACCCTGAGATCGACCGTGGCGCGCTCGAATTCGGTCGTGGCCAGCACGATGTCGTAGGGCCCCTGCTTCTCCAGGCGCGCGGAGAGCCGCTTCTTGTAGGTGCCGAACCGAACCTGGAGGTCCGCCCAGATCTCGGCGAGCTTCTCCGGCGGCGCCGCCCCCTTCATGGTCTCGGTGAAGCTCGCCGTGGCGGCCTGGTAGTTTCCGCTGGCGAGCTGGTCGAGGAACCTCGTCGCCGTCTCGGTCGGATCCACGGGCCGGGTGAGAGCAGCGGGTGGAGCCTGGGCGGCGAGGGTGGAGGGCAGGAGAAGGGTTAGGCAAAGGACGGCCCGCTTCATGGGGAGATCCTAACCCGTTCTCGACTCCGGACAGAAGATCCCCGGACAGGGAATCAAATCGCTTCGCTCATCCACCCATGCAGATCGTGAACTGCTCGGGGGTGCACGGCGGGACTCCCTCGGGCATCTCACAGGGCGGATTGAAGAACACGGAAGAACAACTCCATTCCCCAGTGTCGCAGATCAGGCACTCCCCCATGTAAGGCGGGCCCGCGGGCGCAGGCCGCGAGATGCTGATGACTGTGATGAAGGCGATGACGGCGATCCAGGCGAACTTTCTCATCGGCTCTTCCTCCAGGGTTGCGTGAAGCTGCAGCTCGCATCTTAGAGCATGCGCTTGATCGCAAGCAGGATCCGTCTTCTCTCATCTGCCATACTCCTCGCCACCCATGCGCCAACGCCGCCGCCATCGCTTCCGGCACTTCAGCCCGGTCCTCCGGCCCGCGCCCGGCCGCAAGCTCCCTCCCGAGCTCCGCGTCGGACAGGTGGAACGCCTCGCCGCGGCTCTCCCGGAGGGGGTCGAGGACCCGGGGTTCGAGATGCTGCTGCGGCGCATCGACGGCGCGCCGTTCTTCGGCGGCAACCGGGTGGACGTCTTCTTCAACGGCCACGAGGCTTTCCAGGCCATGCGCCAGTCCGGCGAGGCGGCCGAGCGGGAGATCCTCCTCGAGTCCTACATCTTCAAGGACGACACCACCGGCCGGCTGTTCCTCCGGGGGATCAAGGCCGCCGCGGCCCGGGGGATCGCCGTGCGGGTGCTGGCCGACGCCCTGGGCTCCGCCTCCACCCGGGCAGCGTTCTGGGCGGATATGGCCAGCAACGGCATCCAGGTCCGCCTGTTCAACCCGCTGTTCGAAAAATTCTGGTATCAGCCGTTCCGGGATCACCGCAAGATCCTGGTGGTAGACCGCCAGGTGGCGTTCACGGGCGGCATGAACATCGGCGAGGAGTACGGCTCCTTCCGGCCCAAGCCGGGCGAGACCTGGCGGGACACCCACGTGCGGGTCACCGGTCCGGCGGCCTGGGAAATGGCGGTCGTGTTCCAGGAGGGCTGGAAGTACGCGGACGGCGAGCCGTTCGAGATCGATGCCCTGCCGGGCGAGGTGGTCGACGCCCCGGGATCGCGCATCCTGGTGCTCGACTCGCGCCCCAATCGCGGGCAGGCGGAGTCGGCGGCGGTGCTGGCGGCCATCGCGGCGGCCGCCCGCAAGACGCTCTGGATCACCAACGCCTACTTCGCCCCGGGGCACCGGGCGATGGACATCCTGGGCGAGGCCGCCGACCGGGGCGTGGACGTGCGGCTGCTGCTGCCGGGCAAGACGGACGTGCCGGTCGTCCGCCGCGCCGGCCATGGCTACTATGGGGCGCTGCTCGAGAGGGGAGTGAGGATCTTCGAATACCAGGACGCCATCCTCCACGCCAAGACCCTGGTGGCGGACGGCCTCGTCTCGGTGGTCGGCTCGACCAACCTCGATTTCCGCTCGTTCATCTTCAACGCCGAGTGCGATCTGCTGATCCTCTGCCGCGAGACCGCGGCGACCCTGGAGAACGCCTTCCGCGAGGACCTGGAGAGATCGGAGGAAATCGGCCTCGAAGGCTGGCGCCGCCGGCCCCTCCGCAAGAAGGTCGGCGACCGCCTCGCCCGCTGGCTGTCGCCGGTGCTGTAGGCCGGGGGTTACGTCTCTCTGCGTCCCATCGCTTGGGGCATGGCTTCGATGAACGCGCGGAGCGCCTTGTTCACCGACTCCGTCGTGGCGAAGACCTCGGCAACGTCTTCGTCGAGAACGACGGCTACCCGGCGCTTGCGCGTCGCAGTCGCAAAGCGATTGGGCTTGGCTTTACTGTAGTCAAAACGGTACTCCGGCGGCATGTCTTCAGCGTTCGGGTTATCTGGTTCAGGAGCGGGCGTTGTCTTCATAGTCTTCACGTTCCCTTCGGTTCGCCAGGCGCGCGCTGATGATGCGCACAGCCTGAGAACGCTCGGTAAAACAGACGAGCACGAGTTGGTCACGTTAGGAATGGCCGATGATGATCTCTCGATCTTCCCCAGTTGAATGCCCCTCGTCCTCGAATATAGCGGCCAGGGGATCATCAAAAACCGTCAGGGCCTCCTCGAAGCTGACTCCATGCTTTGCCAGGTTGGAGGCAGCCTTCGCGTCGTCCCAATCGAATTCCACGCGTCCATGATACCTCCAGGCGAGCGCGGCGCTGCCGACGAGGGGATCGGCGGTAGGATGCGACAGCGGTGCCGCGAGAACTCGCGGAACCCTTTCGCGTATCTCAACAAGGAATGAGCGCCAGCGCAAAGCTCCGCCCGACCGCCTTGCTGCTCGGGATTGTCGCGGGTCTGCTGGCTTTCGCCGCCGGAGTGGCCCTGGCTTCGGCCTTCCTGCCCGAGTGGCGGACGGGCGAGCCGGAAGGGGATCGGGCGGCTTTCCGGCAGACCTACCAGGATCTGGCCACCAAGGCCGGCCTCGTCCTGGAGCCGGGCGAGCCACGGGTGTTCCTGGTGACCCGCGGCCCCGAGCGGCTCGAACCTTACAGGGCCCTGGGCGACAAGGGCGCGGAGTGGCTCCTCGCCACCCGCACGGCGATTCGGGTGGGGGCGCTCCACCGGGGCGCGGTACCGGGAATGGCCGGCACGCTCTGGCTGCAGGCCGACCTCTCCCTGGACGCCCAGCCCGAATCCCTCTACTGGTGGCCAGAGGACCTTCCCGAGTTCTTTGCGCCCGGCAACGTCCTTCCGGGCGATCCGGCCCTGACCGACAACCTCGCGGCCCAGATCCTGGCTCCGGCGGAAACGCTCGGCCCCGTGCGGCAAGACCTGATCACGTCCATGCCCCGGGTGCTCTATCCCCTGCAGGGAGGCCGGCGCCCTCAGTTCGTCTTCGGCATGGCGGCCCGGCGGAGCGGCTCCCTCGAGCGGTGGCCGGGAGCGCTGACGCCCAAGCGGGCGGCGCAGGCGGATGCCAGCCTGCTCGGCATGATCACCGGCTTCTGGCAGGGGATCCCGGGATTCCTCGCCTTGGGCGGGCTGTTCGTGGTGCTCGCTCTCAAGTCGCGGCTCAGCGTGGTCAACGCCGTGTTCCTCGCCCTGGTTTCCCTGGTCACCCTGCTGCCCGGCCTGCCGGTGTTCAGCCCCTGGCCCCTCGGCGTGATCCTGGCGGGGTTGGGCACTTTGTGGATCTTCTTCCTCTGGTCGTGCGCCGAGTCGCTGCTGCGCTCGAGCTCGGCCGACTTCACCACCAGCCTCGACGCCCTGCGCGCCGGCAGGCTCGGCCCCCGCGGCGGCCGGGCCCTGTTGGTGGGCTTCGGCTTCGGGGCGGCGCTCGCCGGCCTGCGCCTCGGTCTACTGGCGTTGATCGAGGTCCTGCCCGGCGTCTGGATGTCGCGTTCGAGCGTCGGGCTCCCCTTGTTTCAACCCATGGGGAGCCCGGTCGCGGACGGCGTCTTCCTCGCCGGCGGCGTGGCCCTGTCGCTCGCCCTCGCCATGCGGGCCCTGCCGGTCCGCTGGGCGCCCTGGGTGGCGGCGCTGGCCGCCGGCTTCTTCCTGAAGCCCCTGCAGGCCGAGCCCGGGCTCGTGGTCCTGGCCGCCAACGCGGCGATCGCGGGCCTGCTGGTCTGGACGGTCCGGCGCCATGGACTGACGGCCCTGCTCGCCGCCGCCGTCGCCTCCTACCTGCTGCCCGCGGCGGCCCTCTCCTCTCGATATCTGGACTGGATTCCTTACAGCTTCGCCGCCGCGGCCGGCCTGGCGGCGGCGATGCCGCTGCTCGGCTGGCTGGGACTCGTGCGCTCCGCCAGGGCCGAAGTCCAGCGGCTGACCCCGCCGGCCTTCGTGCGGCGCCTGGACGAGGAGCGGCGCTTCAAGCACGAGATGGACCTGCTGGCGAAGATGCAGCGCGGTCTGCTGCCGCGCACCCTGCCGAGGATCGCGGGCTATGAGCTGGCCGCCCAATCGGTCATCGCCAACGAGGCGGGCGGCGACCTCTACGACGTCTTGAGCGATGACGACGGGTACGTTTGGATCGCCGCCGGAGACGTCGCCGGCCACGGCTACTCCTGCGCCATCGCCCAGGCCATGACCAAATCGGCGCTCGCCAGCCTGGCCGGCCGGGGGAGGACTCCGGCCCAGGTCCTCCAGCGGGCCGACCTGGTCCTGCGGGCCGCCGGGGCCACCCGCAACTTCACCAGCCTTGCCCTGCTCCGCTTCCGGCCGGAAACCGGCGAGGCGCTGCTGAGCAACGCCGGCCATCCCTATCCCCTGCTCGTCGCGGACGGCGAGGTCACGGAGTTGGAGATCTCCGCGCTGCCGCTCGGCCTGGGACCCGCCCGGAAATATGAGGACCGGCCCCTCCGGCTGACGCCGGGCAGCGCCCTCGTCTTCTGCTCCGACGGACTGTTCGAGGCCGCGGACGGCGGCGGGCGGGCCTATGGCTTCGACCGCCTGCGCGAGATCGTGCGCGAGGCCGGCGCCCGGCCGGCCGACAAGGTGCTCGACGCGCTGTTCGCCGACTGGCGGCGGCACCTGCGCGCGGTGCAGCCGCTCGACGACACCACGGTGCTGGTCTTGAAGCGTCTGGAGGAGAAGGGCTGATGGCGGTGCCCGGGACCGCGAAGCCCGCTCGCGCCCGGCTGGTCGGCGCGGTCGGCGCCGGCCTCCTGGCCTTTGCCGTGGGCGCCGCGCTGGCCGTGGCCTTCCTCCCCGAATGGCGGATCGGCGACCTCCCCGACGAGCGCCCTTTTCGCGCGCGCTTCGCCAAGATCGTCCGCGAGGCGGGATTGCGTCCGGCCCGTGGCGAGCCGGCGCTCGTCGTCCTGGACACCTCCAGGCAGTCCCTGGCCGAGACCTACCGCCTCCTGCGGGAAGACGCGGCCTCCTGGCTCACCCGCACGCGCTCCGCGGTCCACGTCGCCCTGCGTCAGTCCGTGGGCGGCCCGGGAAGTGAGCCCAACGAGGAGCTTGCCGCCGATTTCTCCCTGGCCGGCCATCCCATCCGGATCGAGTGGCAAAAGATCGAGCTCTCGATGTTCGGCTCCGTGAGCCAGGAGCGGTTCGAGCGGCTGGCGGACAGCCTCGAAGCCACTCTGCTCGAGCCGGGAGAGTCCCTCGGCCCCAAGCGGGGCGGCTACCTCATGGGCGCCCAGTCCTGGCGGGTACGGGACATCGTGGGCAGCTCTCCGCCCCAGCAGGTCTCCACCTCCATCTCGCCGCCGAGCTCCATCACCACCGAGCGCCGGCCCGTGTCTCGGGCCACGGCCGGCAAGAGGCCCCCAAGCGAGAGCACAAAGGTGCTGCTGAGCTTTCTTGTCTTCCTCCCCTGGGCCCTCGCCGCGGCGGTGATCTTCCTGGCCCTCCTGCTGAAATCCCGCATCGACCTGGTCAACGGCGCCGTGCTCGCCTTGCTGGCCCTGGTCTCGGCGAGCCCGCGCTGGCTCGCAAACCTCCAGCAACCGGTCTGGTTTGTCCTCCTCGGCCTCCTCTTCGGCGCCGTCGGCCGGGCCTTGTGGATCTTCCTCGTCTGGTCGGCGGGCGAGTCCCTGCTGCGCGCGACCCACCCCGATTTCACCACCAGCCTGGACTCCCTGCGGCGCGGCCGCCTCGGCCCCCGCGGGGGCCGGGCGCTCCTGCTGGGGCTGGCCCTGGGAAGCGGTCTCGCGGGCGCGGTGCTGGCCCTCTATACCCTGGCCAGACTTTTCCCTGGCCTCTCGCCGGCCGCGGCGAGCGTCACGCTGCCCATCTTCCGGGCCGGCGGCAGCCCGGTGCTGGATGGCATCTGGCTGGCGGCGGGGGTGACCCTGGCGACCGCCCTGGCCGTGCGGTTCCTGCCGGAGCGCCTGGTCCTGCCGGCGGCGGCCCTCCTCGCCGGCTACGGCCTCTCCACCCTCCAGCTCCTGCCCTTCTCCGCCGAGCTGGTGGCGAACGTCGCCTTCGCCTGGGCGCTCGTCTGGATCTGCCGGCGCTTCGGCCTGACCACCCTGCTGTCGGCGGCCGTCAGCTCCTACCTGCTGCCCGCCGCGCTCTACTCGGGGCTGCACCTGGACTGGATGGCGGGCTCCTTCGCCGTGACGGCCGGGCTCACGGCGGGGATGGCCCTCCTGGGCCTCGCCGGCCTCACGAGGCCCGAAAGCGTCGAGGAGGACCTCGCGCCGCCGCCCGAGTTCATGCGCCGCCTGGCCCACGAGCGGCGTCTCAACCACGAGGTGGACCTGCTGTCGCGCATGCAGTTGGGCCTCCTGCCCCAGGAGATGCCGCGCCTCCCGGGCTACGACGTCGCCGCCCGCTCGGTGCTCGCCAGCGAGGCCGGCGGCGACCTCTACGACTTCCTGCGCGACGACGACGGCCGGCTCTGGATCGCCGCCGGAGACGTCGCCGGCCATGGCTACTCCTGCGCCGTGGCCCAGGCCATGGTGAAGGCGGGGCTCCTCAGCCTGATCGCGCCGGAGGAATCGCCCGCCAGCGTCCTGCGCCAGCTCGACCGCGTGCTGCGCGGCGTGAGCACCGGCCACAGCTTCACGAGCCTCGCCCTGATCCGGCTCGACCCCGCCACGGGCGAGGCCCTCTTCGGCAACGCCGGCCATCCCTATCCCCTGGTCTTCGTCCCCGGCCGGGTCGAAGAGATCGAGCTTCCCGGCCTGCCGCTCGGCCGCGGCCCCGCCCGTCCCTACTCCGACCGCGCCTTCCAGCTTCCCGCCGGCGGCGCCCTCCTCCTCTGCTCGGACGGCCTCTTCGAGGCCCTGGACCGCAACGGCAACGCCTACGGCTTCGACCGCGCCCGCGAGGTGCTCCGCGCCATGGGCCACCGCCCCGCCCTCGAGGTCGTCGACGCCCTCCTCAACGACTGCCGGCGGCACCTCGGCGACGAGCAGGCGCCGGACGACGTGACGGTGGTCGTTGTGAAACGAGGGTAGATCTGAAGCGGGGATAGTTTGAAGGGAGAGTCGCTAGATTCTCTTCCGCTCCCGCCGCTGCCCGAACAGCATCTTCTGCTCCAGCAGCCCCCGCTGGGCGCGGTAGAAGGCGTCGAGGAAGGGGCGGACGGGCACGTTCCAGCGCTCCCGGGGCCAACCGATCTTGGTCTTGATCTTCTCGCAGACGTCGTCGAGGATGAGCCCTTCGAGCGTCCCCTCGTCGTGGCGGCGCAGGAGGTCCTCCAGCACCTGCAACTCGTGGATGCCGTAGATGTCGAGCTGCTCGCGGGTGAAGGGAAACTCCTCGTTGGGCGGCGGTCCGGCCGGGGCCCGCTCGGCGGCGGGCCGGCGGGCCTGGCCGCGATCGCCGCGGTCGGGACGGTCGGCGAGGTCCGCGAGCAGCACCGCGGCCGGGGCCTTCACCACCAGGGTGCCGGCCACCAGGTCGCCGCACCGCAGGCGGTCCTGGTTGAACAGCGGCATCAAGGCGAAGACGAGCAGCCAGACCAGGGCCAGCAGCCGGCCCCAGCCCGGCGCCTCGGGCAGGAGCTGGCCGGGCATCAGCAGTGCCGTGAGCGGCAGGTAGAGCTCCAGGTTCCGCATCAGGTTGCGGGCGATGACCGCCTCGGCCGTGAGCGGCCCGCCGTCGCGCGCGATCACCCGCAGCCCCATCCTCCGCTTGCCGGGCGTCACGCCGCCCCGGTGCACCTCGAACCAGATGAAGTAGAAGTTCCACAACAGGAAGGCCACGAGCAGGGCGAACGACACCCCCACTTCGCCCAGCCCCGCGAAATAGCTGAGGAGCGCGAGGAGCCAAACCACCGTCGTGCCGCCGATGATCACCAGGAGATCGACGAGAAGCGCGCCGGCCCGGTCCCCCGCCGAGGCCACCACGAAGGGAAGCGAGAGCCCCTCCGGCGTCCTCACCACGTGGAGGCGCGCTTTCTCCAACGTGACGGCGGCGATTAGGACCGAGCCGATCATGGCCGCGCCTCGCGGTCCTGCCCCAGGGCGGTGAAGTACCAGGTCCACAAGAGGAGGGTCGCGGTGGCGAGCACCCAGCGCGCGCCGACGCTCTGCACGAGCTGGCGGAAGAAACCCTCGATCAGCCCCGCGACCAGGAACATGACGACCGCTCCCACGGCCAGCAGGGCCACTTCCCGCCCATGCAGGGCGAGGTTGCGCAGCCGCGTGTGCCGTCCCGGGAACACGATGGCGCTCCCGATCGCCATGCCGGCCGCGCCGCACAGACAGAGCGCGCCGATCTCGGTCACCCCGTGGGGGAGGATCCACGCCCAGAGCTCCGCCCCCAGACCGCGCGCGTCGTAGAGCGCCACCAGCGCCCCGAGTTGCAGGCCGGTCGAGAACAGCAGGAAGACCACCGGCACCCCGGCGGCGAAGCCGAGGGCGAAGCAGAGCATCCCCACCTTGGCGTTGTGGGTGAACAGGAAAGTGGCGAACACGGTGAGAGCCCCATCCCCCCTTTGGTAGAGCACCTTCCGCAGCTCTTCCGTGGACGACGAAGGTGTGCGCCCCTGGGACATGCCGCCGACGAAGCTGTAGTAGCGCTCGGGATCGGCCTTGGTCATCTGGTAGCCCGTGAGCACCCCCAGGGCGACGAGAACGATAGAGGCCGCCACGAAGGCGAAGTACCGCCGCACCACCCACGGGAACTGGAAGCGGAAGAACTCGGCGACCGCGTCCCCGACCCGCCGCTTGGCCCCATAGACGCAGACGTAGGCGCGGCCCACGAGGGCGTTGAGATAGTCGAGCAGGTTCTTGTCCAGGCTGATCGCCGAGGCCACCGAGAGCGAGCTGACGGCGCTCCGGTAGAGGATGGGCAGGCGGTTCAGCTCCTCCGCCGAGAGGCTCGGCAGGCCCTTGTTCTCCACCCGGTCCAGCAGGCCCTCCAGCTCCCGCCAGGCCTGCTCCCGCTCCTTGCGGAACTGCGCCGATTTGAGGGTGAAGTCGGCCATGGGTCAAATCCTCTCACGCCGCTTGATGTCGAGGTAGGCGTTGATCAGCCGGGGCGACACGGCCGCGGGCTCGGCGTCGATGGGATAGATCCCCAGCCGGCGCAGGCGCTTCAGCACCACCTCGCGGTCGCGCAGGAGGCCGCCGGCCACGACGGCGCGGTTCAGGTCGAGCAGGGTCGCGGGCTCCCCCGCCGCCGTCGCCGCGAGCCCGGGGTCCTGGAGGGCGACGAAGAGGACCAGGTGGCGCCGCGACAGGCGGTCGAGGTTCTCCACCATCAGCTCGGCCGAGATGGTGTCCACGAAGTCCGTCAGCACCACGATCAGCGACCTCCGGGAGAGCCGCTGGGCGATCGAGGTCAGTCCCAGGGTGTAGTTGGTGTCGCGGTCCGAGTAGTCCACCTTGCTCGCCATCTGGCTGAGGATCTGGAACCCCCGCTCGCCTCCTTTCGGCTCCACGAAGAGCCCGAAACGGGAATCGAAGGTGGCGAGCCCGACGCGGTCGCCCGCCCGCAGGGAGATGTAGGCGAGCAGCAGAGCCGCGTTGACGGCGTGATCGACCTTCGGGATGCCCGCCAGCGGCTCGCACATCAGGTGGCCGGTGTCGATGGCGATCACCACCTGGTGGTTGCGCTCGGCCCGGAACTGCCTCGTCACGAGCTTGCGGTGCCGCGCCGAGGACTTCCAGTCCATCGAGCGGTGGTCGTCCCCCGGCGTGTACTCTCGCAGGGAGTCGAGCTCGGTGCCGTCGCCCTTGTAGCGCTCGATCTTCAAGCCGGCCCGGAACTCCCGGTCGGTCAGGAAGCGCAGGGCGGCCGTCTTGACCGGCAGGATGTTGGGCACCACGGCGGCCTGCTTCCGGAGGTCCACCGGCACGACGGCGGCCATCAGCCCCAGCGGCCCCGCGTAGCGGATCCACGCCCGCTCCACCACGATGCGCCCGCGCCGGGTAGGGACGAGCCGGAAGCGCAGCGGGCTCCCCGCGGCCGAGGCGCGACCCCGGAGCAGCGGCTGCGGCACCAGCCGGTCCGAGAGATCGACCGCCACCGCCACCGGCACGCGCCGGTTCGACGGTACCCGCACCGTCAGCACGGCCTCCTCCTCCTCGCCGATGTAGATCGTGCCGGGCACCTCGGCCGAGCACGAGACGCCGCCCCGCCGGGGAGCCGCCAAAGCGTCCGTCCCCAACGCCAGCGCCATCGCCCCCAGATACACCGGCCACAGCGGCCACAACCGCGGGCTCACCGCCGTCGGCAGCAAGGCCACCACCAGCCCCAAGGCGGCGATCAGGATGGCGCGCCGGGTCGGACGCATCAACCTCCCCCCAATCCAACTCTCCCCAATCGAAAATCCAAAATCCAAAATCCAAAATTCATCGCGGCGCCGGCACCTGGGCCATCACCTGCTCCAGCACCTGGTCCGCCCCCAGCCCATCCACCTCGGCGCTCGCCGACAGCACCACGCGGTGGCGCAGGAGGGGCTTGAACAGGCCCTTGATGTCGTCGGGGATCACGAAGTCGCGCCCTTCCAGCACGGCGGCGGCCCGCGAGGCGGCGGCCAGCATGTTGGCGGCCCGCGGGCTCGCGCCGTAGTGCAGGGCCGGATGGTTGCGCGTCGCCCGCACCAGATCGACGATGTAGGCCACCGTCTCGTCCGCCAGGCGGATGGCCGACACCACCTGCCGCACCCACTGGATGAAGCGCAGGTCGCAGACCGGATTCACCCCCAGCTTGTCCAGCTTCGGCATCGCCGTCTGGTGGCCGTGGGTCTTCACCATCGTCAGCTCCTCGCCGCGGTCGGGATAGCCGATCAGCACCTTGAACAGGAAGCGGTCGAGCTGCGCCTCGGGCAGCGGATAGGTGCCCTCCTGCTCGATGGGATTCTGGGTGGCCAGCACCATGAAGCCGCCCGACAGCGGGTGCGAGGTGCCGTCGATGGTGATCGTGCGCTCCTGCATCGCCTCCAGCAGGGCCGCCTGGGTCTTCGGCGGCGTGCGGTTGATCTCGTCCGCCAGCAGCAGCTCCGTGAACACCGGCCCCTTGGTGAGGGTGAACGTGTTCGTCTGGAAGTTGAACAGGTTGGTGCCGATCAGGTCGCCCGGCATCAGGTCGGGCGTGAACTGGACGCGCTTGAAGTCCAGCTTCAGGCAGGCGGCGAAGGAGCGCGCCAGCAGGGTCTTGCCCGTCCCCGGCGGCCCCTCGAAGAGGAGGTGCCCCTCGGCGATCAGGGCGACCAGCAGGAGGTGGACCGCCTCGTCCTGGCCGATGATGACCCGGCCGATCCGCTCGCGGAGGGCTTGGCCGAGCTCGCGTACCTTCCCGATGGATCCAGTCGATCCAGCCGGTCCAACCGATTCAGTCGACATTCTTCATCATCTCCACTCGCCAGTCGTACAGCCGCCGGGCGGTCTTCGCCGCCGGCTCTTCCCCGGCCCGTCCGAGAGGGATCTGCCGGACGGCCCGCTCCAGCTCGGCGAGCCGCAGCTTCCCGCCGCGGGCGGCGGTGATTTGTTGCAGACGTTCGATCCTATCCTTGTCCGCCAGATCGGGCGGCAGGAAGTGGTGGCCGGCGACGGCCCGGACCGTCTGCTGGAAGTACCGCGCCAGGCTGTCCTCGGCGTGCCCGCTGTTCGCCAGCATCTTGGCCGTGTTGTCGATCAGGATCTCCTTGCCCGCCGCCAGGCCCAGCGAAGCGGGCAGCGGCTTGCCGAACCGGCCCATGCCCGCCCAGAGGACCACCCCCAGCAGCACGAGCGCCTGGAGCACGCCCAGCACCAGGGGGAAGCTCAGCGCCTCGGCGAGCAGGCCCAGGTCGCGGCTGAAGCCGTGGATCGTCTCGTCGAACACGGCGCCCGTGGCTCCCAGCCCCTGGGTGAAGAGCTGGTGGATCAGGATGGCGTTGTCCCCCCGGCCGAGGCCGTGGTTGTTGAGGAGATCGGGGTCGGCGACGAGGACGATCCGCGGCCTCGAGCCGGTCGCCTTCCGCTCGGCCACCAGGGCGTAGCTCCCGCAGGACACCAGGGCCCTGAGGCTGGGGCTCGGCGGGAGGAGCTGGAGCGCGTCGACGTCCATCCGGTACTCGACGGCGGTCCGGTTCCACCGCGCCTCGCAGCGCCGTACGCCGTCGAACCGCTGGGGGATCAGCCCCTGCAGATCGGCCTCGTTCAACGCCTCGAGGACCTTTGCCACGTCCTCTTCCGGCATCAAGCGGACGGAGGAGAGCCACCGCGGCTTGTCCTTGCGGGCAGCGCCCGCGCGCCACTTGGGCAGCACGACCACCAGGGGAGCCTGGCGCGACGCCGCCTCCTGGCTCAGGGCCTGCAACTGGTCCGGGCGCCAGCTCTCCCCCTTGGGATTCGGCTCCGCCAGGACGAGCGGCCGCCCCGGGCCCGCGTCGCCGCTCGACAGGGACCTGCGCGACGTCACCCCCAGGCCCAGCCGGGTCAGCAGCAAGACCACGGCGCGGTGCCCGAGCGCGCTGTCGCTGAAGCTGTGGGCCCCCGGCGGCGGCCCTCCCTGCAGGTCCCGGCCATAGGCCATCAGCAGCACGCTGGCGACGAGCGACACCGCCACGCTGCCGACGATCCATCGCAGCGCGCGGCGCGAGAAGCCCCCCTCCAGCTCTTCCGGCGCGCCATCCGGTTCGTCCGGGAGGGCCGTCACGCGGCCCTCCGGGTGAGCTCCTGGAACCGCGCGAGGCTCCGCTCGTAGTCTTCCCGGCCCACGGCGGCGCCGCCGAAGAGCGACAGCTCCACCATGCGCACCAGCTCGGCGAACGCTCCTCGGGTCTCGGGGCCCAGCGGCAGGAGCCGCACCAGCTCGCGGCTCGTGCGCGACGGCTCGACGGCGACGCGGGAGCGCTCCGCGAAGTGCCGGATCGCCGTCAGGAGGAGCGCGTGGACCGCCTCGGCATAGCGCCCCTCGGCGGCCAGCTTGCCGGCCTCGTCGAACGTCGGCACCCGCCGCGGCGCCTCGTCCACCGGCGCGTCCGCGTCCTCCTCGGGAGCGTCCGGCGCCAGGAACCCGCGTTTCAGGACCATGCCCGCGATCCAGACCACGAGCAGGACGAGGGCCACGGCGGCCAGGACGAGGAAGAGGGTCTTGCCGAGCACCGCCCCCGCTCCCAGGGCCGGCAGCGTCACGGCCCCTCCGGCGTCAGGAGGGAGATCGGAATCATTATCGGACTTGCCGGGATTACGGCTCTTAGGGGCCGAGGGCCGGGCAGGCAGGTCTCGCTGGAAACCCGGGTCGCTCAGCACCTCCGCGGCCGCGGCCCGCGGGTCTTCCGAACGGACCGGCGCCGGGCCCAGGAGGACGGCGCCGGCCAGGAAGAGCGCGGCCAGGAGGCGGCGCTCAGGCGAAGACCGAAGAGATCTGGTCAACGTCGATCGACTCCGTGGAGCTTCGCAGGCGGTAGTACACCACCGCGCAGGAAGCCGAGAAGATGCCGCACATCACGAGGGACAGGAGAGGCCCGATCACCCCTCCCGCCTCGGGCACGAACCCGGCGACCAGGTTCGTGCCCATGTTGAGGATACCCAGGACGAACACCAGGCCGAAAATGGGCCATCGCTGCCCCGCGGTGAGAAAAGAGCTGCGCCTGAGGGCATCGATGGGACCCGGCCGCTCTTCGACGGCGGCGGGGATCGCCACGAAGTACTTCAGCCAGACCATGGTGGGAAAGATGTAGCAGCTCAGAAGGATGGGTAGCAACAGAAGGATGCCGCATCCCGCTCCCGACGATTTGCCGGCGCTGGCGAGAAGCCCGCCGAACAGCAGAGCCACTGGAACGAGAGTCAGAAGGAAAGCGCCCAGGACGGCAAGGATCTGGAGGAAGGCCACCGACAGCACCGGCAGCAGGGACGACAGCCCCACCCGCATGCAGTCCACGAGCGAGGTCTCCCGGCCACGCATCTGCTGAAAGACTCCATAGGTGATGGCGGCCGTCGAGATCGGAACGCAGAGCATCAACGTAAAGAGCATCACCACTCCGGAGCTCAACGCCGCCGAAGGGCTCCTCGCCGCCATCCCCTGCCCCAGGAATCCCGCCAGAAGGAAGATCGGCGCGAACGCCAGGGCGGTCAGGAGCGAGAACGGGATGAAGTTCTTGAAGTAGATCGAAAACGTCTCCGTCAGGATCTCCCCCATCTGCAGCCGGCGGGCGATGGATACGCTTGGCCTCATTCGGCCCGAGAGGGAAGCGGGAGCTGCTCCTGAAGCCGGTCCTTGATAGACGGTACCCCCCGCGGCCACCGCGGCCGGGACGGGATTCGGACCGCCGTAAACCGTGCCCGCCGCTCCGTCGGCCGCCATGGCGGGAGCCGCCGGTGGGAACGGGGGCGGAGCGGAGAAAGGGGCCGGGCTCGAGGCCACGGCGGCGACCGGCCCCCTGTAGCGGCCGACGACGACGCCGCACCGCATGCACTCTGGATTGTCGGGCTGCTCGAAGCCACACTTTGGGCAAATCATGGCGCGATCCTCCGTTGCCAGGAGTTGTCGCGCGCCGCCGTTTCATTTCACGCGGGCAGGCGCGGCGCTCTTCCAATCGGGTGCAGTGCGGGAATGGTACTACAACGCCGCGAACGCCTCAGTACCCCGCCGCCTCCGCCCCGCCGTGCTCCCGCGTCGGCAGGAGGAACGTCCGCTTGCAGGTGAGGAACAGGGTGCCGTCCGCCTTCAGACCCCGGGTGGCGCAAGTGACGAGCCCCAGGTTGGGGCGGGAATTGGACAGGCGCTTCTTGAGGAACTCGCTCTCGGCGTAGAGCGTGTCGCCCACGAACACCGGCGCCAAGAGCCGGATCTCCTCCCAGCCGAGGTTGGCGACGCCCCGGGCGCTGGTCGAGCTGACGCTCATGCCCGTGACGATCGACAGGGTGACCAGGCTCGACACCAGCGGGCGCCCCCACTCCGACTTCTCGGCGTAGGCCGCGTCGATGTGGAGGGGATGGGGATTGCCCGCCAGGAGCGACTGCCAGACGTTGTCCGCCTCGGTGACCGTCCGCCCCGGCCGGTGCTCCACGATCTCCCCCACCACCACGTCCTCGTAATGGAGGCCATGGACCTCCCGGAACCGGCGCTCCCCCACTTTCCTGTAGGCACGGATGTCTTCCAGGCTCATGGACGAGGATTTTAGCAGCCCGTGGAACCGGGGGGCGCCCCGGGATCGAGACGCCCCCTGCGGATCAGAAAATCGGAGGATCAGAGGGCGTTGAAGAGGTCCATCCCCTCCGCCTTGGTCACCTGGGCCACGCCGTTCGTGCCCGAAATCACCAGCATGCTGCCGCGCACGCCGGGTTCGACCCCGGGAACGGTGACGAAGAGCTGGTAGTCCTGGGCGATCTCGGTGGGGTTCGTGACGGTACCGAAGACGCTGCAGCGCACCGTGACGAACCTCTGTTGGACGGGGTCGTAGCGCGTGCAGCGGTAATCCCAGTAGTTGACCCGCGCCTCGCTCTTCGGCCTGCCCGGCTCGACGACGCCATCCAACGGCAGGTTGCAGTCGTTCGCCCGGGCGAACTGCACCAGCCCGCCCTGCGAGCTGATCACCGTCTCGTCCGGCAGATTCCCCTCGTTGGCGGCGGAGTAGAGAGCGAACGCATTGCTCACGCAGCCCGTCGCCACCTGCGTCGCCGCCGCAACCTTCGCCATCTGGCGGTTTTTCTGATAGGTCGGCAGCAGGACCCCGGCCAGTATCGCGATGATGCTGAGAACGATCGTGAGCTCGATCAAGGTAAAGCCGGACTGACGGTTCACGGTGGATCTGGACATACAAATCCTCCTCCACAAAAAGTGATAGTTAGAAAAACGGCTCCAGACGTCGGATCGATGAAAAACAGCATGGCAAAGCCTTTGCGGAGAACACCTCCCTTCGAAAATAAACCTTCTATCTTCCTGTGTGGCAGCTTTTATTCGGAAGCAGAAAATGTGCCAGAACGAAAGCGCAAGCGGGGATTGACTCCCCGTGAAGGGAGCTATGTTAAATGGACAAAGATTGTCGGCTGGTGATTCAGAATTGTCAGGGATGCAGGGCGCCGGCGAGGCCCCCGGCGCGCGGCCTCGGTGGCGTCAGTTGACGGAGGCCCGCGTCTCCTCCTCGGTCGCGTCGCCGGTGATCTCGCGCAGCTCCTGGATGAAGTCGCCGAGCTCGCGCAGGGCCTGCCCGATGTTGATGCGCAGGTCGGCCACGCTCTCGACGAGGCTCTCCGGCACGGTGACGCCCTCCGGCAGGTCCGCGCCCAGGGTGCGCAGGCGCGCGCCCATCTCCGTCAGCTTCTCGGCCGTCTTCCGGGCCCGCTCGCGGTTCAGGTCGGGCAGCTTCTCGGCGACCTTGAGCAGGCGGTCTCGGGAGATGAGAATGGCCCAGCTCAGCTGCTTCAGATCCTCGTCGACCTCTTCTCCAGACATCCGAGCCCCTCCTGATGGCAATAAGGCGTTACAGGATAGCAGAACGGTGGCCCTTGAGATTTCCGGAATACGCGACGGGAGGACGCCCCGGACGGCGCCGGGCCGCGCGGCGTCATCCATCCAACTTAGATCCCGGGTCTCTATTCCGGAAGGAATCCCCGACGATAAAGTAGGGCCAGCGTCCACCGGGTCAAGGAGACCGCACATGGCGACCAAGTTCCTCGGCAACTATTACAGCTACAAAGTCCTCTCGAAACGGCCGCGCGTTCCGGCCGCCGAAGCCGATCCCGGCGCGGCGCTCGAGAGGCAGGTGCAGGCCCGCCTGGAGAGCGGGCACCAGGCCTTCTTCCGGGACGAATTCCAGGCCGCCCTGCAGGAGTACCAGACGGCCTACTCGCTCCTGCACAAGTTCCTTCACCCCAGCTTTCCCGCCGAGGTCTCGGTGTTCGCGCCGGACCTGCTCCGGGACCTCAAGGCGACGGACCTCATGATGGCGGCCACCGCTCAGGTCGCGAAGTTCCGGGCCGCCGTGGGGAACCGTCCGATCGTCGCGCCCGTCGACCCGCCCAAGGACGTCTCGGCCATCGTCGAGAGGCTGGGCTCGGTGGGAACGGCGGCCGCGCCGTCTCCGGCGGCCGCCCTGTACCAGCAGGCGTCGAGCTACCTGCAGGCCGGCGCCACCGACGAAGCGCGGCCGCTCATCAAGCGCGCCATGGCCCTGAACGCCGGCAAGGACCGCGACCTGGAAGTCGACCTGCTCGTCACCTCCGGCGTCGCCGCCCTGCAGCGGCAGGACTTCGGCGAGGCGCAAGAGGCCTTCCAGAAGGCCTCCCAGCTCACGGCCCAGGGCAACTCCGCGCCGCGGCCCGCGCGCCTGGCCGCCATCAGCAACAACCTGGGCGTCCTCGCCACGCTCACCGGCGACGCCCGTACCGCGGGCGCCGCCTTCCAGGCCGCCGGCGACGCCGTGCCCCTGTCCCTGGGCCGTTCCCTGACGCAGCCCTTCGACTCCGGCACCGCCGCCGCCCTGCAGCGGCCCATGGGCGGCGAGGGGCTCGGCCTGATCCTCGGCTCGGCCACGGAAGGGAATTCCTGGCTGAGCGTTTCGCCCGGCGTCGCGGCGACGGCCGGCGCGGAGCAGCTCGGGGTCTTCGCGGGCGACCGTACAAAACGCGTCAAGCTCCAGGGCGACGCCGCCGCGAATCTGAAGGCGGAGGTCTACGAGCCGCGCATCCACGCGGCCTCGCTCCGGGAGCTCGCCACCTTCGAAGCGGTCGAGTCGAACTTCCTGGCCTACATCCCCCACACGTACGGCTTCACCCTGCCCCTCAGCCTCGGCGACTGCTACGTGGAGATGGGCGAGTTCGATCAGGCCATCCTCTGGTATCTGAAAGCCCGCGACTACGAGTTCCTCAACCAGCCGATCGAAGCTCCCGCGGTCTGGCTGAAGCTCGCCAACGCCTTCGTGCGCTGGGGCGACTTCCTGTTCGAATCGGGCCGGAAGGAAGAGGCCACGACCACCTACGAGCAGGTCGTGCGCCTCTCGGCGCCGTTCGTGGACCTGGCCTCGCCGCTCTACGCCACGCCCGTCTTCGATCCGCTCGCCGCGCAGGTGCTGGCCCTCCTCGCCGCGCCCCAGCCGCCCGATCCCGACGTTCACAACCCCGCGATCGCGGCCGTCGTCCTGCTGGCGAAGCTGAACCTCCAGAACCTGGAGGACGGCATCGACTTTCCCCTGCTGGGCCTCGCTCCCGAGCAGATCCCCGTCTTCCGCTTCGACTACCTGCAGAACGTCGCGCGCTATTTCGCCGAGCACGCCATCGGGGCCGAGCGGACGTACATCCAGTTCAAGACCAGCGCGGAGCAGGAAGAGTTCAGCCGCGCGATGCTCCAGAACGCGGTGGACCTAGAGCGCGCCAACGAAGCTCTCGAAGCCAAGCGGGTCGAGATCGCGCAGGAACAGAGGGAAGCGGTCGAGGCCAACCAGGACTACGCGGAAAAACAGTTGCAGAACGCGCGGAATCTCAAGGCCGAGTACGCGCAGGTCAGCCTCCAGGAGATCGCCCTCGATTCCGAGATCACCTACGTCGGAGCGCCGACGACGGAATACGACTTCTCCGGCTACGAGGGGTACGGGATCTCGAACGGCAGCCACCGCGTCGACGAGGTGCTGCGCACCCTCACCCGCCGCCGCCGCGAGATCTCCCGCGAGTTCGAGCTGCACAACCTGGACCGCCACATCGGCGAGCTGGACGCCGCCCGGCGAGTGGCCGACGAGCAGGTGGACGTCGCCATCAAGCAGAAGCAGGCCGCCGACCTGCAGAAGAACATCGCCACGCTCCGCCGGCAGCAGGCCGAGCAGCAGGTGGCGCTGTTCGACTCCCAGGAGTTCACGCCCGACCTCTGGAACCGCCTGGCCAACGAGATGCGCGAGATCTCCCGATCCTACCTGGACCAGGCCATCGTGATCGCCCGGCTGATGGAGCAGGCCTACGAGTTCGAGGTCGGCAAGCGGCTGGGCATCATCAAGCCCTCGTATACCCGCAACGATCTCTCCGGGCTGCTGGCCGGCGACTTCCTGCTGCGCGACATCGATTCGTTCACCTTCCTGCGCATCGTGCTCGGCGAGAAGAAGCAGCCCGTCAAGGAGATCATCTCGCTGGCCGACCGCTACCCCGTCCAGTTCCTGCGCGACTTCCAGCGCACGGGCCGGATGGGCTTCCGCACCGAGCTGAGCGACTTCGACCGCTGCTATCCCGGCTCCTATCAGCAGCGCATCAAGCGGGTGGAGGTGATCGTAGAAGGCCTGATCGGCCGCGAAGGCCTCCACGCCAGCCTCACCAACACCGGCCTCTGCCTCACGCGCACGCGAGACGGCAGGATCAAGCTGCGCCTCCTGCAACCGGAAACGCTCCTGATCTCCCGCTACCGCCTCGGCGCCGACGCTCTCGTGTTCCCGCCGGACAACGAGATGCTCGCGATCTTCGAGCACGCTCCCGTCTCCACGACGTGGATCTTCGAGCTGAGCCCCGCGGCCAACGACATCGTCCTCAACTACATCACGGACGTGAAGCTCGTCCTCCACTATGAGGCGTTCTTCGATCCGAACCTGAAGCCGCTCGTGCTCGAAGAGCTGGCCGTGGAGCAGATCAGCTCCGGGCGCCGCACCGTGGCCCTGCGCTACGAGATGTTCGACGAGTTCTTCGCCTTCCAGGACATGGGCGAGGTGACGTTCGCGCTGCGCCCCGAGATGCTGCCCTTCTACCAGACGGACCCGCGCATCCGGGAGCTCACGATCCTGGTCCAGACGGAGGACGGCGTCTCCCCACAGGGCCTCGCCGTGCGGGTGCGCGCCGCCGACGGCACGTCCGCCACGCAGGCCACGACCGCCGACGGCGCGCTCTCCACGGGCGGCGGCGGCCCGCTCGACGCCTTCGCCGGCAAGCCCTGGCTGCAGGAATGGACGATCGCGGTTCCCCGCGCGGACAACCAGGCCCGCTTCGACGCCGGCTTCCAGTGGTCCCAGGTGCGCAACCTCATCGTCACCGCGGAGTACGAGTTCACTCCGCGGCGCATTCCGGGCGAGCCGTTCCTCCTCCTGCGCGACCGTTTCGATCAGGATCCGCTGGCGCGCTTCGACGTCGTGGACGATCCGCAGGCCAACGCCGGCGCGCCTTCGGACTGGAGCTTCAATGCCGCCGAGCAGCGCGTCGAGCAGTCCTCGAACATCCACGGCGGCCCGGACGGCCCGGCGGATACGGACCCCGTCAAGCCGGGAACCTATCTCGTTCGTAAAATCACGGCGGAGCAGCCGGCGGTGCGGGATTTCCTCGTCGCCTGCGACGCCGGCTCCGAAATCGGCGGCGGCATCGGGCTGGTCTTCCGCTGGCAGGACGCCGACAACTTCTACTATTTCCTGATGGACAGCGCGCGCGGCTTCCGGCGTCTCGGCAAGAAGATCGGCGGCGTGTTCCAGGAGCTCGACACGGCGGCCGTGGATACGGGCCACGGGTACGACGCGGACACGGCGTACGCCCTGAGAGTCCGCGCCAGCGGCTCGAGCCTGGAAGCCTACCTGAACGGCGATCTCGTGCTCGCCGGCCAGGACGCCTCGCTTCCCGATGCCGGCCGGGCCGGCCTGTTCTGCTGGGGCGGCGCGAGCGCCCGGTTCGACAACTTCCAGATTATCGAGATCTGAGTCTTCGGGATCCGATCCATGGCCGACAAATCACCCGTCTCCCGCCAGTCGTCCGCCATCCCCACGGGCGGCGGCGACGTCCGCGGGCTGGGCGAATCCTTTCAGCCCGACCTGAATTCCGGCGTCGGCAGCTATCGCATCGCTCTCGACCTGCTGCCCGGCGTCCGGAGCTTCCAGCCGGCCCTCGCGCTCGGCTACGGCACGGGCGCGGGCAACGGTCCCTGGGGCCTGGGCTGGTCTCTGCCGCTCGCCGCCATCCAGCGGCGCACCTTCCGCGGCGTTCCCTCCTACACGGACGACGACGCGTTCCTGTTCGCCGGCCAGGCGGAGCTGCTCCCCGTCGCGCCCCAGACCTGGCGCGCGGCGGTCGAAAACGGTTTCGAACGGTTCACCCGCGCGGCGGAAGGCTGGCAGGTCACCGAGAGGTCCGGCGTCCGCCACACCTTCGGACGGACGGCCGCGAGCCGGATCGAATTCACCGAAGACGGCGAGACGAAAACCTTCGCCTGGCTCATCGACCGCAGCGAGGACACCTGCGGCAACGCCATCACCTACCACTACCGGCCGGAGGGAGCGCAGCGCTATCTCGAAGAGGTCCGCTACGCGGTCTACGCCGTCCGCTTCGAGTACGAGCCGCGCCCCGACGCGTTTTCGGAATTCCGCAGCGGTTTCGAGCTGCGGACCGATCTGCGCTGCTCGCGCATCGCTCTTCATCTGGCGGCGGAGCCGGCCGCCATCCGGACCTGGGACCTGGACTACCGGGAAGCTTCGCTCTCCGCCCTGTCGCTGCTGCGCTCGGTCACGCTCACGGGGCACGATCCCGAGACCGGGGCCTCCGCCGCGCTCCCCCCGATCGAGTTCTCCTACAGCGAATTCGCCCCCGAAAACCGCCGCCTTCGCAAGGTCGCGTCGGAGCTGGGAGCCGGTCCCCCGGGGCTCGATCAGCCCAACCTCGAATTGATCGATCTCGAAGGCCGCGGCCTCCCCGGGCTGCTGGCGATCGAGAACGGCAGGCCGCGCTACTGGCCCAACCGCGGCCAGCTCCGCTGGGGGCCGCCGCGCTCCCTGCCCCGGTTTCCCGCCTCCTTCTCCATCGCCGACGAACGCGTGCAGCTCGCCGACATGGATGGCAACGGCGGCGCCGACGTGCTGGTGGGCAGCGGCGGCACCCTGAGCGGCTATTTCGGCAACGAGGGCACGGGAGCTTTCGAGCCGTTCAACTCCTATGCCCGCAGGCCGGAGCTAGATTTCGCGACGGGCGGCCTTTTGCTGATGGACGTCGACGGCGATGGCCGCACCGACGCGGTGCGCACCGGCCGCACCGGCCTGCAGGTGTTCGGCAACCGCGGTCCGGAGGGCTGGGATCCTCCACGGCTGGTCCCGCGAGGAGATCCGGCCCTGGCGCCTCCCGACCTGTCGTCCGGCGACCCGCGCGTCCGGCTCGCCGACATGAACGGCGACGGCCTTCCCGATATCGTGCTCCTCTCGGCCGGGCGCTTCGAGTACTGGCCCTCGCGCGGCGGCGGCCGTTTCGCGGCGCCGCGCACCCTGGCCGCCCCGCCGCGCTTTCCTTTTCCTTTCGATCCGGCGCGCGTCTTCCTGACGGACTTGAACGGCGACGGCCTCGCCGACGTCGTCTATGCGGGCTACGACGAGGTCACCTACTGGATCAATCAGTCGGGCGGCCGTTTCAGCCCCCCGCAGACGATCCGCTACACGCCCCCCACGCCGAACCCGGAGACGATGCGGGTCGCCGACATGACGGGCGCCGGCACCGCCGGCCTCCTCTGGACGAGCCCCTACCCCGACCATCGCTATCTGGATTTCACCGGCGGCGTGAAGCCCGGCCTGCTCACGCGCATCGACAACCATCTCGGCCGCGTCCTCACGATCGAATACGGCACTTCCACGCAGCAAGCGCTGGCGGACGAGGCGACAGGCCAGCCCTGGAGCTCTTTCCTGCCCTTCCCGGTGCAGGTCGTGGCAAGGGTCTCGGCGGAAGACAGCGTCAGCGGGCAGCGCGGCGTCACCCGCTACCGCTACCACGAAGGGCACTACGACGGGCACCGCCGCGAGTTCGACGGTTTCGCGCGGGCGGAGCAGATCGAGGAGGGAGACGCCAGCATGCCCTCCGCGCTGACCGTTTTTCATTTCCACACGGAAGCCTCGGCCCGCGCCCTGGTGGCCGACCCGGAGCTGCGGCGGACGCTCAAACGCAAGCTGTATCGCGTGGAGGTGTTCGGACAGGACGGCTCGCCCCTGGAGGATCGTCCCTACCGCGTCGAGGAGAGCCAGTGGGCCGTCCGCGTCGAGCGGACGGCGCCGGACGGCCGCAGGGTCCTCTTTCCCCACGTCGAGGAAACCCGCGTCCATGCTTTCGAACGCGGGACGGCGGCGCGCGTCGAGCGCCGGAGATATACCTACGATTTATTTGGCAGCGTGGTCGCCGAGGAGTGCCGGGGCGAGGGAGGGTCCGGAGCGGACCTCTTCCTGCGGACCACGGTCGAATACGCCGTCAATACCGCCGATTGGGTCGTGGACCGCATCGCGCGCATCGTTCAGCGCGACGAGGCGGGACGCCTGCTCCAGGAAACACGGCATTATTACGATGGCCCCGACTTTTTGGGGCTGCCTCTCGGGCAGGTTACGAAAGGTTTGCTCAGCCGCACCGAGAGAGTGGCGCTGCCGCAGGCCGAAGCGGCGGCGATCTACGGCGCGATGATCGATTTTCCCGCCCTGGGTTATCACGCCGGGAACGACGTGGACGGGCGAGCCACCTGGAATCTGAATCACGAGCGCTTCCGGGTGGACGCCCAGGGCAACGTCGTCGCCAAGCAGGACGCCCGTGGACATATCACGGCCTATGGCTTCGACGCCTTCGGATTGTTCGCCACCCGCATCACGGACGCGAAAGGGCTCACCGGCCTCGTCGAGCCCGATTACCGCGCCGGCAAGTCGCGCCGGCTGGTCAATCCCAACGGCGGGGTCACCGAAGCGCGCTACGATCCCCTGGCGCGCGTCGCCAAGGTCGCCTTTCCCGGCGACACGCTGGCCTTGCCGACCGTCGCGTACACCTACGACACCGGCGGCCTGCCGGCCGTCCGGGCCACCGAGTACCGGATCCTTGCCGGAGACGGGCGGGCCGCGCGCATCTTCGAGTACCTCGACGGCAACGGCGCCGTCTTCCAGCGGCGGACGGAGCACGACGGCGACACCTTCGCCGTGAGCGGTCACAACCTCATCAACGCTCGAGGCAAGCTGGCGGAAAAGCTCCAGCCGTTCTTCGCCGGCGGCGGCGGTTTCCAGCCCTACGTGGACGACCCCGCCGCGGCGCGCCAGCACCTGTTCTACGACGCCCTCGGCCGCCCCACCGCGACGAGCAACGCGGACGGCGGACAGTCCCGTGCCGTATACGAGGCTTTTCAAACCCTTTTGTTCGATCCGGAGGATGTTGGCTCCGCGGGCGGCGTCCCGCCCGGGAGGCCCCGCGCCGAGCAGTACGACGCCTGGCAGCGCCTGGTGGCGGTGGAAGACCGCGGGCCGGCGGCAACCCACACCACCCGCTACCGTCTCGACCCGCTCGGGAACCTGCTCCGCATCACCGACGCGCGCGGCGTGGTCCTCTCCGAATCGACCTACGACCTCCTCGGCAGGCGCATCGCGATCCGGCACGCGGACGCCGGGCGGCACTTGATCGCCTACGACGCCGCCGGCAACGTCGCGCTGAACGTGGATGGCGCCGGCCAGATCATCGCCCGCTCTTTCGACGAAATGAACCGCGTCGTCACGGTCACCCATGGCGGCGGCACTGGCGCCATGGCCGAGCAATATTTCTACGACAGCGGCTCCGGCGCGAACCTGAAGGGCAACCTGGCGCGCGTGATCGATTCCTCGGGAGAGACGGCGTTCGGCTACGACGCCCGGGGCAACGTCGTGGAACGCTCCACGACGGTCGCCGGGGAGCCGGCGCCGTTCACGTTCCAATACGAGTACGACCGCCTGGGGCGGGGCTCGCGATTGACCTATCCCGACGGCGTGGCCGTGGACTTCGAGTATTACTCCGGCCTGCTGCTGCGCGGCATTCCCGGCTACGTGGACAGGATCGAATACACCGCCGCGGGCATGCGGTCCGCCCTCGACTACGCCAACGGCGTGCGGACCGAGTACCGCTACGACGCCGAGACCCTGCGCCTCGCCGGCATCAGGACCGGGCGGCCCGCCGGCGGCGAGATCTATTTCGATTCGGCCTACACCATCGGCAAGGCCGGCGACGTCGAGGGCATCGCGGATCTGCGCGCGGGCGCCGCTTTCAGCCGGACGCAGGAGTTTGGCTACGACCTCCGCCATCGCCTGACGCACGCGTCGGGCACGGACGTCTCGGGCGCCTACACTCACGATTACCGGTACGACGCCGCCGGCAACTTCCTCGAAAACCCGCAGATCGCCCCCCATCCCCTGGTTTATGAAAGCGGCACGAACCGGCTGACGGGCTTCGAAAGCTCCGCCGGCCCGGTCAGCCTGTTCGAATACGACGCCAACGGCAACATGACGGCCCTGCCCGGGCGCACGCTGTCGTTCACCGCCAAGCAGGAGCTCGCGAGCGTCGCCCTGAGCGACGGGACGGAAGTCCACTTTTCCTACGACTTCCGGGGATCGCTGGCCGCCCGGCGGCTCACCGGTCCGGCCGGCGGCGGCACGACGCTGTTTTTCGACAACCTTTTCGAAACCCAGGCAGGCGCGGCCGTGCGCTGGGTCTTCGCCGGCGAGCTGCCGGTCGCGCGCGAGAGCGGCGGCGCGAAGGTCTTCCTGCACAACGATCACCTGGGCAGCGCGGTCGTCTATACCGGCGCGGCGGGCGAGCTGTTGACCGAGACGGCCTACTACCCGTTCGGCGGGCTGGCCCTGCCGCCGTCGGCCAACGCCCTGGCCTCGTTCACGACCAAGCACCGGGACGCGGACATCGGCCTCTACTACTTCAACGCCCGCTGGTATGCCCCCGACCTGGGACGGTTCATCACGCCCGACCCTCTCTACCTGTTCCACCCCGAGCAGGGCCTCCAGGAGCCGCAGCGGCTGAACCCCTACTCGTACGCCGAAAACAATCCGCTCCGGTTCGTGGACCCGACGGGGCTGGGAACCCTGGAAGTCCTCGGCACGATCCTCGTGGTGGTGGCCATCGTCGTCGCCCTGGTGGCCGTCGCCGTCCTGACCGCCGGAGTGGGTGCGGCCATCGGGTACGGGACTTTGGCCCTCTACGCGGGCGGGGCGGGGTTGGCGGGCGCCGTCCTCGGCGGGATCGTCGGCGGCATCGCCTATGGGAGTTGGGAGGGAGCCTTGCGCGGCGCCATGATCGGTTTCACCGCGGGAGTCAACGCGATGATCGGCTACCTGGCCCTCCCCTGGTACGTCGGCGCGGCGATGGGACTCGTCACTTTCCTGTCCGTGATCCCTCCCATCGCCAAGAGCGACGTCTATCAGGGGATCCTCGGCTGGACGAGCTACGTCATGCCGATGAGCTGGCCGGGGCACGCCATCGGCCTGGCCCTGTTCGTGGCGAACCTCTTCACGGCCGGCCGGATCCACGACATGACCGTGGATTGGAAGACGGGCGCCGTCGTGACGCTGGGCGGCTGGGTCTCCAGGCTGACGCCCGGTGGGCTGCAAGGCCACACCATCGGCGGATTCGTCTGGTTCGACCCGCGAGCCACGGGAAACACCATCCCCTCGGGCACGCTGGAGCACGAGGCCGGCCACCATCTCAACAACGCGGCGTTCGGATGGCTGCAGGTCGTCAACGTTTTTTCCGGCACCGGCCGGGACAACTACTTCGAGCGGCTGGCCGAGAGCAACGCCCCCTCCTCCCGCGGCAAGCCGCGGCTCGATCAGTGGGGCTGAGACGGAGCCGGGAACGCCGCCCCGTGGTATAAGAACCCCGTGATGGCACGCGTCCGCTTCTCTCTCCTGCTGATCGCATTGGCTCTGCTGCTGCCTCTGGCCGCCGGCGCGGAGAGTTGCGACACCTGTCTCGCCGGAGACCTGCCGGACTGCTGCCCTCCGACCTGCGCGCTCTGCGTCTGCTGCGCCCAGAGCGCCCCGGAGCTTTCCGGCCCCCCCACGGTGGATTGCTACGCCGAGACGGCCGCCTTCGTCGCCGGCCCGGTCGAACAGGACTGCCTCTCCGCCGATCCGCGCGACGTGTTCCACGTCCCGAAGCCCGCCTGAGCACCTCGTCTTAGATCCCAATCCGTCTTCTGGTTTTTCGGCGCGCCGATCCGCGCGCGACCTGACGTGAGGTGTGAGGCATGAAACCCGTTTTCGCGGCGTTGCTCGGCGCCGCCCTGGTTGTTCCGAGCGTTTTGTTCGCCCAGGAGGGTCCCTTGACCCTTCAGGAGGCCCTCGGCATCGCCCGCGCGCGGGCCGCCCAGGTTCTCGCGGCCACCGGCCGCGTGGAGGAAGCCCGGGCGCGGCTCTTCCCCGCCGCCCAGCGCTTCCGCGACAACCCCGTCGTCGAGATCGGCGGCGGCCGGCGGCAGGCCGAGAAGACGTTTACCGACTACGAGCTGGCGGTCAGCCAGGGCTTCGAGCCCGCCGCCCGCCGCCGCGCGCGCGTCGCCGGCGCCCAGGCCGCCGTGGAGGCCGCCGAGGCCGGGCTCGAAGACACGCGGCGGCTGTACCTGGGCGAGGCCGTCGCGGCGTTCTTCCGCACCGTGGCGGCGCAGGAGCGCTCGCGCCTCTCCGCGGAGACCGTGAGTCTCACGGGCGACCTCCTGAAGACCATCGAGCGCCGCTACGAGATGGGCGAGATCACCGCCCTCGACCTCAACCGGGCCCGCATCGCGGCGGCGCGGGCGCAGGCCGAGCAGAGCGCCGCGGAAGGCGAGCGGCTCGGCCGGGCCGGCGACCTGCGGGCCCTGCTGGGCTTGGATCCCGGAGAGAGCCTCAGCCTGACCGGCGCCTTGCGGGAGCTTCCCGCCTACGAGCTCGATGCGCTTCTGGCGCGCGCCGCCGAGCGGACGGACCTTGAAGCCCTCGCCGCGGAGACGCGCGAGGCCGAGGCCCAGGCCCGCCTCGGCGAAGCCCTGGCGCGCCCGGACTTCGCCCTGCGCACGGGCTATCAGCGCGAAGAGGGCGCCGACGTGGTGTCGGCCGGAGTCGCCATCTCGCTGCCTTTCTTCCAGCGGGGCCAGGAGGAGCGCGCCGTCGGACAGGCGCGCGCCGCCAGCCTGCGGGCCCAACTGGAGGCGCGCCGGCGCGCGAGCCAGGCCGAGGTGCGGGCGGCGTTCGAGGCCTACCGGCGGCGCGTTCAGGCCGTCGAGGAGCTGGAGCGCACCGCCCTGCCGGCCATCGAGGACAACCAGGCGCTCGCCCAGCGCAGCTTCGAGGTGGGCGAGATCGACCTCGGCGATCTGCTCCTGATCCGCCGGGAGATCCTGGAGACCCGCCTTTCCCACCTGGACCTGACGCTCGAAGCCCGCCTGGCGGCCGTCGAGCTGGAGACGAGAGCAGGAGTCTCACGATGACGACAAGAACGAAGCTTTTCATTTTTCTCCTGGCCGTCATCCTCCTCGCGGGCTGCGGGGACACCCAAGGCAAGCCGGAGCAAACCGGGAAAGAGGCCCACGCCGAGGCGGAGCCCCACGAGGAAACGGGAGAGCCAGAGCATGAGGAAGGGGAGGGAGAGGACGACAACCTCGTCCGCATCGCTCCCGAGATGCTCCGCGACCTCAAGCTGACCACCGCCAAGGCCGAGGCCCGGGAAGCCAAGCAGCGCGTCTCCGCCCTCGGCGAGCTGAAGGTGAACGAGAACGCCTACGCGGCCGTGTCGCCGCCCATTCCGGCGCGCGTCCTCGCCCTGCGCGCCGAGCCGGGCCAGGGCGTGCGGGCCGGGCAGGTGCTCGCCGAGCTGCAGAGCATGGAGCTGGGCCGGGCGCGGGCGGACCATGAATCGGCCGCGGCCCGCGCCGAGCTGGCCCGGCAGACCCTGGAGCGCAAGCGCGGCCTCGCGGCCGAGAGGATCGTCTCCCTCGGCGAGCTTCAGGAGGCCCAGGCCGCAGCCGCCGGCGCCGAGGCGGACCTGCGGGCCGCCCGGGCCTCGCTCGCCGCGTTCGGCGTCCAGGGCTCGACGGCCCGCGGCGGCGATCCGTCCCGGTTCGCCCTCCACTCCCCCATCGGCGGCACGGTGATCGAGCGGAGCGCCCTGCGCGGCGAGACCGCCGATCCGTCGCGGCCGCTGTTCCGCGTCGCCGACCTCTCCCGCCTCTGGCTCGTCGTCCAGGCCTCCGAGCGCGACGCCGTGCGCCTCGCCGAAGGCTCGCCCGTCGAGGTGGCCTTCGCCGCCCTGCCGGGCCGCACGCTGCGCGGCACCATCGCCCGCGTCGGGCGGGAGGTCGGGCCCGAGTCGCGGACGGTGCCCATCCGCATCGACCTCGCCAACGAGGGCGGGGCGCTGCGGCCCGGGATGTCGGCCACGGCTCTCTTGCCGCTGTCGGATTCCGCCGGCACCGTCGTCGCCGTGCCCGCGGCGGCCCTCCAGCGGATCGAGGACGGCTGGAGCGTGTTCATCCCTCGGGGGCCCCGCGGCGAGGGCACCTTCGAGGTGCGGCCGGTCGGCCGGGGCCGCGACCTCGGCGGCGAGATCGAGATCCTCTCGGGCCTCGAGGCCGGCACCATCGTCGTCGTCGACGGCGCCTTCCTGCTCAAGGCCGAGGCCGACAAGGCCCACGGCGGCGGCGAGCATCATCATCATTAGGCAGGAGCCGCCGAGGAGACAGCCATGGTCGAACGCATCATCCAAAGCTCTTTCGCCCGCCCCGGGCTCGGCATGCTCCTGGTGCTGGCGGGCGTCGTCCTGGGCGCGGTCTGGCTTCAGGACCTGCCCCGGGACGTCTTCCCGGACCTCTCGACGCCCGTCTTCAACGTCATCGTCCAGAACCCGGCGATGGGCGCCGAGGAGCTCGAGACGGGGATCGCCGTGCCCATCGAGGTGGCGCTCGCCGGGCTGCCCGAGGTGCGGCGCGTGCGCTCCACCTCCCAGCTCGGCGTGGCCCAGGTCCGGGTCGAGTTCGAGCCCGACGCCGACTACTACCGCGCCCGCCAACTGGTCGGCGAGCGGGTCGCCCAGGTGTCGCGCGACCTGCCCGCCGGCACCGACGCGCCCCTCGTCTCCAGCCTCACGGGCCGGCTCAACGAGATCCTGGAGTTCACCCTGGAAGCCGAGCCCGGCGCCGCCGATCCCATGACCCTGCGCGACCTCGCGGAGTTCGAGGTGCGCAACCGCCTCCTGGCGGTGCCCGGCGTGGCGGCGGTGGAGGTGCTCGGCGGCTACCTGCGCCAGTTCCAGGTGCAGCTCGATCCCGAGCGCATGGTGGCCCGCTCCGTCAGCCTCGGCGAGGTGCTCCACGCCGTCGAGGAGTCGAACCTCTCCGCGGCGGGCGGCCTCGTCACCCAGGGCGCCATCGAGTGGACGGTCCGCGCCGTCGGCCGCGCGGGCACGATCGCCGACCTCCAGTCAACCGTCGTCGTGGTCCGCGGCGGCACGCCCGTGCTGCTCGGCGACGTGGCCGAGGTGCGCGAGGCGCCCGCCGTGCGCCGCGGCCTCGCCCACCGCCTGGCCGGCGAGGTGGTGAGCTGCCGGGTCGTCAAGCAGTTCGGCGCCGACACCGTGGAGGTCGCCGGCCGGGTGCGGCAGGTCATCGAAGACCTGCAGCCGACCTTCCCGAAAGGCGTCAGCCTCCGCCTCGTCTACGACCAGTCCGAGCTGGTCACCCTCGCCCTCGGCGGCGTCGGCCGCGCCGTCCTGCTGGGCGCCGTGCTGGTGATCGGCGTGCTCTTCGTCCTCCTGGGCAACCTGCGCGCCGCGCTCGTGGTGACGCTCACCCTGCCGCTGTCGATCGCCCTCTCGGGGCTGATCCTCAAGCCCCTGGGCGTGGGCATCAACACCATGACCCTCGGCGGGCTGGCGATCGCCGTCGGGCTCCTGGTCGACGCCGCGATCATCATGACCGAGAACATCTTCCACCGCATCACCTCGCCCGTGCCCGCCGAGCGGCGGCGGCAGGCGCTCGGCGCGGCCCTGGAAGTCGGCCGGCCCATCGCCTTCGCGACGCTGATCGTCATCGCCGTCTTCCTGCCCCTGTTCGCCATGTCGGGCATCGAGGGGCGCATGTACCACCCGCTGGCCGCCGCCGTGGTCGCCGCCGTCGCCGCCGCCCTGGTGCTGGCGCTGACGATCGTCCCCGTGCTCGCCGGCCTGTTCCTGCGGCCCGCCCGGGCCGGGGCCCACGAGGACGTCTGGATCATCCGGCGCATCAAGAAGGTCTACGCTCCCGTGCTCGACGCCTGCATGCGCCGGGCGGGCCTGGTGCGGGTGGTCTCGCTCGCCGTGACCCTCCCCGCCCTCGTCCTCGCCTTCTACGTCGGCTCCGATTTCATGCCCCAGCTCGACGAGGGGGCCTTCCTGCTCCAGACCGTGCTGCCCTCGGAAGCCTCCCTCGACGAGGTGGACCGGCTGAACCACCGCGCCGAGGAGATCCTCCGCCAGGTTCCCGAGGTGGAGGACGTCGTCCGCCGCACCGGCCGGGCCGAGCGCACCGAGGACCCCATGCCCCACACCGTCTCCGACGTGCTGGTGGTCCTGAAGCCCGGCCGCTCGCGCACCCTGGAAGAAATCGAGGAAGATATGCGCGAGCGCCTGGAGCTCGTTCCCGGGGTGGCGATCCTGTTCACCACGCCCCTTGGGATGAGGATCGACGAAGGGCTGGGCGGCACGCCGGCCGACCTCCAGGTGCGGATCTTCGGGCCCGACCTCGACCGGCTGGCCCGCATCGCCGCGGAGGCCCGCGAGATCATGGAGCCCATCGAAGGCATCGCCGACCTGCGGGCGGAGCAGCTCACCGGGCTGCCCCAGATCCGCGTCACCGTGGACCGCGAGAGCACCGCCCGCGCGGGGCTCCAGCCCGGAGAGGTCATCGAGGCCCTGCGGATCGGGCTGGCCGGCGAGGAGGTGTCGCAGGTCTGGGTCGGCCAGCGGCGCTTCGACCTCGTCGTGAGGCTGCAGGACGACGAGCGCCGCGACGTCAACGCCCTCCGCTCGCTCCTGGTGGACGGGCCCAACGGCACCCGCATCCCGCTGGGCCAGCTCGCCCGCATCGAGGAGACCTCGGGGCCGGCGGCCATCCAGCGGGAGGCCGGCAGCCGGCGCATCGCCGTCGAGGCCGGGGTCGCCGGGCGCGATCTGGCGGGCGCCGCCAGGGAGGTCCACGAGCGCCTTACCAAAGACCTCGACCTTCCCACCGGCTACTTCTTCGACGTCGGCGGCCGGGTGGAGAGCCAGGCGCGCGCCGCCCGCTCGCTCACCCTGGCGATCGCCGTCGCCCTCCTCGCCGTCTTCGTGCTCCTCTACCTGGCCCTGGGCTCCATGGCCGAGACGCTGGTCATCCTGGCCACCCTGCCGGACGCCTTCGTGGGCGGCATCCTGGCCCTCCTGATCGCCGGCGAAACCTGGAACGTCTCCTCCCTCGTGGGCCTCATCGGCCTCTTCGGCATCGCCGTCCAGAACGGCCTCGTGCTGGTGGCCCAGACCCGCTCGCTGATCGCCGAGGGCCGGCCCTTCGAGGATGCCCTGCGCGAGGCGAGCCTCGGCCGGGTACGCCCCAAGCTGATGACGGCGAGTTGCGCTATCCTCGGCCTCTTGCCACTGCTCGTCCTCAACCTCCACGGCACCGAGATCGAGCGTCCCCTGGCCGTCGTTATGATCGGCGGCCTCGTGACCTCGACGCTCTTCACGCTGCTGGCGCTCCCCACCTTCTACGAGCTGGTGCACCGCTGGCAGGAGCGGCTGCGAAGCCGCCGGGCTGCTCCCCTGGCGGAGGCGGCATGAGCGGGCCAGCGGCAAGGCACTTCAAGATCCGCGGCATGGATTGCGCCGAGGAGGTGGCGATCCTCAAGCGCGAGGTGGGCCCCCTGGTCGGCGGCGAGGACCGCCTCTCCTTCGACATCCTGAAGGCCAGGATGACGGTCGCGGCGCCGGAGGCCTCCGAGCGGGACGTTTCCGAGAAGGAGATCCTGAAGACCGTCGAGCGCACCGGCATGCGGGCGCAGGTCTGGCGGGAAGGCTCGGAGGAAGTCGAGAAGGAAGGCGTCTGGCAGCGCCGCGGCCGCACGGTGCTGACGTCCGTGAGCGGCGCCGCGACCCTGGCGGGCTTCGCCCTGCACGCCTGGATCGCCGGCGGGCTCGCCGAGGCGGTGGGCTCGGAGGGAGTCGGACTCGCCCATGCCGTGCCGCTCGCGGCGCGGGCGCTCTATGCCATCGCCATCCTCGCCGGCATCTGGACCGTCCTGCCCAAGGCGTGGTTCTCGCTGCGGCGCCTGCGGCCGGACATGAACCTGCTGATGACGGTCGCCGTCGTGGGCGCCGTCGGCATCGGCGAGTGGTTCGAGGGAGCCACCGTGGCGTTCCTCTTCTCGCTCTCGCTCGCCCTCGAGGCCTGGAGCATCGGGCGCGCCCGCCGGGCCGTCGCCGCCCTGATGAACCTCGCGCCGGTGATCGCCCGCGTCAAGCGGCCGGACGGCGGCGAGGAAGAGGTGCCCGCCGAGGGCGTGGCGATCGGCACGCGCCTCGTCGTCAAGCCCGGAGAGCGCATCCCCCTGGATGGCCAGGTTGCCGCCGGCACGAGCGAGGTCAACCAGGCGCCGATCACCGGCGAGAGCGTACCCGTCCCCAAGGCCGCGGGAGACCCGGTCTTCGCCGGCACCATCAACGGCGACGGCGCGCTGGAGATCGAATCCACCAAGGACGCCGGCGACAGCACGCTCGCCCACATCATCCGCATGGTCGAGGAGGGGCAGTCCCGGAAAGCGCCTTCCGAGCAGTGGGTCGAGAAGTTCGCGCGCATCTACACGCCGGCCGTGATGGCGCTCGCCCTCGGGGTGCTCCTCGTGCCGCCGCTGGCTTTCGGCGGCGCCTGGGGGGACTGGCTCTACCGCGCCCTCGTGCTGCTCGTCATCGCCTGCCCGTGCGCCCTGGTGATCTCGACGCCGGTGAGCATCGTCGCGGCCCTGGCCTCCGCCGCCCGCAACGGCGTGCTGGTCAAGGGCGGGCTGTACGTCGAGATCCCGGCCCGGCTGCGGGCCATCGCCCTCGACAAGACGGGCACGCTCACCCTCGGGAGGCCCGCCGTGGTCGAGGTCGTCCCCCTCGCCGGGCACGACGAGCGGGAGCTGCTCGAACGGGCCGGCGCCCTCGAAGCCCGCAGCGAGCATCCCCTGGCGCGGGCCATCCTCGCCTACGCCAAGGACCGCGGGATCGAGGTCCGCCCCGCCGAGGACTTCAAGATCCTGCAAGGCAAGGGGGCCACCGGCCTCTTCGGCGGCGAGGAGTACTGGCTGGGCTCCCACCGCTACCTCGAAGAGCGAGGGCAGGAAACTCCGGAGATCCACCAGCGGCTGGAGGAGATGTCGCAGGCGGGCCGGACGGTGGTCGTGATCGGCCGGGCGGACCACGTCTGCGGCCTGATCGCCGTCGCCGACGGGGTGCGGGCGGAGGCGAGAGGCACGGTCCAGGCCCTGCGGGACGCGGGCATCCAGGCCGTCGTCATGCTCACGGGCGACAACCGGGCGACCGGCGAGGCCGTCGCCCGGGAGACGGGCATCGACGAGGTCCAGGCCGAGATGCTCCCCGCGGAGAAGGTGGCGGCGATCGACCGGCTCCTGGCGCGCTACGGCCAGGTCGGGATGATCGGCGACGGCGTCAACGACGCTCCGGCCATGGCCCGGGCCACGCTCAGCGTCGCCATGGGAGCCGCCGGGAGCGACGCCGCCATCGAGACGGCCGACGTCGCCCTGATGTCCGACGACCTCGCGAAGCTCCCCTGGCTCATCCGGCACTCCCACCGGACGCTGCGGGTCATCCGGCAGAACATCGCCTTCTCGCTCCTGGTCAAGGCCGTGTTCGTCGCCTTGACCTTCGCCGGCCACGCCTCCATCTGGGCCGCCATCGCCGCCGACATGGGGGCCTCGCTGCTGGTCATCTTCAACGGCCTGCGCCTGTTGAGCGTGGGAGAACGGCGGGGAGAACGACCCTGAAGGCATCCGTTCCAGGTGCGCCGGCGGGGCCTGGGGACCTTCCGGATTGCCGAGTCATTTTCCCCACGGGGAAAGCCATCGGGGAACAGGGCGAAATCGTCGGGCAAGAGGGGAAAGTCTCCGAGGAGACCGGGAGAGCAGCTTTCCACACCGGGAAACTCGCCCGAAACCAGGGGAAAACCATTCTCCCCCTCGGGAATCTCGTCGGGGAACAGGGGAAACTCACCGGGGAGTCGGGGAAAGTCTCCGGGGAGACCGGGAAAGCCGCTTTCCCCCACGGGAAGCTCGTCCAGAGAGGGTTGAAAACCTCTGGGGAACGGGGGAAAACCTTCGGGGAGTTGGGGACAGCCGTCGGGGACCGGGGGAAAATCCCCGAGGAGGCGGGGAAAGCTCTCGGGGAAGACGGGAAGGTCTCAGGGGAAGACGGGAAAACTGTTTTCCCCTCCGGGAAACCCGTAGGGCCTTCGGGGAAAGTCATCCGGTAAACTCCCCAGGATCTTGCGGAGGGGACACGATGAAGACCGATCCAACGGTACCCAAGGACATCGACGAGTACATCGCGGGCTTCCCCAAGGAGGTCCGGGAGCTTCTGGAAAAGATCAGGACGACGATCCGGGAAGCGGCGCCGGACGCCGAAGAAGCCATCAAGTACCGGATGCCGACTTTCACCCTGAAGGGCAATCTGGTGCATTTCGCCGCCTTCAAGAACCACATCGGCTTTTATCCCGCGCCCCGAGGCATCGAGGCCTTCAAGGAAGAGCTGTCCGCTTATGAAGGCGCGAAGGGCTCGGCCAGATTTCCGCTGGACCAGCCGATCCCCTACGGCTTGATCGGCAGGATCGTGAAGTTCAGAGTCCAGGAAACCCTGGCGGCGGCGGAAGCGAAAGCTCGGTAAGTCCCGTTACGGTCCAGTCGTCGCACTACTAATTTTATAGCTGGCCCTCAATGAGAGGGTTCGCCCTGGATCGAAAGGAGATCATCATGAAAAACCGCTCCCTCCGTGCCCTCGCCTTCCTCGGGGCCCTGACCTTGTCCAGCTTCGCCTTGCAGGCGCTCCCGCCCGGCTGGTCTCTGGAAGGGTGCTGGTCTCCCTACCCCAACTGCGTCGGCGCCAAGGATGTCTACCGGGATGCCTCGGGAGCTTTGTGGCAGTGCCGCGCCTGCGGGACGACCACGAATCCCAGCACGTCCACCTGCTACAAGTCCGGCAACCTCTACAGCATCGGCTACTGGTGCTCGTAGTCTAGGAAGGAGACCTTTATGCGGCGACTCGCCCTCCTCGGATTGCTGTCAGCTTCTCTGCTCGCCTTCCAGGCGGCCCTCCCCGAGGCTTCGTCCTCCTGGGGCTGCGGCCCCCTCCCTCCGCAATGCGTCTACGGAGGCAGCAACTCCCAGTGCGACAGCATCTGCGGTGTGGGCCAGGGCGTGTGCGAGCGGCCCGGCTGCTGCTCCTGCCTTTCTTGACCCTCCACTTCGGGTACCGGGGGTAGTGCTGATTGGCGCTACCCCCGTCTCGCAAGAACGCACCGGTCAACCCCACTGTTTAGCGGCTGTCGACGCGCCGCTGAGCAGCATCCATCCTCGCCCACTTTCCTCGACACACTTTCGTGTGTAACCTCTCCTCGGAGGAAGGAAGATGACCACGAATCTCTCCTTGGATGATCGCCTGATCGATGACGCTGTCCGGGTCGGGAACCACCGCTCGAAGAAGGAGGCGGTGACCGCCGCCCTCAAGGAGTACGTGCAGGCCCACAAGCGAAGTGAGATCCTCGAATGGGTCGGCAAGATCGACTACTACGACGATTACGGCCCCCAATCGGCTCCGAGACAGCCCCCGCTCCCCTCGGTGACCGTCCTCGTAGATATACCACTCTATGGTCGCTCGCCTTCCTGCGGCACTCCCACCAGCTTTCCCCATTGGAGAGAAGCCTCGTCGAGCATTGAGCGGAGCTCATCATCTCCGGACGGGCCGCTCTGGCCGGCCCAATCCGCCAAGAGGTTCTGTCAGGCATCCGCAGCCCCGAGGTCTTCGAGACCCTTCGGGAAAAGTTAATACCGTTCCGTTACCTTGAGGTTCTGCCGCAGGACTACAACCAGGCGGCTCTGTTCTTCAATCTCTGCCGGTCGAACGGGGTTACCGACTCGCACGTCGACATGCTGCTGTGGGCTTGGCCTACTGGTACGAAGTGCCAATACTCTCGACGGATGGAGACTTCCCCTTCTATGCTCCCCATCTACCGACCCCAACTCTGCAAGCCCGGAATCGGGCACCAGGGGTGAGTGGGGCAGGAAACCGGGAAACCGAATCAAGTGCCTTGCGCCAAGCCAAGCCAAGCCTGGCGCAAGAAACCTGTTCGGCACCACCGCCTTCAGCGAACCCTTGCCCTTACGTGCCAACCTACAGCACGTACGAGCCGGGACGAAATTATCTTCCCCCCTCCATACCGAGCCTTAAAGACTCATCTTTCGGACGAGGTTGAACCAATACGCCAGGCATTCCCAGGCGAATACATCGCAGCTCGCTCTTGAAGCGAGGGCACCGGCACCTGCCACACCGCGCCCGTGCCGTCGGGGCCACCATTCAGGTCAGTAACCCAAATCAGCCTCTGGTCCCATGAATAATGCGACGCCATCGGTGCCACCAAAGGCTCTCCTTGCCAGACGAATGCAGATACTCCACCCTTGGGCGGGAAGAGCGCGATGCTATGGGCGAGACCATCAACTGTTGTATCGAGCCTCAAGATATCTAAGTCGAAGGCCGCACCGCCATGCTTGTTGTCTCGCATTACACGGCCGACCTCGGGGTCCTTTCGAATCTCAAGTTGCTGTCTGATCGGAGAGCCCGCCACGTCAGTCACAATATTAACGTCGATGCTGATGGAAGGTTTAGTCGTAGGACTCTCAACAATAAGAGTCGCCTTCCCACTGGCTACGCTCTCCGGCGAAAGGACGAGTGTGTCGCTTCCTCCTGAGAAGGTCGTGTCATTTGTCCCTCGCAGAATCACGCCCTGGCCTTTCCTGAAGTCACGAAGGTCGAGCGTGACGGGAAACTCTTCGACCAGGGGAACGTCCTTGAGCGGACCAAGTTTGAGGGGGTTGACGCTTTCGACCTTTGCTCGTTTCAATGCAGCGAACCCAGAATGATCACTCCATGCCAGGCTCGACGTGTCGCGGCGCCCGCCATCAATGTCCCAAATCCTCAAGTAGAGTTCGTCATTCTCTTGGTAAGCACATGCGCCGACCACGGTCACGAATGTCTGCTCCGGAAACAACCTGGTGGGCTGACCACCAGCGAGCGGAATCGCGAATATTACTCCGTTCAAGAACTTGACCTCGGGCGCATCGCTTCGCTGTGCCATCTCTCCAGCGCGCGTATCCGCGAGAATAACGGTGTCTCCGATAACCGTAATTCCCTGCGGATTCCGAAGCGGCTGACCCTCATGCAGCACGCGCGTGAGGCCAGCACTCCCGTCCGCCCGGACTTCAATCGCGAATACCTTCGCCCCGCGGCCGCTCCCCTGCCGGTGAAATGCCAACTCTTCGCCGAAATCAGACACGATGACTTCATCTGGTCGACCACCAGTCCCGCGCAGGAACCAGAGCCACTTTGAGCACGTAAGCAGTGATCCCCGATAGAAAATGTCCAGTTTTCGCGAACTGGGCTCGAGGCGCCAGATTGTGGGGGGCTCGTTATGTCGCTCATCCTTGCCACAATCCGAGATATATAAGAACCCGTTACCCTTGGTCATGCCTCTGGGTTCTATCAGCGGAAACCCGGCTATCACGGCTTGAGGTCGGTATTTTTCGCTTGGCGCCGTGGAAAAGCCCAGCACGGGAGCTTGGGCCGCCGATGCCGTCTGGAATCCCTTGTTGACAAAGATTCGGGAGACGCTTGGTGACCCGTAAAAGCGCGCAGCCTGTTTCGCCTTCTCGCTGGTCACGCGGACACTTTGGGCGTGTGCCGCGCATTGCTGGCCCGATATCCAGAGACACAGGTTACCCAGAACGAACACTAAAATTTTATTCATAGCTGATCGGTCCTTTCTACGCGGTTAGTCGCCGCGTTCGTCAGGTCAACGGAACGACAAAGTCAGCGAAACAAGACGGGGTGCGCTTGTGCGCACGACACCACTCGCCGATTTGCCAATATCGAACTCTGCGTCAAAGAGGTTCTCGACGCGCACTGTGGCGGAAACGTGGTCATTCCAGGTGTATTCGGCTGAAGCGTCCACTACGAAGAACGCTGCGAGCGGCAACGCGTTGAGATCGTCCTCAAACTGCATTCCGGAATAGCGGCCCTGCGTAGCGAGGCGCAAGTGCTTGCCCGTCCACTCCAGCGAACCCACGACCATCTGCTGGGGTGACTGGGGAAGCAGTTTGCCCTCAAGCTCCGGCGCCTCATCTGCCCGTTCGACGGTGTTATCGGTGTAGAGGTACTGTGCTCGCAGTCGCCAGGAGGGAACTGGCTGCCAGGTGATACCTGTCTCCAGGCCAAGCACATCTACACGGTCGAGATTGCGGCGCTGCCGTAGGACCACGCCTGCCGGGACAAAGCCAGCTAGTTCGAAGGTGCCCGGACCAACACCGATCGTAACGTTGCCCACGGCATCGCGCAGTTGGTTGTAGAAGCCGCTTATCGAGTAGCGGAATTGATCGTCAGGCTGCGAATCGAGGCCCACCTCACCGCCATAGAGCCGCTCGGGGTGGAGCGCGGAGTTAGCCTCTGTAATATCATTGCCAATACGAAACGGTCGATAGAGCTCATTTAGGGTAGGCGCGCGAAATCCTGTGTAGACGGCGACACGCGTGCGCATATGCTCATTGAGACCGACGGACACGCCAATGCGGCCATTTGGTGAGACGCCAGCGTCCCCATCGGGCCTAACGTTCTGCAACGTCGCACCTGTAGCAACGTCGCGTTCACGACGGTGGCCACCGCTTTGTCGCCAGTAGTCCAACCGTCCTCCCACAACAAGCTCTACCGCTGGCGTAACCTGCCACCGTTCCTCTAGAAAGGCCCCGGTAAAGAGCTGTTGGCCACCTGCCTGCCGGTCACGTGTAAACCCACCATCGACGAAACGAAAGCGTTCGCGTGTTTCGCCCTCGATCAGGCGCACGTCAGCGCCAACGTTCACAAGATGCGAGCCGATTTGTTGCTCCCACACGGCGCTTCCGCCTGCGGCGGTTGCAGGCACGGCGTATTGATCGACTGCAGGTGTCTCGATGGTACGCATGGCATTAATCGAGCTGAAGGTACTGTCGAAGTGCCGGCGCTGCGCATAGCTTTGAAGACGCAGCGCGGCACCGACGGTCGGAAAGCGCCGGTCGAAGCTAATCGATAGATCCTGGCCCCGGTTCGAGTTGCGTGTGTACTGCGTACCGTCGTGGCGATCTTCCTCGAACCCGCCTGCTGTCAGTGTGACGCCCGTACTCGCGCCGACACGCCAGTCTAGCCGGCTGTTCCAGACCCAAGAAGATAAGCCAGCATCGCCATCGACTGGTCCGCGCTGCTCGGCTCGCAGCACCGGATAGCCGCTCGTAGAGAAACGATCGACGAATGTGGAGAAGGTGACTCTACTCGTCGCCACGCACGCGTTCATTGACGCATCGAAGGTGTTATGGTCGCCAACCGTTACCTCACCTCTCAGCTTGTTGCTGAGCGTCGCAATTTCGCTTGGTTCAGCGGTGAGCAAATGAATCATCCCGGCGAGCGCCGCGTTGCCGAAAAGGCCGGCACCTCCTCCGGCGTTGATTATCGCCTCGCGCAAGCCTACTCGCGGAACGCGCGACCATGGCACCCAGCCGGCAAACGGGTCATTCAGTGGAATGCCATCGAGGAGCACTAGGGTCCGGCCTGCGCCGTTGGGTCCGACGTTGCGCAAGCTGACGCCCTGCACCGAGGGATTTGCCACACGGCTGCTGCTTCGCCTATAAAGACTGAACCCTGGGGCAGCGTTGCGCAGCACATCATCGAGCCGCAACTGGGGGGACTCGCGCAGGTCGGCTTCGCCGAGGCTTATCTGCGAGAATGGCGTAGGCCGCGCCGCGTCCGGCAGCCGGTCCGCGGTTACGACAATAGTCTCCTTGTACTCTAGAGCCACATCCTTGTTTGCCTGCGGATTCTCAGCGCCGTAGTCGGCGTCGTCGGGCAAGGCCGCCGCCACCAACGGTCTGCCCTGCTCGCGATAGGCGCTGGTCAGGCTGCCGAAGCTCAGCACTTGGTTGGCAGGGTGGGGGCCGAGGACGAGCAGGTCGCCGTAGGCGAGCAGTTCGGCCGGCGCGGCCAACGATGGCGCCGCGGCGGGGTCGAAGCAGATACCGGTCGAGGACGCCAAGGGGGTGCCCACCCGTACTCCCGCCGCCGGCTTCATGCCCACGCAGCCCGTTTCGAACGGCTGCCAGTCCTGGGTGAGGAGCGGCGGGGGGAAAAGGAAGACCAAGAGAATGGGAAGAGTGCGCATGGCATGGCTCCCTTCGCGTGAAGACCGGCGAGAGTGCCGGCCAGTATCGGCTCCTTACTGCTATTGACGAACTAGACGGCTATTATCCCTCTCTTTGGCCCAAAAGAAAAAGCTCCGGGATTCCTCCCGGAGCGCCAGCACTAAATCCTTCAATGCACTGCTCAACAATGCCCCGATCCGGGGGAAACCCCGAATCACAGCACCCGCCTCTCAAGTCCCGACAGTGGACGGGGCAAGCCCAAGGCGGCGGGCAAGCTAGCGCTGTGAGATGCCCAACGACGACGCGCTGCCCGGCCGGAATTAGATGCCAGGTGTGCAGGAGAAGGAAGGAGGTATTTCCTCTGCTCGAACCCGGATTTCGTGCCTTCAAGCCCGGATTCGGCAGACTAGCAGAACGCGGGATCGATACCGGAGATTGGCCAACAGCTTCCACCTCCCTTACCCTCAGTCCGGGCCGGTGACGTTGCTGGAAATCTTGCGATCGTCGCGAACGCGGAGACCATTGCCCGTCTCTATCGCCGTCTTGTCCTTCTGGTGGGTCTTCAGATCTTCTTGAGCTTTTTCCAGCTTCCTGCACAAGCGAGCCGGTCACAAGGAGCGGCCCTACTTGCATTGGTGATTCTGCCCGTGGTGATCGGTCTGCTCGTGGCGCTGGCCTTTACAGCCTACAAGCTCACCAGCCTCCTCGACGCGGGTGTGCCGATTCTGTGGGCCCTCGCCATGTTCATACCCTGTGTCAACCTCATTACGCTAATGGTTCTAAGCTCGAAAGCCCAGATATGGTGCCAGCGCTACGGGATCCAAGTCGGGCTCCTCGGACCGACAAAGGAGAGCATTGAGGATCTCCGGCGGCGTTTGGCGACCTCAGCCTTTGAATAGACCCCGCTCCCGCCAGTCCGGCGATTGACTCGCGGTGTCCCTTGACGACCTGCTCGTTCCAGCATGCCCGCTCAAGACGGCAAGGCGACTCAGGAGCAAATTCTTCAGTTCATGACGACCGAGCATTTCACCTTGCAGACGGCGAAGTCCGTCTCCCAGGATCGGCCCTACTGAGCCTGGGTGGCTGTCTCGCAGCAGTCGCAGGTTTTGGTGCACCAGCAGTAAGTCTCACCGCTCTGGATCGATTGACTGGTGTCTTCCATGGCACGGAAGCCTCCCACCGCGTTCCGGATCTCCGGTGCGACGAGGTGGCGCAGGGTCTCGCGGGACAGCGTAAGCTTGGTGGCGCGTTTCTTCATCGGTTTTCCCCTTTGGATTCAGTGGTGCCCGCAGGCTAGGGGAGAGCTTCCAGGCTGTCAAGACACGAGGAGGATCCGGTCCCATTCCGGCTCGATCGTCGAGACGGCAGCCAGCAGGACGAGCGCGATGCCGGAGGCTCCCTCGAGCAAGCCGGGCTCGGCCGCCCATTCGCCGTTCGGGCCCGGCAGCGCGTGCCAGGCACGAAAGCCGGCGATCCCTTCGCCGGGGGCGCGGAATTCCAATGTGCGCTCGATCCAAGAGCGCGCCGCGTCGCGGAAGACTTCCTCGCCGCTCGCCTGCCAGAAGCGGTTGAAGAGATGGGCGAGGCCGGCGGCGCCATGGCAAATCCCGGCGTCGCGGACGAAAGACTGCTCCGGTGGCCGGCGGACGGCAATGCGCGCGATCTCCAACGCCTTGTCTTCCCAGGTCGGTTCGGCGACCGCCCGTGCGGCCACCAGCAGCGTGGCGGCGATGCCGGGATCGCCATAGCACCAGGCCAGGCGGGAAGCGCCAGAATCTTCGCCCGCTACGAAGGAGGTGCCGAAACAGGAGCCTTTTCCGGCCGGCAACTGGTGGGCGAGCAGCCAGCGCACGGTCCCGTCGAGCAACGGCCGCGCCCGGTCGGCCGCTATGCCGACCCGGCAGGCGATCGCGAGGAGCGCGGCGACCGCCGGGATGCCGTGGGCGACTCCGAGGTTGTAGAGACCTTTGGGATGGACCTCGCGCTGCCACTCCGGCAGCCGGTCCGGCGGGGTGAACCAGGCCGTGCCCTCGGGGCCGGTCTCCGCCTGCTGGACCAGACGGCCGACCACCCGCTCCAGGAGCGTGGCGCCGGAAGGGTAGGCCAACCGTTCGCGGGCATAGACGCCGAGCCCGGTGAGACCGCTGATCAGGTCGTACTCGTCCGGCCCGGTGAGGGTGTCCAGGTAGGCCAGGAGCGCTTCGTCGATCTCTCGATTCGAGTCGTCGCCTTCGGGGTCCGGCTCGAAGAGGCGCGCCTGGAGATGCTCGGCGGCCCAGGCCACGCCGGAAAAGCCGCCGTAGAGCCCGGGCGGCATGACGGTGGTGGCGAGAGCCTGCGCCGCCGTATCGAGAAGCATCGCGGCGCGCTCGGCCTGATGCTCGTCGCCGTTGTGCAGCGACAGATAAGTACGGAAAACGGCTTCACCCGCCGCACCGCCGGACAGGGAGGGGTACCGAGGATCGTCCGCCGGCGGCGTGCAGCTCTCGAGAGCACGGGCGACGTCCTCCACCGCTTGCAGAGAGCGTGTGGCCAGGTCGCCTTCGAGAAGGGGTCTCCAGATCGTACGGCTCATTCTATCGCTTGGCCTGTACTTCGACGGCGAGAGAAATATCACTTACCAGCTCACGGCCGGCACGGCGGCCAAGCCGTCGGCTGCATTCTTTCGGACGCCTCCAGGAAAATGATCCCGTTGAAATGCTTGCGCGGCACGAAATGAAAGACGCTCATCTCGTAGACACGGGGCCGCAGGTAGGAGCTGCGGGCGAGATCGACGAGCAGAGCGTCCTCGCCGAGGGCGTGGAGCCGGTCTTCGACCGTTCCCGGCCCGGCTTCTCTCACCTCGCAGGGGCCGGCGAGATCGAGCTCCGCGTGGTAGGCGGCGAGGGCGAAGCTCACGTAGTTGCCGCCCAGCTTCGACGCCAGGAAGCTGCCGATCGGCCGCACGCCATTCTCGACCGGAGCGCGCGCCACGTGGACGTTGGCCGCCCAGACCACCGTCTTGGCCTTGGGGAAATTCTTCTCCCGCAGGAGGAAGAAGACCTTGGCCATGGCTTCATCCCGCTTGTTGAAGCCCTTCGCGAAATCTTCTCCAGAGAGATCGGGCCCAATGAAGAAGACCTGCTCCTCATAGGCCTTGAGGCTCAACAACCGGAGCTTGGCGAGATCGAAGTCGTCCTTGGACGTCTGCCCCTGGAGCGACCGCCCGTTGCGCTGGAAGTGCCCTTCGACCTCCGTCAATGCCGCGATGCACTGCTCGTGGGCCTCCGGAGGGATCTGGTTGGGGGGATAGTCGACGGCCACTCCATCGCACTTCCGGATGCCCGCGACCCAAGGGTGCTCCTGCGGAATGCCGGTCTGCCCGAGGAAGGCGATCAGCCCCGGGCCATCGAGGCGGGGCAACTGGATGTCGAAGCCGAAGTAGTGGACCCGGTCGTCGGGATGAGCCTGGTTCCACTCGCACATCCATTGGAGAAGCTCGCGCAGCTCGACGCTCTGCCAGACGGGGATGTGGAGGTCGAGGGCCTCATCCGGAGAGCCTTCGCACGTCTGGACGTACCGGTCCGCTTTCTCTCCGCTGGCCCAGTGGCTCTCGATCGCGAAGACGCGAAAGCCCATGTTCTCCACCAGATCGCGGAAGATCCGGTGCTTCATCTTGTAGAAGCCGCCGGAGGTATGCCACGCCTCGCCCAGCCCCACCACCGTCGCCTTGCCGATCATCCGGCGCAGCGGCGCCAGGTCTTCCGTGCCGCCGAGGTTGGGCTCCGCGCCGGAAAGCCGCCAGAGCCCCGGCCCCACCGGAATCCCCGGCTCCCTCCGGGCCGCTTCAACTTCCGGCTCCAGCCCGAGAGCCTGCGAACCAATCAAGAACGGGACGACCGCCGCCAAGATCCACCAACACGTCTTCTTCATCTCTCCCCCTAGGTCCCTCTCGTTTGCTGCACAAAATATAGAAAAAAGCCTCCACTCCTTCCTGGAAGAGTAATTCAGGCAGCTTAGCGATGCAAGCCGTCCCCCTCCGTGTAGGCTCAAGGCAGAAGAAGAAGAACGAGGCGGGCCGCTCTCCGGCGGCCCGCTTTTCAGACCAGGGACAATGTAGAAGAGCCTCCTGGCAGCATCTGGAAGCGGAGAATTTCCCGCCGTTCCGCTTTCTCCCGCGGGATGCAAAAGAACCGCGGCAAGAATGGCGAGGAATGGGAGCCCGGAGACACAATCCAGTCCTGATCCGTGTATTTCAACGGCCGCGAAGACAGCTTCACCCGCCGCGCTACACAGTTTCGCGAAATTCCTAGTAGGAATTTGGGACGGTTACACCTTTCCGCCGCCAATCGGTGTATTTTTTCTGCCCTCAGGACCCGATTGGCTCAAAAAATACACCGCAAAACTCACCGAAGGTGTATTTACCTTCCGTGCTCACCAGATTTACCGTGAAATTACACCGTTCGCCGTTAAACTGTGTATCTATACTGTTTTTATACACAAATCCCGACATTCCGGTGTAATTTTATGGTCCAGCCAGCTTGTGAGAGGGCGAAGGCGGTGGGTCCTGACTGGAATCGACACGTACCGGAAAATCCTGGACGAAGCGCTCGCCGCTCGGGCCCAACTCTACGGACAGGGAGAGGTTAGGGGCCCTGCGCGGCGCGGACGGCGCACGCGTTCGAGCGTGGAGATCGCCTCTTCGTGGGCGCCGGCCTTGGCCGGCCAAAGAATTCCGTGGGCTCGCCGTCCGCCGCCAGGAGCCGCGCCAGGCGGGCGGCAAGCGCCGGAGGCTACAGAGAGATGCGGATTCCGGGCAAGGGAGGGGACATCGCGGAGCTGGCGCCTCTCCCTTTCTTTGCATTTCCCTCTTTGTAGAATCATCGAATACATTGTCTTCATCCCGGGAGTTTCCTAAGCTGCTTTCATGCCCAATCTGAACCTTCGCGGAGGCTTCGCGCCTCTTTTCCGTACTCTGTCCATCGCGGCCTGTCTGCTGGCCGCCACCCCTGGGCTCCAGGCCCAGAGCCGTCTCTGGATCGCGCGGGACGGCGGCGAGATGCACGATCCCTCGACCTCTCTGGGCCGGAGCAACCAGGGGTTCCGCCGGCAGACGCTGACGACCGATCCGGCAGGCAACATCTACGCCGTGGGGACGGTGGAGAACGGCTCGACTCCCGACATGTTCCTCACGAAGATCGGTCCCGACGGCGTCCGCCGTTGGAGCGCCACTTTCGACAGCGGCGACTACGACTACGGGGAAGCCCTGGCCGTGGACGGCGCGGGCAACGTCCTGGTGCTCGGGCGGGACCGGCAGGGCGTTTGCCGTCTCGTCAAGTACGATCCGTCAGGCGTCGAGCAGTGGCACGACGAGGTCTTCGTCCAGACCTCGAGCCGCTCTCCCAGCCTCGCCCTGGACGGCTCCGGCAACGCCTACGTCGCCGGACGGTCGGGCACTCAAGGGACGGTCGTGAAGATCGACGGCTCGGGCGTCCGCTCGTGGACCGTGGAGCGCCCCGGCGCCTCGTTCCTGGCCGCGGCCGTGGCGCCCGACGGCGGCGTCTACGCCGTTGGGCAGGGCACGGCCGGGGGGATTTCCGGGATTTTGATCCTCCACTATGGGCCGGACGGCACGGAGCTCTGGTCGTGGGCCGAGGCCGGGGGAGATCCCCAGGACGTCAAGGTGGACGCCGCGGGCGCCGTGTACGTGACGGGCGGCCGGCAAGCCTCCTCCAGCCCGAGCACGGCCGACGTGCGGACGCTCAAGGTCGATGCCGCCGGCGTTCCGCAGTGGTCCGCCACCTACGACGCCGGCCGCGAGGAGTATGGTTTTTCCCTGGCGCTGGACGCCTCCGGCAACGTCTTCGTCACCGGCCAGCTCGACTCCCCCACCGGCGGCGACTTCGCGCTCCTCAAGTATTCGCCGGCCGGCGCCCTCCTGTGGTCCGCCACGTACGACGGCAGCGGCGGTTTCGATCTCTCCTACGACGTGGCCGTGGACGGCTCGGGCAACGCCTTCGTCACCGGCTACGCCGCCATTCCTCCCACGGGCGCGTTCCTCACGGTGAGCTACGACCCCGCGGGCAACCAGCGATGGATCGCCATCCAGGACACCGGGGGCGGAGACACGGCCTACCAGGTGGAGGTCGACGCCAACGGCGACGTGATCGTCGCCGGGGATTCCACGGCACCCTTCAACCTACCTTTCGACATGGATCTGAGGATCGTCAAATACGATGCCGCCGGCAACGAGCAGTGGAACGTCGACGACGGCAGCACCGCCAACGCGGCCGACCTCCTGGGGGATGCCGGGGTGGGGACCCGGCCGCGCAAGACCATGGTCCTGGACGCCGCCGGCAACGCCTATCTCGCCGGCACCAGCTTCAATGGCCGGAATCAGGACGTCCGGATCTCCAGGATCGACTCGCTCGGCGTCCGGCAGTGGTCCGCGGTTTTCGATGGCGGTGGAGACGACTGGGCGACCGCCATCGCCACGGCCGGCGATGGCGTGGTGGTGGCCAGCCGATCCTGGAACGGCGCCAACTACGATTGGCGCGTCCTCGCCTACGACGGTTCCGGCACGCTCCGGTGGCAGGCGGCCTACGACGCGGGCGATCTCGATTATCCCTACGACGTGGCCGTCGATGGCGGCGGCAACGTCTACGTGGTCGGCCAGAGCCGGAGCGCGGGCGAGCAGAACGCGTTCAGGACCGTCAAATTCGACAGCTCGGGCGCTCTGCAGTGGGCGGTGCGGCCCGAGCTGCCGCGGATGGGGATCGCCGTGGTCGTGGCCCTGGATGGAGCCGGCAACGCGATCGTGGGCGGTATCACGCAGAGCGCCGACTTGGGCGGATTCGACCGGCTGATCATCTCGTACGATCCCGCGGGCAGCGAGCGTTGGCGCGCCGTCAAGCCGAACGGCGGCAATCCGGTGCTGGCGGTCGACGCGGCCGGAAACGTCGCCGTGGCCGACCCGGCGCAGAGCGGCGGCTTCCGCACGGCCCGCTACTCCCCGTCGGGCGCCGAGCAGTGGGAGCGGATTCATGCCAGCGGCGCGCCGGGGACGACTTTCGATCTGCCCCTGGCCATCGCCCTGGATGCCGGCGGCAACGTGATCGTGACGGGAGTCGGCCAGAGCTTCGCCACCCCGGCCACCACGGTCATCGCCTTCCAGACCGTCAAATACAGCGCGTCGGGAACGGAGCTCTGGTCGGCCCTCCACGGCACGAACGCGGGCGCCTTCGCGCTCGCCGTGGACCGGGCGGGAGACGTCTACGTGACCGGAGCGGCCTGGAATCCGAAAAACCTCGATATCCACACCGTCAAGTACAGCGCCGCCGGCGTCGAGAGGTGGACGGCGGTCCATGACGGCGGCGGCGAGGACAACAGCTACGCCGTGGCTCTCGACGCGGCGGGCAGCGTCTACGTGGGCGGCGATTCGGTGGCCGCGGCGACCGGACCCGACCTCGTCGTCCTGAAGCTGGGCAACGAGGTGCCTTTCGGGGTCTACGCCCCCAACGGCGGCGAGTCGTGGCCGATCGGCTCGAGCCAGGTCCTGAGCTGGTCGTTTTCCGATCCCACGGGCAGCGTCCGCGTCGAGCTGTCCCGCGACGGCGGCGCGACCTATCAGGTTTTGTTCAGCAGCACGCCCAACGATGGCCAGCAGAGCTGGACGGTCACCGGGCCGGCCACGGCCCAGGCGCGCATCCGCGTGACCCATCGGACCGTTCCCACGCTCACCGACACCAGCGACGCGCCGTTCACCATCCCGGCGGCCACGCTGGCCGTTCAGGCTCCCAACGGCGGGGAATCCGCGATCCTCGGGACCTCCCTCGCGATCACATGGACGTCCAGCAACCTGGGCGGCAACGTGAAGATCGAATTGTCCCGCGACGGCGGCGGCACCTGGTCCACCCTGTTCGGCAATACGGCGAACGACGGCCAGCAGCTCTGGACGGTCACCGGGCCCGCCACGACCCAGGCGCTGATCCGCGTCACCAGCACGGCGAACGCCGCGACCGCCGACTCCAGCGACGCGCCGTTCACCATCCTCGATCCCTCGCTGCATGTCGCCGGCCCCAACGGCGGTGAGACGGCGATCCTGGGATCGGCTTTTCCGATCACGTGGACGTCGGCGAACCTGGGCGGCAATGTAAGAATCGAATTGTCGCGCGACGGCGGCGCCACCTGGTCTCCTCTCTTCACCAGCACGCCGAACGACGGCCTGCAATCCTGGAACGTGGAAGGCCCGGCGACCGCTCAGGCCCTGATCCGCGTGGCCAGCGTATTCGTGCCCGCGGTGTCCGACACGAGCGACGCCCCGTTCACCATTCCGCCGGCCACCCTGACGGTCCAGAATCCGAGCGGCGGGACGGTGCTGATCGGCTGGTCCTATCCGATCACCTGGACGTCGGCCAATCTCGGCGGCAACGTGACGATCGAGCTGTCGCGCGACGGCGGAGCCACCTGGGCTGCCCTGTTCGCCAATACGCCGAACGACGGCAGCCAGTCCTGGAACGTCACCGGCCCCGCGACGCCGCAGGCGATGATCCGTATCACCAGCCGGATCGAGCCCTCGGTGAGCGGCACCGGGCAGGCGTTCGGCATTCCGCCGGCCGGACTCACGCTCCAGAGCCCGAATGGCGGGAACACCGTGCCGATCGGCCGGCCGTTCCCGATCACCTGGAGCTCGACGGACCTCGGCGGCAACGTGGTCATCGAATTGTCGCGCGACGACGGAGCCAGTTGGACCGCCCTGTTCGCCAGCACGCCGAACGATGGCAACCAGACGTGGAACGTGACGGGTCCCGAGACCGCGCAAGCACGAATCCGGATTCGCAGCCGGATCGAACCGGCCGTCGAGGATGCCAGCGACGGGGCGTTCGCTTTGCAGTCCCCCTGAGAGTCCTGGGGGTGAGGGGAAGTCGACGGCGGGAACGTTTCTTTTCTTATGGAACTCTCCCTCTCGACTCCGACCCTTCCCCTTCCCATTCCCCCGCCCCATGGGGGCGCCGGCCAAGCCTCCGAGGCGCTGTTTTCGGCCCTCTACCGGGAGCTTCGCGGGCTCGCTCGCCGCGAGCTGGCGCGCTTGGGGCCAGGCGGTTCGCTCGGCGTGACCAGCCTGCTCCACGAGGCCTATCTGGATATCTCGCAGCGCCAGGGGATGGCTTTCCCCGACCGCGCCCGGTTCCTCACCTATGCGGCGCGGGTCATGCGCGGCCTGATCGTCGACGGCCTCCGCCGCCGTCATGCCAGGAAGCGCGGCGGCGGCTTCGAGATCACCTCGCTCGACGGCAAGGACATGGGCGGCGCGGCCCCGCCGGGCGATGCCGAGGAGATCGAGCGGCTCGGCCAGGCGCTCGACGAGCTCGCCGCCCTGGAGCCGGAGATCGCTCACGTCGTCGACCTCAAGTTCTTCTGCGGTTTCACCTTCGCCGAGATCGCGAGCCTCCGGGGGTCGAGCGAGCGCACGGTGCAACGGCAATGGGACAAGGCACGGATCTATCTCCGCCACGCCATGCGCGGGGAATGCGAGGGGATCCTCGATTGAAAGGCGAGCGCTGGCAGCTCGTCAGCCCTCACCTCGACCAGGCGCTCGACCTGTCCGGAGAGGACCGGCGGCGCTACCTCGCGAGCCTCGCCAGCCAGGATCCCACTCTCGCCTTGGACCTCGAGCTGCTCCTGGGCGAAGAACGGGCCCTGCGCGACGAGCAGTACCTGGAGCACGACGCTCAGGACCTGCTCGCCGCGCCTCCCCTCGTGGGACAGGTCTTCGGCGCCTACACGCTGGTGCAGCCTCTCGGCGCCGGGGGCATGGGCAGCGTCTGGCTGGCGCGGCGAAACGACGGGCATTTCGAGGGGATGGCCGCGGTCAAGCTTCTCTCCGCCGCGCTCCTGGGCCCAGCCGGGGCCTCCCGCTTCCGCCGCGAGGGCACGATCCTCGCGCGCTTGAAACATCCCCACATCGCCCAGTTGATCGACGCCGGCGTCTCCGAGGCCGGCCAGCCGTACCTGGTGCTCGAATATGTCGAGGGCGAGCCGGTCGACGGCTGGTGCGACGAGCGGGGCCTCGACGTCAAGTCCCGCGTGCGGCTCTTCCTCGACGTGCTCGCCGCCGTCGCGCACGCTCACTCGAACCTCGTCGTCCATCGCGACCTGAAGCCGTCGAACGTCATGGTGTCGAAGGAGGGGCAGGTGAAGCTGCTCGACTTCGGCATCGCCAAGCTCCTCGAAGGGGAGGACGGCACGCCGACCCAGTTGACGCGGGACGCGGGACGCGTCTTCACGCCAGCTTTCGCCGCGCCCGAACAGATCACGGGCGAGAGCGTGACCACGGCCACGGACGTCTACGCCCTGGGCGCCCTGCTCTACCTCCTCCTCACGGGCCGCCATCCGAACGGCAAACCCGGAGCCTCGCCGGTCGACCTGCTTCGAGCGATCCTGGAGACCGAGCCCGGCCGCCTGTCCGATGGGGTTCAGGACCCGCGCCTGCGGCGCGAGCTCCGGGGCGACCTCGAGATCATCGTCGCCAAGGCCTTGAAGAAGTCCCCCGAAGAGCGCTACGCGTCGGTCACCGCCCTGGCGGAAGACCTGCGCCGCTACCTGGCCGAGGAGCCGATCCTGGCCCGCTACGACTCCCTGGCCTACCGGACCCGGAAGCTCGTGCGCCGCAACAAGCGAAGCCTGGCGGCGGCCGCCGTGGCGGTCTTCGCCCTGGCCGCGGTCATAGCGTTTTATGGCACCCGGCTCGCCGCCGAACGGGACCGGGCGGCCCAGGTCAGCGGCTTCCTGGCGGACCTGTTGAGCCACGCCGACCCGTACGAGGCGGGCCACGGCGAGCCCACCGTGCGCAGCCTGCTCGACGCCGGCGCGGAGCGGGTGCGGAAAGACCTCGCCGCGCAGCCCGAGATGCAGCGCGACATGCTCACCCTCCTGGGCCGGATCTACTACCGGCGCGGAGCCTATGACCAGGCCCTGCCGCTGCTCGAACAGGCCGTCGCCCTCGGCCGCCGGACCCTCGGGCCGAGCCGTGAGCTGGCCCAGAGCCTGAACGACCTCGGCACCGCCCGGGGCGAGAAAGCGCAGCTCGACGCCGCCCGCGCCGCGCTCGAAGAGGCGCTCGCGATGCGGCGGAAGATCCTCGGCGAGGAACACCCGGAAGTCGCCGTGACGCACAGCGAGCTCGGCCGGGTGCTTTTCGATCAAGGGCGTCTGGGCGAGGCCGAGGCGCATTGCCGTTCGGCCCTGGCGATCCGGCGCAAGGTGCTCGGACCGGACGATCACGAGACGGCGGTGAGCATGAGCGATCTGGGTCACCTCCTGCGGCGCAAGGGCGACCGGGCCGGCGCCGAGGCGCTGTTCCGAGAGACCCTGGCGGTGACGCGGAAGTCGAGCGGCCCCAAACATCCGGACGTCGCCATGTCGCTCACCAACCTGGCCCAGACCGTCAACGAGCGCGGCGATCACAAGGCCGCCGAAGCGATGTTCCGCGAAGCCGTCGCGATCGGCCAGGCCAGCCTGGGAAAAGATCACCCCCTCAACGCACAGCACCTCGCCGGCCTCGCGGGTGCCCTGCGGCAGGAAGGCAAGCTCGCCGAGGCGGCGGCGAGAAATGAAGAAGCCCTGGCGATCTCCCGGCCCGCCCTGGGCCTGGACCATCCGACCGTCGCCCGCCAGGAGGTGGGTCTCGCGCACGTCTATCTCGACCAGGGCCGCCCCGCCGCCGCCGAGCCTCTTCTCCGTCACGCGCTCGGAGTCCAGCAGCGCAGTTACAAGGCCGGCGACTGGCGGCTCGCGGCGACTCGGAGCCTTCTGGGGGAAGCCTGCGGGAAGCTCTCCCGCTTCGCCGAAGCCGAGACCTACCTGCTCCGCGCGTTCGAAAGCCTCCACGCGACGCCCGGCTCCGAAGGCCAGGAGACTCGCGAGGCCCTCGACAATCTCGCTCGCCTCGCCGCGCTCTACGAGGCCTGGGGCAGGCCCGAGAGGGCGGCGCGCTACCGCTCGCCGCGCTGACTGTCGTCTTTTTCCCGCGGTTTCCGATTTATCAAATGTAACGAACGCCGCGGCCCTCGTGGGGCGCGGCTTAACCAAAACTGATAAGGGGAAACGATATGAAACTCAGCAAGAAGGTTTGGCAGAATGCAGCGGTAGCGGCGATCGGGCTCATGGCGGCGGCGGCGGTGTCGGCCCAGGATCTCGCCAACGATCTCGGAAACAGAAACAGGGTCGTCGAGCCTGGCCAGGAGTACCAGGGCACGACGTACAACAAGCTGGTCAGCGACTGGACCAACTGGTTCGTCAAGGAGCCCATCGCCACCAACCCCGCGTTCGATCCCGATGGCAGGTTCTGTGACCGGAACCAGCAGGGGAATGTGTGGTTTCTCGCCAGCACCTTCGAAGGTGTCGTGGACCGGACCTGTGAAGTGCCTGCCGACAAGGCGATCTTCCTCTCCTTGGGAGGAGCGTTCGTGAGCTTCGCGCCCGAGTTCCCGGCGGCGGGGGATCCCTGCCTGCAGATGGCGACGCGCCTGGAGGCGGTACGGTGCGACGTCAACAACGACGTCCCGGTGGCGCCCAGCATCTCTTTCACCGTCACCCTCGACGGGGAGCCCGTGAAGGACCTCTTCGCCTTCCGCGCCCAGAGCCAGCCCGGCGGCTTCACCCTGCGGGTCGGCAACAACTCCTTCCTCACCGATCTCGGGATCGCTCCGGGAAACCGTTCCACCGCGGTGGCCGATGGCTACTATCTGCTCCTGAAGCCGCTGAAGCCAGGCGTGCACACCCTCAACCTGCGCCAGACCAACGCCGACCAGTCCCAAGCGGGTGTCAACTACACGTTGATCATCGGCGACAACCATTGAAGCCTGCTCCCGCGGTCAACACCGATCGACAGCGCCGCCCCCGGGCGGCGCTGTCGGCGGTTCGCCTTTTTCAGCGAGCAGTTCCTATTGTGGGTTTTTCTTCATGGCATCCTTGCCGTTCTTGTCGAGGAACCGGTAGGTCAGGCCGAAGCGGGCGCTGACCTCCTTGTCGACCTCGCCGCGAAACTCAGGCTTGCTGGCCCAGACTGCACCGAGGACTAGAGACATGTCGCCTGTCACCTTCTGAGTAAACGAAAGGTTCGCGAGCCCGCGATCCTGGTGCATGGGATCGTCGCTCCAGTCCTCCCAACTGCCCGTGAGGTCGAAACGTGAAGTGAAGTTGCCTTCCTGGTCGACCCGCAGGTTCCGCCCAAAGGCGCCCGTGATCGTCAGGCGATCCTTGCCGGGCATGGGCATGTCCAGCCTCACGCCGTCGACCATCGGATCGTAGTCCTTCTGCCGGGTCCAGTCGAGAGAGAACGTGAGCCGGTTCTGCGCCTTGGCCAACTGGGCTTGGTTATCGGTCATGTAGCTGGTGAAGCAGGCCACCATATCTTGGGGCGGCTTGCAGGCTTGGCGCAGCGAGTTCATGTTGACGAACCCATGCTCGTACGAGAGTTTGAGCGTCGACTCCTGGGGTCCGGTGAGCTCGTCGCGGATCGTCGTGGTCGCCTTGAAGACGAGTTGGGGTTGATTAGCGACGAGGTCGGCGACCTTGAAAAAATCTATCTTTTTGAGGGCGTCGGACATTGCGGAGACACTTTTGGCGTTTGCGACGGCTAGATTCTCTACGGCTTTCCGATACTCCAACTCACGAGCCTCGTTCGTGATCAGGTTGAACGCCCGGAGTTCGCCGTTCTCGTCGAACGCCTCGTCAGAGAGTCTCAGTTCCTCCGTGATCTCATCCAAGAGATCCTCCTTAGCCCCTAACGCCTGCGTTGCCGCAGCCGCTTGAGCTGCGGTGGTCTGCGCAAGAACGCGTTTGAACAACTCGTCGATCAAAAGTTGATTCGCTCCAAGATTGTTGCCCCAATGAGACGTTGAGGGGCTGTAGGAGAAGCTCACGAGGACGTCGTCGAATGCTCCGAGCGCTTTGTTGCTCTTGTCCCGGTCCTCCTCCGTCAGTTTGGTCGAAAGGGCCTCGAACAGCACAGGGTCGCGCGCCACGGCCTGGAGCTTATAGCCGTCATTGATGGGAAGCCCCAGGAAATTGGTGAAGTCGAACCCCAGGGCCTGCATGTTGTCGGGTCCTTCGGAGGTGAGGCCGATCTTCATACGGTTTAGGAAGTCTTCGAGAGCAGCGCTGGCACCAGGAACCGCCGCGATCTCGGGGAAGACCTTCGTGAGCAGCCCACTGGCTGCAGTATCTTCCGTATCTTCCTGCAGTTTCTGGAGCGCAGTTTTAGCCGCGTCGCCGGAGAGCTCTGTGGCCAGGAGGCCTGCCGGGACGAGTTTATCGTTCACCGCCTCCGTGCACTTTGTCGGAGTCTCAGCCGTTGCACAAAACTGAAGTGCGAGGACCCGCTGGGGGACAAAAAGCAGAGGCAGGAGCAGAAAGAGGAGTAAGAGATTTTTACGGTTCATGGCTGGCTCCTCAGGACCTCACCGACACGTCCGCCTTGGCGACCTGTCCGGCATTTCCAGCGAAGACCATCGGAGGCCTGGTCCGGACATTGCCTCCTGGCTCTTCGAGCGTGGGCACCACGGCCACGATCCCGGCGGCGAGAAAGGCTATCCTCAGCTCGAGGAGGAGAGGATTCCCTGCGACAACCGGACCGAAGAAAGGCTCAGGGGAAAGGTTGGCGAGTTGCGCCGTCTGGAGCGGCGGAGCGACCTGGCCGCCGTTGAAGGGGACTTGTGGCGGATTCTTCACGCCGTTGACGGTGATGTCCAGGTTGAGTACTGCGCACCCTGGAGGCTCGACACGTACCCAGTAGTGGAGAAGCGATCCAGCCGGAACATTGGGAAACCTTCGGAGAGGCATCTGGAACCCCCTGTCTCGCACAGCTCGCGGAATAGCGATCTCTGACCCTTAGACGGACCCGGATAACTTTTTCCAGCGCAAGACTCCCTGTGGCTGGAGAGTCTCCTACTGCCCTCTGTCGCCTTTTCCCCACGGTTTTCGATTTCCCCCAAGGTACGAGCACTGCTGCCCCTTTGGCGGCAGGGCTGATAGCAACAACCTTCAAGAGGAAATGACAATGAATCCAAGAAGATTTCGGTCTCTGTCCATGGCCGTATCCGCAACGCTGTCTCTGGGCTGGGCGAGCGCCGCCGCGGCCATCGATTTTCCGGCCACCGGGCAGACCACGGCGTATCCCGCGGACAAGAAAGACGGGATCACGGGACTGGTCGCGGTGCCGGACGACGGTGCCGTGCAGGCGGGCGCGACCCTGAGCTATACGGACAACGGCGACGGCACGGTCACCGACAACAACACCGGTCTCATGTGGGAGAAGAAGGGCGACAACGGCGGGCTGCACGACAAGGACAACGGTTATTACTGGTCCGGCGCCGGCAACCAGGAGACGATCTGGGACTGGCTGGACGACGTCAACGCGGAAGGCGGCACCGGCTTCGCGGGCTACAACGACTGGCGCATTCCCAACGCGAAGGAATTGGAAAGCCTCGTGAGCTTCCAGAACGCCGCGCCGATGACGTCGGGCGCGTTCAACAACAACTGCGTGGCGGGTGCCACCGTTCTGACCGGCAGTTGTACTGCCGTGAGCAACTACTGGTCGTCGACGACTTGGGCCCGCAGCACGAGCATGGCCTGGGGCGTGAGCTTTTACGAAGGCCTTCTGTACCCGTACGACAAAGCCTCCGCGCCCAAGGTGCGGGCGGTGCGGGGCGGCGGGTCCGGCCCCGGGGCCTTCCCGGCCACCGGGCAGACCACGGCCTACATGGCGAACAAGAACGACGGTATTCCGGGAGCGCTCGCGGTGCCGGACGATGGCACGGTGCGGGCCGGTTCGCCCTTGAGCTTCACCGACAACGGCAACGGCACGATCACCGACGACAATACCGGGCTCGTCTGGGAGAAGAAGAGCGACGACGGCAACCTGCTGCACGACAAGGACAACATCTACTGGTGGTCGGGCAATGGCGCCCAGGAAACGATCTGGGACTGGCTGGAGGACGTCAACGCGGAGGCCTTCGGCGGCTACCAGGACTGGCGGGTGCCGAACGCGCGGGAATTGCTGAGCATCGCGGACTTCCAGTACCAGTGGGCGGTGCCGGCGGCGTTCAACACCAACTGCGGGCCCGGCGCCACCGTCTTGACCGGCAGTTGTACGTTCCAGTCCATCTACTGGACGTCGACGTCGGAGGTCCGCTCTCTCATCGGGAGAACCACCATCAACGCGTGGTACGTGGACCACTACGGCAGCGTGTACCCGACTTTCAAGAGCGGCACGGCCCGTGTGCGGGCGGTACGGGGCGGCACCCCGTAGCCAAGGCGCCCGGCAGGGGCCCTTCTCGCGGAGGAGGGCCCTGCCGCTGCGCAACCGGCAGGGCGCCGTCAGAACGCGTAGCGAAGCTGGAGCAACGCATTCCAGCGGCTGTTCAGCTCGTTCCTTCCCACGTCCTCCCAGGCCGGAAACTGGAGCGACAGGTCCAGGAAGAGCCGCTCCGTGGCGAAGTACTGGAGCCCGGGCGCCAGCAACAGCGCCGTTCGGTCCGTTCCCGGGAGGGCCGCGCCGCGGAGGCGGTCTCCGCGGTTGTCGGTGAAGGTCGCCTCCATCACGGCGAACACCTCGTGCCCCGGCCGGGTGTAGACGCGGGGAAAGAGGACGTACTGCGCGCTCAGGTTCACCCGCGCCTCGTCGCCACGCCGGTAATCCCCATCCCCTTCCGAATTGAACCGGTAGCCGGCGTCCCCCGCGAACACCCAGCGCCGCTGGGCCTGCTGATAGACGAAGTCGATCAGCCCATCGGTAGAGCCCGTCCCCGGCTGGAGCCGGTGCCGCAGCGATACCGGCAGGCGCGGATCGACGGGCTGGTCCGTCGGTCCCGTCGGCAGCTTGAGCCCGACCTCCACGGCCGCGTGCCGGTCCGCCCAGGGCCCCACCCAGCGGTAGAAGCGGTGCTTCACCGACACCACGGCGTCTCCCGGCCCGGACGCCGACTGCGCCGCCGTTCCCGGCCGCTCCAGGCGGCTCTCGACCTGGTAGGGCACCCGCAAGCCGAGCACCCAATGCGTGGCCGGCGTGTAGCGCAGATCCACGAACGAGGACTGCTCCACGATCTCCGTGCCGCCGCGGGCCTCGCGGTCCGCGACGACGCCGGCCAGCACGCCGCCGCGCTGGAACACGCCGGTGCCCGGGGTGTTGGCCCGGATCGGGTTCGCCCCGGCGCTCCGGACCGCCAGCAGGGCGAGGGCGAGGCAGAACGCGGCCCGCGGATTCGGAAGGGGCCGCCTCACGGCTTGCCCTCCGCTGGGATCGGCTCCCCCAGCCGCACGGCCTCTTCGCCGTCCTTCGAGCTCCAGACGCCCGCCGCGGTCACCTGGCCCTCGGGATCGGCCTTGGCCCTCAGCTCGCGGAGCTTCTCCTCTCCTTCGAGGCGGAACACCTGGCCGGTCTCCGGCACCCGCAGCCGTCCATCGGCCGTGAGCGAGCCGGCCACCTCGATGCGGACGTCTTCGATCTCGTATCCGGAATCGGTGATCGACTTGCGCAGGCCCACGAGCGACACCGCCTTGTCCGGGCGCGGCTGGAAGACGAAGCGGCCCGTGGCGATGTCCGTCACCTCCATCTCCTTGTTCTTCGGGGCGAACTCGAGACGGCGCACGGCCGTCTTGATTCCGTACACTCAGGCCCCGCACAGATAGCCCGCGATGTGCATCTCGATGCGCCGCACCTCGGCTCCGGCCGGCGCGGCGAGCAGGGCCAGCCCCGCGAGGGCGAACGCCCGGTAAAGCAAAGTCTTCATGACCTGACCTCCTGAACGTAAATCCATGAACGTACATCCGCTCTCGCCGCGAACGATGCGGACGAGGGCGCCGAAACGTGCGGACTAGGTCAGGAGAGGTTTGGGGACGTGGAGGATGCCCTGGAGATCGGGGGCCGGGCCGCCCGTCTCGTCAGCGGCGGCGAGGCGCGCCGCCAAGGCCGGCACGAAGCCTGACGAGGGCAGGTCCGGGAGCGTCGAAGCGGAGTGGAAGCAACAGAGGGAGAAGCCGGTCGTCGGAATGCTGCAGGTCCCCGGCCGCTCCCTGCAGCAGCCGCGGCAGGCGATGGCCCCGGCCACGGCGGGCCAGAGCAAGCCAACGAACAGGAGACCGAGGAACAGCCAGGCTCGACGACGACACTCCATGACCTCGTCTTTATAGCATCTCTCGCTGTGTCCGGGGCCCGGCGGCGCGCGCGAGCCCCCGGAGCGCGGCGTCTTCGAGCGGCCGGGCGCCGCTCCGCCGGGCCAGCCGGAGCTGCTCCTCGCTCGCCGCGCGGGAGGCGGCCAGGTCGCCCGAACGGAAGGCCAGCTCCGCTCTCGTCCCCAAAAGCCGGCAGGTAAGGAGCCGGTCGGCGGCGCGGCGGCTCACGGCCTCGGCCTCCGAGAGCCGGCGGCGCGCCAGGGGCAGGTTTCCCATGCGGGCCAGGAGCTCCGCCGAGTCCGCGAGCGCGGCGGCGGCCAGGCGCGGGGTGGGCAGGTCGAGCAGGAGGCGGAGCGCGCTCTCGTTGAGCCGGAGAGCCTCCTCCAGGTCGCCTTCCTCCGCCTTCAGCCGGGCCATGCCCAGGAGGGCCTGCGTCTCGGCCTCGGGATTCCGGATCAGCCGGCTGATGGCCAGGGATTCGTCGAGACGGCGGCGCGCGCTGGCGGGGTCTCCCTCCGTCAGGTCGATCGCCGCGAGGGCCGTCTGTGCCTGGGCTTCCCACAAACCGTAACCCATCCGGCGGAACCATTCCAGGGACTCCTCCAGCAGCGCGCGGGCTTGCGGCAGTTTCCCCTGAGCTTGATAGAGCTGGCCCAGGGTAAAAAGTTGCGTCGAGATGCCGATGGCGGTGCCGAGCTCCCGCGCGATGGCCAGGGAGCGCTGGTTGACCTTCTCGGCTTCGTCGAGCTCCCCCTCCTGTTGCAGGACGGGCCCGAGGTTGCCGTCGACCCGGCCGGCGGTCCACCGGTCGCCGGCCTGGAGAGCGAGCTGCTCGGCTTGCCGCAGAAGATCGGCGGCCTCGCTGGGGCGGCCCTGCACCGACGAGAAGGAAGCCCGGAAGATCAGCCCGCGGGCTGTAATCAGGCCCGCCCCGAGGCGCCGGCTCTTGGCCACCCCGGCCTTCGCGGCCGCCTCCATCCTGGAGTAATCGGACAGCCGCCAGGCCACGTTGGCTTCGAGGACGTCGATCCGCGGGTCGTTCCGGCCGGGACCGGGATGGCCGCGCAGGTCGTCGAGCACGGCCAGGGCCTCGAGACCGCGGCCCGCCATCGAGAGCGCGTTCGCCAGCTTGAGGCCGTACTCCAGCTCGTCGACGCCGCGGGCCCGCAGGGACCGGTAGGCCTCGCTGGCCCGCTGCCACTGCTTCTCGGTCTCGTAGTAGTGGGCCTCGACGGCGAGCCGGGCGTCCTCGGGCAGCGAGTGACGGGCGTCGAAGGCGCGCAGAGCCGCCTGATGCGCCTGGACGTCCTGGCCCTGCATCTCCCAGGCTTCGGACAGGGCGGACTGGATCACCGCCGATTTGGGCTCGAGCGCCTCGGCGCGCAGGAGGAAGTCGCGGGCCCCCGCCGGATCGAAGGCGCGGAGCCGCCAGAGGGCTTCGGAGTAGAAACGGAGCGCATCGGAGCCGGCCGGCAGCAGCCCGCGGGTCTCCAGCCTCTCCGCCGCGGAAGGCAGGGAGAAGCCGAGGGCGCCGCGCAGCCTGGAGCCGGTCCGCGCCACGAGGTCGAACAGCTCGGCCTCGCTCCCGACTTCGACCAGCGAGGCCGCGATCTCCCCTGCCGGCAAGGTCAGGATCCGGACGTCGAGACGGAGCCGCTGTTGGCCCGGCTCGCCGAGGGGGAGGTAGGTTCCCGTCACCGCGAGGTCGGTGCCGACGAGGGCATGCAGGCTCTCCAGGGCGGACCGGTCGAGGTGGCTCGTCTCCGACAGGCTGAGCGACTGCCGGACGACCGCGGTCCTCTCGCTCGATACGACGCGGAGCTTGGCCCCGGCCGCCAGCTCGGCCGTCAGCATCTCGGTGAGGGCGGGGCCGAGCCACGTCTGCCCGGCGTCGTCCGAGAGGTTCCGGAACCCGAGCACCGCGACCGACCGGCGGCCGTCCGCCAGGGCAGCCGGCGAAGCCGAGTCAGGTATCGAGGCGGACGTCGAGGCGGACACCGGGGCGGACTCGCGGGAAGCGCCGGCCGCCCGGCTGGCGGAGCCGCTCCCCTTCCAGGCCGAGCCGAGAGCGGCCGACACCGCCAGGACGCCGAGCATGAGGACCGTCCAGGGACGCCGGAAGACCGGGGACCCCGCTCCCCTGGCCAGCGCGCTCAGCCTGGCGGCGACGCTCTCCGCGGCGGCGATCCGGGCATCGGGGTCCTTCTGCAGCAGCGCGGCCACCAGTTGGTCGAGATCCGCGGGAACGTCCGGCCGCAGCCGCGCCAGGGGCTCAGGCTCGGCATGGAGAATCGCTTCCCGGAGGACGACGTCGCGGTCCCTGTCGAAAGGGTGGCGTCCGGCCAGCATCTCGTAGATCACGACCCCGAGCGACCAGAGGTCCGTGCGCTGGTCCGAGGCCCTGCCGCCGATCTGCTCGGGGGACATGTAGGCCAGGGTGCCGACGACGAAGCCGCTCCTCGTCAGACTGCCGCCTCCCATGGGCTTGGAGATCCCGAAATCGAGGATCTTCAGGATGCCGTCGCCCGTGATCATCAGGTTCGCGGGCTTGATGTCGCGGTGGACGATCCCCTGCCGGTGCGCCTTGGCGAGCCCCCTGGCGATCTGGGCCGCGGCGTCGAGGACCTCGGGAACCGGCATCCGCCCGCGGTCCAGCCGGTCCTCGAGGGTCTCCCCGTCATAGCAGGGCATCACGAGGTAGAGCTGGTGGTCCTCGGTCTCCCCCACCTCATGGATCGAGCAGATGTTCGGGTGGTCGAGGCTCGACGCCGCCCGGGCCCCCTGGAGGAAGCGGTCCTTGGTCCGATGGTCCCGCGCCAGGTCCGGCGGGAGGAGCTTCACGGCGACCGTGCGGCCGAGCCGGGTGTCCTCGGCGCGCCAGATCACGCCCATGCCTCCCCTGCCGATGAGCTCGGTCAGGCGGTACGGCCCGAGACGCCGTTCGGCCGGCAACTTCACCGTCATCTGAGCTTCAGAGGCGTGCAGCCTTTCCATGGGCTGGGACCCAATACGAAACCGATGGGTTCATACGAGTATAGCCCACGGACCGGCTGCCGCAGGGCGCGCCGCTGCGGTATGATCGCCGAAACGAAATCGCTGACAGAGGCTTGGGCGGCAGGCGCCGGCCCGCTCTTGGACTGTGCGTCGGGCGATTCAATCCCGGGGGACCTGGAAGAGACCATGCAACACATCCATCCGCTCGAGCCCATCGCCGTCATCGTCCTCATCGTCGTCTTCATCATCTACCGGCGGAAAACGGCGGCCAAGAACCCTTCCGTCAAGACACCGGTGGCGGTGACGGAACCTGTCCGCAAGAGGCCGGTGAAGCCCGAGCAGCCCCCCGAGGTCGTCTACATGAACCTGCGCCAGGAGGCTCTCTCGATGACTCCCGAGAGCCTCGGCCAGGCCGGCCAGGTCCACAACGACGAGGCCTACGGCGTGGCGATGGAGATGGGGATGGGCAGCTCGGTCGTGACGCTGGCCTGCTTCGCGGACGGCGACGCCCGCCTCTACTACAAGACGGGCGGCGGGATGATCGGCGGCGGCGGGCACGAGAGAGTCCGCAAGGCCGCCAGGGAGTTCGTGCTCCTGGCCCAGAAGGCCCTCCCCGGGATGGCCCCGACCTCCGACTTTCCCCTGCCCGAGCCGGACCGGGTGCGGTTCTACGCCCTGACCCCGGGGGGGACGTACACGGTCGAGACGGACCGGCAGGACCTCGGCGAGGCTTCGAGCGAGCTCTCCGCCCTGTTCTACAGCGGCCAGCAGGTCGTCACGGAGATGCGGCAGGTGCAGGAGCAGCGGGCGAAGTGAGCCGGTAGGGCACTCCTGCATCGAGGCGTCCTGGACGGTCTCCCGGGAGCCGCCGCCCGGCGGCGAGAGGAAGCCCAATCCGGAGAGCACGGCTGGACGTATACTGGATCGAACGAAATTGAGATCCTTAGAACGTAAGGTTGGGAGATGAAGGCCCGTAAAGGGGAGTCGCACGAGCTGCGGCGGGCGAGCGCGTGGGAGGCCCTCCGGGAGAGCGAGGAGCGCTTCCACAGGTTCATGGACAACGGCCCCGCCGTCGCCTTCATCAAGGATGAAGAGGGCCGCTACCTCTACATCAACAAGCCGGCCGAGCAACGGTTCGACCTCCCCCGCGCCGCCTGGCTGGGCAAGACGGACGCCGAGCTGTGGCCGCCGGAGGTCGCGGCCGAGGTCCGCGAGCACGACCTGGGCGTGATGGAGAGCGGCAAGGCCGTCAGCCGTCTGGAGAAGGGCCTGCCGCCCGGCAGCGAGTCCACCTGGATGGCCTACAGGTTCCCCCTCCCGGGAGCCGGCGGCCGCAAGCTGCTCGGCGTCATGGCCTGGGACGTCACCCAGCAGAAGCAGGTCGAGCAGGCCACGCGCCAGAACGAGGAGCGGCTCGCCCTCGTGCTGCACGGGGCGAACCTGGGGATGTGGGACTGGGACGTACCGACCGGCAACGTGGTGTTCAACGAGCGCTGGGCGCAGATGCTGGGCTACCGGCTGGTGGAGATCCCGCCGAACGTCGACAGTTGGGAGAAGCTCGTCCACCCCGAGGACCGGGAGAGCGTCCGGGAGGTCATCGTCGCCCACCTGGAAGGGCGCACCCCCTTCTACGAGATGGAGCACCGGATGCGCCACAAGTCCGGCTCCTGGGTGTGGGTGCTGGCGCGCGGCAAGGTGATCTCCCGCGACGCCGGCGGCAAGCCCCTGCGCGCCTGCGGCACCCATCTGGACCTGACCGAACGCAAGCGCTACGAGCAGCGCATCGCCGAGCAGCAGAAAGAGCTGGAGGAGGCGAACACCCGGCTGGCCGCCCTGGCCGGCACGGACGCGCTGACGGGCGTCACCAACCGCCGCGGCTTCGAGGAGCACCTCGCCCGGGAGGTCGACCGCGCGCTACGGAAGAAGTCCCCCTTGTCGCTGATCCTCCTGGACGTGGATGGATTCAAGAGCTACAACGACGACCTCGGCCATCTCGCCGGCGACGACGTGCTGCGGGGGCTGGCCGAGCTGCTCCGCGCCAGGGCCCGCGGCACGGACATCGTGGCCCGTTACGGCGGGGAGGAGTTCGCCATCATCCTGCCGGACACCGACGGCGAGGGCGCCCTGGTCCTGGCCGAGCGTTTCCGCGAGGCCATCCAGGCGGCCCCATGGCCGGGCCGGACGGTGACGGCCAGCTTCGGAGCCGCCACCTGGAACCCGACCTCGGCGGAGCGCGGCGAGCAGACTCTCCTCGCCGACGCCGACCGGGCGCTCTACGGCTCGAAAGGCGGCGGGCGCAACCGGGTGACCCACGCGGGAGTGCTTCCGGGATCCGGCCGGGATCCGTAATGTTGCCTGTAATCTTCCTGCCCTAGGATGGCCCTCGCTGACACAATACATCTCTCCGGGAATTTTTCCCTCCTTGGCAGGCCGCCTGGTTGGCGCGGCGCCCCGGGCAGGGGCTCCCCTTACCTAGCCCGAGGCGCCGAGCCGGGATAGAGTCCTCTCGTGGACGCTTCTCTCGACCTGCTCCTCTCCGCCTGCCGGGTCGGCATCGTCCTCTCCGGCGGCTCGGCGCGGTGCTCGTTCCAGGTCGGCGTTCTCGAGACGCTGCTGGAGCTGGGCGTCCAGCCGGCCCTCTGCGTAGCGGTGTCGGGCGGCGTCTGGAACGGCGCGGCCCTCTCCGCCGGCACGGTCCGGCGCCTGCGGCACTACTGGCGGGCGTTCTCCCGGATGCCCCACGTCAGCCTCGCCAACCTGGCCCGCGAGCACTCCCCCTGGAGGTTCAACGAGATGCACCGGCGTACCTTCTCCCGGTACGTCGGCGCCGCGAGCCTCCGCGGGCCCGAGGCTTTGCCGCTCTGGGTCGGCGTCACCCGGCTGCGCGACCGGCATTCCGCGTACTTCGACGCCCGGACGTTCGAGGACCCGCTGCCCCTTCTGCTCGCTTCGAACTACGTGCCGCCCTTCTACACCCACGCGCCCCGCATCGACGGCGAGCGTTACGGCGACGGCGGGCTCACCGACAACATCCCCTATGAGAAGGCCTTCGCGGAGGGTTGCGACGCGGTCGTCCTGGTCACCATGAAGGGGGAGAACGAGGGCGCCCTCTACCGCAATCCCCAGGAGACGGAGCACGTCATCCCCTCGCCGCTGCGCGAGCGGACGGTGGTGATCCGGCCCCGGTACCGGCTCCCCACCTCCTGGACCGAGCGCCGGTGGCCCGTGCTACGCCAGACCATCGAGATCGGACGGCTACGAAGCCGCGAGGTGCTCCTCGGCGAGCAGCACCCGGAGACCGAGGCGAGCGGCGATCCCAAGGCCCTCTCGGCGGTCATCGGACGCCTGCTGGTGACCCGCGTCGTCTCCGCCGCCGCGCTCCGCCGGAAACAGCCACGGAAGTAATACGGCTTGTAATCTCCGCCGTTCAGAATCTGGTTCCAACGCGCCGTGCTCAGGCGCGCCTCCTTCGGAAGCGGCGTCTCTCAGGACGCTGCTCCTTTTTTTTGTCCGCCTGTCGATCGCCCGGCCGTCTACAAACCCGGCTTGGGAGGAAGCGCACCGGCGGGGGGCGGCGGGGGCGGCGGCGTGCAGGGGACGGCGAGGCTCCGCCGGCCGTTCCTGCCGACGCTGCGCACGGCGCAGAACTCGTTGTCGGTGCTGGTGTTCTCGAGCACGGCCTCGCCGGGCCGATCCACCGTCCGCAGCACCTTCCAGCGGGTCTCCGTAGTCTCTCTCTGGAGGATTTCGAAGCCCTTGCGAGCGGCGTCGTCCGCCGCTTCGATCGTGATCTTGGCGGAAGGCGTGACGGCGCCGGTGAGCACGGCCGACTTCGGCGGTGCCGGAGCGGCGGCCAGCTCGCCCAGGATGAGCTGGTTGAGCGCCGCCACCTCGGCGAGGAACGGGAAGTCCATGAACTGGATCAGGTCGCCGTACTGGACGCCCTTCTCCACCCGTACGTCCTGGTGCTGGTGGTCGTAGTTTTCGAGCGGCTCGGTGAAGCGGATGGCGGGCAGGCCGGCCTCGACGAACGGCAGGTGGTCGCCGCCGCGGCCGAAGCGGTCGCGCCGGAAGATGAGGCGTACCCGGTCGCGGCCGGCCAGCTCCTCGAGGCGACGGGCCATCTCCCGCCCGGGCGACTCGACGCCGTCGGGGCCGCCCTCGCTGAAGACGCGCGGCCGGCGGTCCTTGGATCCGTTGGTCGCGCCGACGATGTCGTTGGTGATCATGCCGCCCACCTCGTAGCCCTGCGCGGCGAGCCACTCCTTCATGCGCCGGGCGCCGAGGAGCCCCTGCTCCTCCCCGGCCACGGCGGCGAAGATCAGGGTGGCGGGGAACCCCTCCGCCCGGGCCGCCATCGCCTTCGCCGAGAGGATCGACACGGCGACGCCCGAGGCGTCGTCGTCCGCGCCGGGCGCGTCCGACTTCGAGTCCATGACGTCCGAGGCCCGCGAGTCGAGGTGGCCGGACAGGACGAACGCCGTCTTCCCGCGCGCCGGGTCCGTCCCTGCCAGCACGGCGTAGACGTTCTCCATCGGCACGGGGACGTTGCCCGTCCGGGGCCCGCTCGTCTCGTACTTGTCCACGATCACCTTGAGCCGGCCGCCGGACTTCGCGGCGATCTCCCCGAGCCGCCTGGCCACCGCGTCCCGCCCGCAGCCGATGCCCCACTTGGGATCGCTCCACGACGACATCGAGTGCCGCGTGCCGCAGGCGGCCAGCTCGGCGACGATCGCCTTCGCTTCCTCCGCGGCGCCGGTGGCCGGAGGCGCGGGCGCGGCCTGAGCGGCGGCGGACAGGCACAGGGTGGAGAGGACGAGCAGGGTGCGGAACGGCTTCATGGGGGGACTCCTTTCGGCCGGAATCCTACCCCAGCTCCTGGTGTAGTCTCCCTGCATGAGATTCCTGGCGCTCGCCGTCACGCTCCCCTTCCTCCTCGCCGCTCCCGTCCTCGCCGCTCCCGTCAAGGCGCTCGTCGGCGGCCGGCTGATCGACGGCTACGGCGGGCCGCCGCTCGACGACAGCGTCGTCCTGATCGAGGGCGACCGCATCAAGGCGGTGGGCCGGGTGGGCGAAGTGCCGATCCCCGAGGGCGCGGAGGTGATCTCGACGGAGGGGATGAGCGTGCTGCCCGGGCTGTGGGACATGCACGTCCACCTCATGATCGTGGGCCATGGCGATTACGACCACTGGGACAAGACCTATCCGTCCCTCTTCCGTTCGACCATCATGCCGGCGGCGGCGAAGCAGCTCCTGCTGGCCGGCGTGACCAGCGCCCGCGACCTCGGCGGGCCGCTCGACGACAGCATCGCCGTGCGCGAGGCGATCCGGAAGGGCGAGATCCCCGGGCCCAACCTCTACGTCTCGGGCCCCTTCCTCCAGCATGAGCCCTACCCGGGCACGGAGGCGTTCCGCTGGGGCATCGAGGGGGTGGACGACGCCCGCGCCAAGGTGAAGCGGCTGGCCGACGCCGGGGTGGACGTCATCAAACTGATCGACCAGGACCAGATGACGATGGACGAGGTCCGCGCCGTGGTGGACGAGGCGCACAAATGGAAGCTGCCGGTCGTCGCCCACTCGCACCGGGCGGAGGAGATCCGCCGCGGCATCCAGGCCGGCGTGGACTGCTTCGAGCACACCGGGCTCGGCACGGCGCCCGAGTACCCGCCGGACGTCTTCGACCTGATGAAGGGACGCGCCAACACGCTCTTCTGGACGCCCACGATCAGCCCCCTCCTGCTCTTCCAGGAGACGCGCGACGAGTTCCCCGAGCGGCTGGACGATCCCCGCTGGCAGGCGGGCCTGCCGAAGGAGGTCGTGACGGACGTCCGCCAGTCGCTCGGCCACCTGGACCGGCTCGAGTACTCCCGCTACGCCCCGTTGCGCCAGCCGACGCTCAAGCGCAAGTTCGAGCAGCTCCGCCAGTCGGGGATCATCCTGCTGATCGGTACGGACAGCGGCATTCCGGCCAATTTCCACAGCGACTCGACCTGGCGCGAGATCGACACCTGGGTCAACGTCTTCGGCGTGCCCGTCATGGACGCCCTGCGCGCCGCGACCTTCTGGCCCGCGGTCGCCATGAAGGTGGACAAGGAGACCGGCACGGTCACCCCCGGCAAGCGGGCGGACGTCATCGCCGTCCGCGGCGACGTGCTGCGCCACGTCGACCTGCTCCAGGACGTGGACGTCGTCGTCAAGGGAGGCGTGCGCTACAAGTAGCGCGGTTTGAAGCGCGGCTCTCAGCCCAGGGGAACGGGCGGGCTCCCCTGGAGGATCGCCGCCGCCCTCTTCGCGATCCCCTTGAAGCCTCGTTTCTCGGCCTCCTGGCGGACCGCGTCGAGGGTGGCGCGGCCGGTGAGGGCGTCGCCGGTCTGGAGTTGCAGGGCGCCCAGCGTGAACTTGGCTTCCAGGGCCGCCTCCACGTAGCCGATCCGGCCGGCCTCGCCCACCGCCCAGCGCAGATGCCCCAGGGACGACGGCGTCTTCCCGACGGCGACGCCGGAGGGCCCCATGGCGGTCACCACGAGGATCTGGAGCGCCACGTCCTCGCTCGACTCTGAGATGTCATGAGCCTGCTCGGCGATCTCCCTCGCCTCGCCGGGCTGGCCGGTGGCCAGGAGAGCCCGGGACTGCAGCGCGAGGGCCCGGGACTGCTCGGTCGGCATCGCCCTGCGCCCATACCAGTCCACCGCCTCGCGGGCGAGCCGCAGGGCCTCGTCCGGGTGCCGCTCCAGCAGGGCGAGCCCCGCGAGGTCCAGGCGGATCCCGGTCGCGAGCAGGGCGGCCTTGCGGGAGTTGCCGAGGCGCATCGCCTCCGAGAGATGCTCCCGGGCCGCCGCGAGGTCGCCGGCCGCGATGTCCAACTGGCCCTGGCGCTGGAGCGCCCTGGCGCTCCCCAGGACCGCGTGGACCTGATCGGCGAGGGCGCGCTGCTCGGCCGCGTACCGCCGCGCCAGGCCGAGGTCCCCCTCGCTCTGGGCCAGACTGGACAGGGTCCCCAAAACCTGGGAAGCCCCCAGGCGGTCGCCCACCTGGCGCTTGCTCGCCAGGGCGAGGCCGAGACGGTAGCGCGCCAGGGGGAGATTGCCCTGCCGGATCAGGGTCTGTGCCACGGAAGCCATGTAGGTGGCGGTCAGGGTCGTGTCGCCGGAGTTCCGTGCGATCTGGATCGCCACCTCCTGATGCCGCCGCGCGTCTTTCAGCGCGCCCGTCGACGCCAGGCCTTGGCCGATCCCGTTCAGCGCCCGCATCTCCTCCACCTGGTTGCTGCCCTTGCGGGCCAGGGCCAGCACCTTTTCGTACCCCTGGCGGGCCCTTTCCATATCCCCCATCTCCCAGAGGACCTCCGTCAGCTTGAAGAGGCTCCGCGTCTCGTAGAGCTGGTCTCCCTGCTCGACGAAACTGGCATGAACCTCTTCGCTCAGAGCCCGCGAACGTTCGAGGTCGCCCAGGTCGGCGGCCACGAAGGCCATCGCCATCTTCTGTTTCGCGATCAGCTCGGTCGAGCCGAGCTGCCGGGCGATGGCGAGCGCCTCCTCGTAGCGCTTCTGGGCCCCCGCGAAATCGCTGATGTCCAGCAGCACCGCCCCGATCCGGTTCAGCGTGCGGGCTCGCGCGGCCTGGTTCCCGGCCGCGGCGAACAGGTTCTCGGCCCGGGAGAAACAGTCGATCGCCTCATCCAGCCGGCCCATGATGTACAGGGCTCCGCCCTGGAGGAGAAGGGCTTCGCCCACGATCTGGGTCTGCCCCTGCCGCTTTCCCTTGTCGGCGGCGATCTTTCCCAGCCGCAGCTCCTCTTCGGGATTGCCTCGCTGGCGCTCGAGCTGAGCGGCGATGAGATCGATCCCCGGATCGTCCCGCGAGGGCGGGGGGAGCTTGCGCAGCGAGGTCACCGTGGCGAGGGACTCGGAAATCCGGAGCGCGTTCAGGAGGCTTTTGGCCAACCCCAGGCCATATTCCAGACTGTCGGGGTAGAACGTCCACAGGGACCGATAGATCTCGCTCGCCTTGTTCCAGTCCTTCTTCGCCTCGTTGAAGCGCGCTTCGATCGCCAGCCGCTCTTCCTGCGGCAGGGCCGCCGCGAGCCGCACGGCCTGCTCGGCCTCCTGGCGCGCCTCGGCTTCGTGGCCGAGGTCGCTCCAGGCCAGGGCAAGAGTGGAATGGATCACCGCCGACTGCGGATCGGCCTGCGTCGCCTGCACCAGGAGGTCTCGCGCACCCGCCGAGTCGTAGGCGCGCAGCCGGGTCAACCCCTCGGTGTAGAGGCGGTTCGCCTCCTTGTTGCCGGGCTGCAGCGCCTGCGCCGCCTTCGCCTCCTCCGGCGAAAGTGGCGCCCATCCCAGATTTTGCCGCAGCTTGCCGCCGATCAGAGACACCAGCTCGAACAGGTTCTCCTCCGTCCCAACCTCGGCCAGCGAGGCCTCGGTGTCGCCCTCGGGCGCCCTCACCACCCGGAGATCGATCCGGATCTTGGAGCTCGCCTCGTTCCCCAAGGTAAGGAAGGAGCCGATCACCACGAGGTCGGCGCCGAGCCCGTCATGGATCTGCCGCAGGCTCGCCTCGCTGATGTCGTCGGTGTACGGCAGGGAGAGGGACTGCTTCACGCGGGCGATCTCCTCGCCCGAGATCATCCGCACCTTGGAGCCGGCCGAGAGCTCGGTGGTCAGCATCTCGGCCAGCGCCATGGTCATCCAATTCTGCCGCCGGTCCTTCGACAGGTTCCGGAACCCGAGCACCGCCACCGTCGGGCGGAATCCGGACGGACGGGAATCCCCGTCTGCCGCCGCGCCGTCCGGCGGCGCCGCCGCCGCGGCCTCCCGCCGCTCCCGGTAGGAGAAGAAGAGCCCGGCCGCGATCAGCGCGACCACGAAGCCGATCACCAGCCCGGCGAGCAGGAACCGCCGCCGGCCCCGGATCCTGGGAGCGGCCGCCACGAGGGGAACCTCGGTGGAAACGGGGGTAGTCGCCGGGAGCTGGTAGATCCCGCTGTCCCCGGGCAGAGGCGGGACGGCGACGATGGAGGGCGCGGAGGCCGGGTTCGGAGTTGGCATCGAGCCGGCCAGCGGGAAATCCCCCGTGGCCTCCCGCGGAACCTCCAGCACCTCGGAGACGAAGCTGTAGCCCCGCCCGGGGACGGTCACCACGAACCGGTGGTCGTTGGCCCGCTCTCCCAGCGCCTTGCGCAGGGAGGACACGTTCTGTGTCAGGTTGGCCTCGGTAACGAAGGCGTCCGCCCAGACCCTCCGGATCAGCTCCTCCTTCTCGACCACCTCGCCGCGGTTCTCCAGCAGGACCATGAGGATCGAGAACGCCTTGGGCGTAAGAGGCACCTGCTCGCCGCCCCGCAGGAGGCGTCGGCGGACGGGATCGACCCGGAAAGTGTCGAACTCGTACAGGTACTTCTCGGTCGGGGCGGCCAGAGGACTCATCGTCATGGGATATCGATCGGGCGTAGCCGGGCTCCTTCCACGAGGCTCTCGCGATGCGCGCCATCCCCGAAGGAGTGCAGGAACTGCCTGAGGAGATTGTACCTCAAGGCCGCTTTCGACCGGAATCACGGCTCTTTTGATGTTTTTTGAGGAAGCTTGAGCGGAACTCTGAGGACTCTTGATCGGCCCTCCCCTACACTGCCTTCACGATGTAGCCCGAGGGGAGAGAGAGGCGAGCACCGGAGGGAGGGGCCCGTCACTCATTTGATCTGAAGCTCTGAAGCACTGTAGGTCTCGTGGGAGGAGAGAGATTCTTCTGATTTTTTGAAATGCCTTGGCAGTGTGTTGGGGAGGTGCGAAACCCGGGGAGCGATCCGCCGGGTTTTTTCTTTTTGGGCTCAGAGCTTGCAGGAAGGTTCTCTCCGAGATGAGAGAGGCCAGGCCGGAAGCGGGAGAGACAACAACGGGAGATCCAGAGGACGTCGCGTGCGCGTAGGAGTCCTCTCCGACACCCACAACCTCCTCCGTCCGCGGGTGCTGGAGCGCCTCGCGGGGTGCGAGCGCATCCTGCATGGCGGCGACCTGGGAGACCTCGAGATCCTCGAGCGGCTCCGCCGGATCGCGCCGGTGGACGCCATCCGCGGCAACACCGATTCGGGAGCCACGGCCGCCGCCCTGCCGGAGACGCTGGCCGGCAGCCTCGACGGCCTCCTCTTCCGCATGGTGCACCGGCGGGAGGACGCCGCTCCGGCCTGGACCCGCGAGGCGCGGCTCGTCGTCCACGGCCACACCCACCGTCCCGAGCTGGCGTGGCAGGGCTCCTGCCTGCTGCTCAACCCTGGAGCCTGCGGGCCCCGGCGCTTCCATCTACCCTTGACCCTCGCTATCCTCACCGTGGCCGACAACCGGATCGTTCCGGAGATCCTGGCGGTAGAGTAATTGCCTGGGGTCGGCCGCCCATTCCGCAGCGGATCGAAAGAGAGAGAACCGACATGCGACACCCACGCCGCGTCGTCTTGCTGTGCCTTGTGGCCGTCCTGGCCGGGTCGAGCCTCGCCTCGGCCTCCGGCTTCGGGCTCTTCCAGCACGGGGGCCGCGCCATGGGCCAGGCGGGCGCCTTCACCGCCCGCGCCTCGGAGCCTTCGGCCCTCACCTACAACCCGGCCGCCATCACCAAGCTGGACGGCTTCCAGATCCAGGCCGGGCTCGACCTCAACAACGCCTCCGACGAATACCGGAGCGCCACGGGCAGCTTCTCCGCCCGCCACATCATCCAGTTCCCCCCTCTCCTCTACACCACCTGGAAGCAGAAGGAGGGTCCCTTCGCCCTCGGCATCGGCATCGACTCGCCCTTCTATTACAGCCTCGACTGGAACACTCGCCTGTTCCCCGGCCGCTTCGTGACCCGCCGTACCGAGCTCAGGGTCTACGAGGTGCATCCGGTGCTGGCTTACGACCTGGGCGAGGGCTGGAGCTTCGGGGGCGGCGTCCGCTATGCCTTCGGCAACCTCGAACAGGAGGACAACGCCCGGTTGCGCATTCAGGCCGGCCCTCTCCCTGACCCGCCGATCAACGTCGAGGTGGAGAGGAACTCCGGCGCCGATGTCGACGCCCTGGCCTGGGACCTGGCGGTCCACTATGCCGCTCCCTCCTGGGGCTGGGGCGCCGTCTACCGCAGCCCTGAGCGGCTGAAGGGGAACGGCGACGTCAGCTACGAGGCCCGCGACGTGCCAGTGGGCGTCCCCGGCCTCGACGCCGCGATCCGGGCCCGCCTGGTGAACGGCAGCTCGCGGCAATCCTTCGAGATCCCCCGCGAGGTCCGCGCCGGCATCTGGTATGCCCCCTACCCCGAGCTGCGGATCGAGCTCGACGCCAACCTCCAGAGCTGGTCGAGCCTCGAGAACACCGACGTCACTTTCGATCCCAACGTCTTCGGCGATGGTCCGACCGTGCGCACCGCCCGGGACTGGAAGGACACGACCAGCCTGCGGCTGGGAATCGAGGGCGACATCACGGACAACTTCGTCCTCTTCGGCGGCGTCGCCTCCGAGCCCTCCCCCGTGCCCGACAGCACCGTGGAGCCGGGCTTCCCCCGCGGCGACGCCATGGTCTACGGCGCCGGCTTCAGCTACAACTTCCCCCAGCTTTCCTTCGACGTGGGCTACTCCATCCACGAGCACGACGACCGCGGAGCCAGCGGCCAGGAGCTGCTGAACCCCGCCCGCACCGGAACGTACAGCGCCAGCGATCAGGTGTGGGGATTCGCGGTCCGCTGGAGGTTTTAAGTAGATCGCGGTCGGAGCCGTTGCGACCACGGTCGCGACGGCTCCGACTCAAGTTTTTGAGAGATCTCGGATCTATACCGGGCTCATCACCGGCCGCTCCGCCGCCATGCGCGAGAACATTCCCGGCTCATAGGCCGTGATCTTGCCGGTGAAGGCGGAAGCCGCCACCGTGAGCGGCGAGGCGAGCCAGAGCTTGCCGGGGCCGGAGCGCCCCTTGTAGTTGCGGTTGATGGCGCTGACGGTGACCTCGCCCTCCGTCTCCGACACGCCCGGGCCGCAGCCGATGCAGGCGCCGCAGCCGGGATGGATGAGCTGCACTCCCGCCTTGAGGAAGGTGTCCGCTAGGCCGTTGTCCCACACGAACTTCTCCACCGCCTGCGAGCCGCACTGGATCATGAACCTGACGCCCGGGGCCACGGTGAGGCCGGCGTCCAGCGCCTCCTTGACCACCTGGTGGTAGAAGATCAGGTCGTCGATCTTCCCCGCCGTGCAGCTCCCGCCATAGGCGATGTCGATCGGCACCTCGCCGATCTCGTTCACCCAGGCGCCGTTCGTGGGATCGGAGGGGATGCCGCGGTCCGGATCGCCCGGGTGGGCCACCATGGGCCGCAGGGTCGAGAGGTCGACCGTGTGGACGCCGCCCGCGTACTCGGCTCCCGGGTCCGGAGCCACGGCGCGCGCCTTCAGCCGCTCGACATCCACCTCGGGCCGCCACTCGGCCAGCCAGCGCCAGGTCTCGTCGTCGGCGATCACGATGGCCGTCTTCGCCGCGCACTCGGTCGCCATGTTGGTGAGGGTGGCCCGCTCGTCCATCGACAGGGTCGTCACCCCGGGGCCGGCGAACTCCATCACCCGGTCGAGAGTGAGCTGGGGCCGGGCGTGGTTGAGGAGGATGTAGAGCATCAGATCCTTGGCCGTGACGCCCGGCTGGAGCTTGCCCGTCAGCTCGAAGCGGATCGACTCCGGCACCTCCACCTGCGTGAACCCCTGGTGGATCAGGTCCGCGTACTCGGTCGCCCCGACGCCCCAGGTGAGCGCGTTGTTGACTCCGCCCATGCAGGTGTGGCTGTCCGTCGCCTGGATGAAATCGCCGGGATCGATGAACTGCTCGCGCGCCACCTCGTGGCAGATGCCGGGCGAGATCCGGTCCTTGGCCGAGTAGTCGCGGACGCCCGTGTGGCGCTGGAAGTCCCGCTGGAGCTCGCGGAGGGTCTCGATCTTATCCACGAAGGCGCGCATCTTCGGCACCTCGTCGGCATAGATGAGGTGGTCCTCGAAGACGGCGAACTTGCCGGGATCCTTGACCTTGTAGTCCTTGCCGTACTCCTGCTCGAGGAAGTAGTGGACCTGGGCGGTGGTGAACTCGTGGGTGTAGCCGCCATCCACGCCGACCACGACGGCGTCGCCGGGTTTCACGTAGTGGGGCCCCTCGCCCAGCATGTGGCGGGCGAGGATCTTCTCCGCCATGGTCATGGGCCGCGGCCCGGTGGCGGGCCGGGGCAGCTCGAGCTCGCCGGCGGCCAGGGCCTTCGAGAAGGGGAAGAGGCCGCCCTCGCGGATGACGATCTGCGTGATCGGGTCCCATCCTTCGCAGAACTCCTCGAGGGGAATCCCCTCGCCCGCCTGCAGGCGGCGCATCACGTCGTGGCCGCCCATGAGCACGCCCTGGCTGATGTTGTTGCGGGCGTGGATGGGGGCGAAGGAGGCGGCGATGGCGATGCGGATGCCGGACCACTTCTCCGCCTGCACGGCCGTCTCGCGGGAGCTGCCCACCCCCTTGCGGAAGCCGGAGACGATGGCCTCGAAGTTGCCGTTGATCAGCGCGTCGCGCTCGAACAGGCGCTTGCCGTCCACGATCAGGCCGGCGTAGGCGTCGCGGGCGATGTCCTCCGGCCGGTGGCTGAAGCAGACCCAGGCCGGGGTCATGGCGTCCGTGTTGATGTCGTCGAGCAGGTCCTCGACCCTCAGATCCTCCATCCGGAGGTCCAGCTCCCCCGTCAACTGGCGGCGAATCAGGTCCGGATCCTTGGTCAGGAACAGCACCCGCTTGCCGGGGGTCAGCCGGATGGTCTGGGGAGGCTTCATCGAGGGTCTCTCCTTGGGATCGAGGTTGACCGGAACCGCCCGGCCCATGGCGGACAGGTGACGGCGCCTAGACATTCTAACGCCGCGACCCCCGGTTCACTATTTCCTGTCGCCCGCGTAGACTGGAGGCGCGCGGCGCCCCTGGGATTCACCGAAGCCCGCAGGGGGGAAATTCCGGGTTCCGGAGACAATTTCTCCGGGAAGATGTTAGAATTCGGGCATGGCAATCATGGGCAAGGCTACCAAGAAGTATTTTGCTCCTCCCTTGACGGCCGAGCAGATCAGTGCCGGCGTCGGAGTCACGGAGGAGGACAAGGCCATCGTGCACAAGGTGTTGACCCGGCTCGGATACATCGGTAAAAAGTCCGCGAAAGCGAGCATTCCAGCCCCCAAGAAGTCCCAGCAGAGCTGACCGAAGACCCGACCCGGCCGGCCTCTTCCGTGTCTGCTCCTTCCTCTCCGGTCGCGCAGAACGTCTTTCTCAACGTTCCCTTCGATTCCAGGTACTCAGGCCTCTTTACGACTTTTGTCGGCGGGTTGACGGCTCTGGGCTATCGGCCGCATTGCGTGCTCGAAGTCCCCAGTGGCGGGCAGAACCGTCTGGAGAGAATCTATACCCTCATTGAAAGCTGTGGAGCTTCGGTTCACGACCTCAGCCGCGTGACCCTTTCCGGCCCTCTTCGTGTTCCACGGTTCAACATGCCTTTCGAGTTGGGCATGGCCTACGCATTGACCCGGACGCAGCCTCATCAGTTCTTCGTGTTCGAGGCCAGGGACTACCGGCTGCAAGCCAGCCTCAGCGACCTCAACGGCCACGATCCGCACATCCACGACGGCACCCAAGACGGAATCCTCCGCTGTGTCCTCGACTGTTTCGCGTTCGGCACTCCTACCGGAGCCGTCCCTTTCGCGGTTTTGAAGTCGTTGACGCGAAAGCTAAACCGTTCCGTACACACCCTTCAGCGTGAGCAGGGATTCCAAAGCCCCTTTCATCCCTACATGTTCCGCCAGGCGGTCCAGGTCGCCGCGGAGCTTGCGAGGGCCGAAGGGCTGATCGCTTGAAGTCCCCATGATATAAGCCCCCGCATGGCGAGCGATCCGTCCGGCAACGTCTATGAAAAGGTGATCGGGCAGCCTCTCGGGGGGCAATCGGGGGACGCTTCCGGCTTACCGCCCGCCCGGGTCTCGGCGGCGGTGGTGCTCTGGCGTCGGAGGGAGGGAGCGGGCCCGGACGACGTGGACGTCTACTGGATCAAGCGCTCCGAGAGCCTGCCCTTCATGGGCGGCTGGCACGCCTTCCCGGGCGGCGGGCTGTCGCGGTCGGACGCGCAACTCCCCGTCTCGGGCGAGCCGCAGCTCGGCTCGGACGCGCCCTCGGCGGCCGGCACCCCGGCTTCCCTGCGCGACCTGGACGAGCCGAGCCCGGACCTCCTTCCCGGCCTCGCCGCCTGCGCCCTGCGCGAGCTGTTCGAGGAAACGGGCATACTGCTCTCCACCCCGGGGATCGATCCCGAGGAGCTGCCCGAGGCGCGCCGGGCTTTGCTCGCGGGCGAGCGCGGCTTCGCCGACGTCCTGAAGGCCCTCGGCGTCACGCTCGACGCCTCCCGTCTCGTCTACGCCGGCCGCTGGGTGACGCCGCCGTTCGCGCCCGTCCGGTTCGACAACCGCTTCTTCCTGCTGGAATGGCCGCCCGACTCCCCCGCCGAGCCGACGATCCATGCCGGCGAGTGCGAGTACGGCGCCTGGATCGCCCCCGCCGAAGCCTGGGAAGCCTGGCGGTGCGGCGACGTTCTGGCGGCGCCGCCGATCCTGCATATCCTGGAGGTCCTGAGCCAGGACGGTCCCTTGAAGGGCCTCGGCCGCCTGCGCGATCCCGCCGAGACCAACCTCGGCCCCCTGCGCCGCGTCGAGATGCGCCCGGGCGTGGCGATGTTCCCGCTCCTGACGCTGACCCTTCCGCCGGCCGCCACCACCAACGCCTATCTCCTGGGGACGACCGGCTGCGTCCTCGTGGACCCCGGCGCCTCTTCCGCCCAGGAGCTCGACCGGCTCGAGCAGGCCCTCGCCGCCGCCCGCGAAAAGCTCGGCCGCACGGTGACGGCCATCTGGCTCACCCACCACCACCCGGACCACATCGGTGGCGTCGAACGCCTGCGGGCCTCGCTGGGCGTGCCCGTCCTCGCCCATCCGCTCACCGCCGAGCGCCTGGCTCCGCGCGGCATCCAAGTGGATGGCGAGCTCCACGACGGCCAGTGCGTCCTGCTGGGGGACTACCCCGTTCTCGTCATCCACACTCCCGGCCACGCCCGGGGGCACCTCTGCTTCCTGGAAGAAGACCAGCGCTCGCTCCTCTGCGGCGACATGGTCTCGGGCGTCAGCATGATCGTCGTCGATCCGCCCGAGGGGGACATGGACGACTACCTCGGCTCCCTGGAGAAGCTCGCCGCCCTGCGCCCCGGCACCCTGTTTCCCGGCCACGGCCCCGCCATCAAGAATGCCGAGGCCAGGCTGCGCGAGTACATCGACCACCGCCTCTGGCGCGAGGAACGCATCCTCGAAGCCTGGAACGCGGGCCGCCGCCAGCCCGCCGAGATGCTGCCCACCGTCTACGACGACGTACCGAAACAGGCCTGGCCCCTGGCCGAGCGGCAGATCCTGGCCCACCTGGACAGGTTACGGAAGCACGAGCGCATTTCTTGACTTGCGTCACCTGAGATGGTACAAACTCCAACGCTGCGGAGTCATAGGCGGCTCCCTGCGTTCAAGCCAAAGCATACGAAGGGGACCTGTGCAATCGGGTCCCTTCTGCTTTTGGGGCAAAAAAAGAAAGAGAGAACGGCATGCGTAACACGGGAAAAGTGAAGTGGTTCAATGACGACAAGGGCTTCGGCTTCATCACGCCGGAGGACGGGAGCAAGGACTGCTTCGTTCACCACTCGGCCATCCAGGGCTCGGGCTTCAAGAGCCTCGCCGAGGGAGACCGCGTCGAGTTCGACGTCGTGCAGGGCAACAAGGGCCCCGCGGCAGAGAACGTCTCCAAGATCTCCTGAAGCGGGATCTTCCCTCTCTCCGAGAGGGCACTCCGCGGTCAAGGTGAGAAAGGCCACCCTCAACGGGTGGCCTTTTCTCTTTCAGGCCTGGCTCAGGGTGGCAATCTTCTACAATAGGGGCAGTACTTCGGTACTGAACCGCCAACGTGAAGAGGAGCCATTCGCCATGAGCACGAAATTCAGGATCCGAGGCACCGTCATTCGAGCCACCCTTTACGTACTCTGCATCCTAGCTTTCGCAACCCTCTCTCAAGCCGTCACCCCGGCCCCCCGGCCACGCGGGCCGGTGCGTTGCGTGGGAGATCTGGCGGGCCCCTACCCTTGTCACGCGGTCGACCAGGCGAGCTACGTCCCCTTGAACAACCTCACGAGCGTTCAGGAAACGATCGCGGGAGTCCTGGGCTGGGCCGACGAGGCGAGCGGCCGGGAATTCGCCCTGGTCAAGTTCGCCAAGAAAGTCTCGATCGTCGAGGTCACGGACGCCGAGAGCCCGCGGCTGCTCGGCGACTACGACATCCCGGACGGCGTGTCCGACCTGGCGATCTACCAGGACCACCTGTACGTGTCCACGCGCACCGCGCTCCAGATCTTCGATCTGACACGCCTGCTCGGCGCCACGGCCCCCATCCACTTCTCGGCCGACGCCGAGCGCGACTTCCCGGCGGGAAGATTGGCCATCAACCCGGACACCGGCTTCGCCTACCTGGCCTCCGGCGCCAGGATCGTGGCGCTCGACCTCAACGGCGACCCCGAAGCCCCCCGCCAGGCCTTCGTGTGGGATCCGGGCCCGTCGTACCCGAACCATCTCGAGTGCGTCGTCTATCACGGGGCGGACACGCGCTACACGGGCCACGACATCTGCTTCGGCTCCGCCCCCCGGCGGTCGCTGGTGATCTACGACGTGACCGACAAGGCCCACCCCGTCAAGCTATCGCGGACCTTCTACAGGGGCTTCAACAACCCCTGGAACGTCGCCGTCACCGCGGACCACCGCTTCCTGCTGCTCTCCGACTCTCACGACGAGCACAGCTACGGCCGCAACACCCGGACTTTCTTGTGGGACCTCTCCAGTCTGACGGCGCCCCGGCAGTTCATGAACTACGACGGTCCTTCAAGAGCGCGCGACCTCCACATCGAGGTGCGCGGCCGCTACGCGTTCCTCGCCAATGCCCGGGCGGGCCTGCGCGTCCTGGACCTGCGCCAGATCGCCAAGGGGAGAGTCCGGGAGGCCGGCTTCTTCGACATGGAGCCCGAGAACGATCAAGACGACTGGTTCGGCGCTGTCGAGCTGGACGTCCTGCCGAGCGGCACGGTGATCGTGGGGAGCGCGCGGCAGGGGCTCTACGTGCTCACACCCCGTCTGTAGGCACAGATTCCGGAGTTGCGGCGCTCCCGCTTGTTACAATCCTGGCGTAGCGAGCGGGGGCTCCCTGGGGTCTTGCAGTCCACCAGCAGGAGGGAACAGCAGTGAAGAAGTTCGACGCCATCTTCGTGGGCAGCGGTCACAACGCTCTCGTCGCGGCGGCCTACCTGGCGCGTGCCGGTTGGAGCGTGCTGGTGCTGGAGAAGAACGACCGGCCCGGCGGCCTGGTGCGCACCGAGGAGCTGACGCTCCCAGGCTTCCACCACGACGTCTACTCCAGCGCCCATCCGCTGTTCACCACCTCCCAGGCCTACGCCGAGCTCGGGCCGGAGCTCGGCGAGCGCGGCCTGAAATACCTCAACACCGACATGCCGACCGGCGTGTCGCTGCCGGACGGGCGGACGGCCGTCCTCTATCGCGACCTGGCGGCCACCGTCGCCGAGTTGGAGCGGTCCGCGCCGGGCGATGGGGAGACCTTCCGCCGGATGATGGAGGCGTTCGGGCCGCACGCCCAGCAGATCTTCCCCCTTTTCGGCCTGGACCTCTCCTCACCCGAGGCCCGGCCGTTCCTGCGCAACCTGATGGTCAATGCCTCCGGGACCGGCCCCTCGCCGTTCGCCGCGGAGTTCCTGGAGACGGCCCGCGACGTGCTCGCGCGCTTCCGGTCCCCCCTCTTCCCCGCGCTCGCCGGTCCCTGGGTCCTCCACCTGGGGCGCACGCCGGACGGGGCGAACAGCGGCCCGTGGGTCCCCTTGACGATGATGGCCCTGATGGCCGGAGGCATGGCCACGCCCGAGGGCGGCAGCGAGATGCTGGCGCGCTCCCTGGTCCGCCTGATCGAGGACCACGGCGGGACGATCGAGGTGGACAGCCCGGTCGATCGGATCGTGGTCGAGGGCGGCCGGGCGGTCGCCGTGCGCACCGGCCAGCGCGAGTACCGCGCCGGGCGGGCGGTGGTCGCCTCGGTCAATCCCGACCAGCTCTACCTGCGCCTGCTGGCGGACGCGAACGTGCCGAACGAGCTGCGGCGGGAAGCCGAGGGCTTCCGGTACGGCCGCGGCGGCGTGCAGATCCAGCTCGCCCTCTCGGAGCGCCCGCGCTGGGCGGACGAGCGGTTCAACCGCATCGGCCAGCCGCACCTGTCGGCGGGCTTCGAGGGGCTGGCGACGCACGTGGCCCAGGCGGTCAACGGCCTCCTCCCCGCCGAGCCCACGATCTCCTTCGACTGCCCGACGAACCACGACCCGTCGCGCGCGCCGGAGGGCAAGGCGATCGCGCGGCTGCAGCTCCTCGAGGTCCCGTGCCGCCCGGTGGGCGACGCCGCCGGCCGGATCGACACCGGCGACGGCACCTGGACCGAGGACTTGAAACAGCGTTTCGCCGACCGGGTGATCGACATCGCCAACCGGCACGTCCCCAATCTGCGGGACTCGATCCTGAAATCGCACATCGTCAGCCCGGGCGAGCTCGCCCGCTTCAGCCCCAACCAGGGGCCGGGCGATCCGTATGGCGGCTCGCACGACCTCGCCCAGAGCTACCTCTTCCGTCCGCTGCCGAGCCAGCCGAGCCACCGCACGGCCGTGCCCAACCTCTTCCTGACGGGCGCCGGGACCTGGCCCGGCCATGGCGTCAACGGCGGCTCGGGCTACATCGTCGCCCGCCAGCTCCTGGGCGATCCCGCGCCGGACGAGCACCGCACGGAGATGGCCGAAGCGGCCCAAGCCTGAAACCCCGGGCGGCGGATGAAACGCCCGCCGCCCAACCGCGTTCGATCATTCAAGGCTAAGTATTTGGTTATCGCAATTTACACCTGCCCGGCAGGGCGATCCTCCAGGAGGAGGGGAGACGGGAAGAAAGCGGGCGCGTATTGACTCCCGTCGTCGAGAGGTGGTATAAGTTTTAACAGCTACGGAGTCAATGATTGGCTCCCCTGCCCATCAAAAAAGCCAGAAAAGCACGAAAGGGGCCTAGGTTTTGTGGGTCCCGTCTGTTTTGTGGCGAAAGAAAGAGAGAAAAGAATGCGCAACACGGGAAAAGTGAAGTGGTTCAATGACGCCAAGGGCTTTGGGTTCATCACGCCGGAGGACGGAAGCAAGGATTGCTTCGTGCACCACTCGGCCATCCAGGGCTCCGGCTTCAAGAGCCTCGCCGAAGGCGACCGGGTCGAGTTCGACGTCGTACAGGGCAACAAGGGTCCTGCGGCCGAGAACGTGACCAAGATCTCCTGAAGCGAATCTCCCGTGCGCCGAAAAGGCGCTTCGCCACGAAACAGCGAGATTGGGCCACCCACAGCGGGTGGCCTTTTTTCTTGTCCCCCGCAGTCGATTTTCCGCTGTTTCTCCCCGTCTTTCGACGCTACTCCATCTCGGGCAGGATCCCCATCCGGACATAGATCGGCCGCACCCGCTCGCGCAGGCTGGGCAGGAGACGCGCGAACCACAGGGCCGCGGCGATGCAGCCGACGCCGCCCAGCAGGAGCGTGCGGGGAGCGCCGATCCGGTCCGCCAGGCTGCCCGCCAGGAGGCTGCCGAACGGCGTCGTGCCCATGAAGGCCATGGTGTAGAAGCTCATCACACGGCCGCGCTTGTCGTCGTCGACCAGCGTCTGGATCAGGGTGTTGCTGGCCGCCATGTGCACCATGAAGCCGAGGCCGGTGACGAGGAGGAGAGGGAGCGAGAGCCACAGTTGGCGCGACAGCGAGAAGCCGATGAGACCGGCGCCGAATAGGCCGGCCATGATCGGGATGATCCTTCCCAGGCCGAGGACAGTCCGGCGGTTGGCGAGGAACACCGCGCCGAGGAGGGCTCCGACCCCGGTCGCCGCCATCAGGAATCCCAGCGTGTGGGGGCCGCCCTGCAGCACTCGCGAGGCGAAGATCGGCATCAGCACGGTGTAGGGCATCCCGACGAGGCTCACCAGGGCGAGCAGCAGGAGGATGCTGCGGATAGGGGGCGAGCCGGTGACGTAGGCCCAGCCCTCGCGGAGCTCCGGCAGCACCCTGGCCCCCGCGGACGCCGGGCGCGGCCGCGGCACGACGCGCATCAGGAGGAGCGAGGCGATGACCGCCAGGTAGCTCGCGGCGTCCAGCGAGAAGCACCAACCCTCCCCCACCGCGGCGATGAGGATTCCCCCCATGGACGGCCCCAGCAGGCGGGCGGCGTTGACCATGGAGGAGTTGAGGGCGATGGCGTTCGCGAGGTCCTCCCGCTTCTCGACCATCTCCACGACGAAAGCCTGGCGGGCCGGCATGTCGAAGGCGTTGATCACCCCCTGGAAGAGGCTCAGGATCAGGACGTGCCAGATGTTGATGACGCCGGTGAGGGCCAGGACGGCCAGGGCCGCGGACTGCACCATGGCCAGCACCTGGGTGGCGACCAGCAGACGGTGGCGGTCCCAGCGGTCGACCAGGACGCCGGCGAAAGGGGCCAGGAGGAACGACGGGATCTGCCCGGCGAAGCCGACGAGGCCGAGGAGGAACGGCGAGCCGGTCAGCCGGTAGACCAGCCAACTGGTCGCGATCCGCGTCATCCAGGTGCCGATCAGCGAGACGCTCTGGCCGCAGAAGAAGAGCCGGTAGTTGCGGTGGCGCAGGGCGCGCACCATGAAGGAGAGCCCGCCCGCCTTCGCCGCTGGCCTCATGTGGAAGAGCTTGCCCCGTGCATGGCGGGAAGGCCCTGCAAAGGCCGTGCGTGCTATCTTCGAGACTCCAGCCTCAAGATTCCTGCCTTCGACGATCTCATCCTGGGGTCTGCGGACGTTCGGAACGGAAAGGACTCATGAACTTGAAACGTACCCTGATCCTCGCGGGCCTCGCCGGCTCTCTCCTCCTGACGGGCGGCCTCTTCGCGGCCCAGGCGCAAGAGCAGGAGAAGCCCATGCCGGAGGCCGCCGCCCCGGCCGATCCCGCCAAGCCGAGCACCATCGGCATGGAGAAGGCCCGCGCCATCGCCGTCGCGAAGGTGCCGGACGGCAAGGTGAGCACGGAGGAGATCAAGCGGAGCAACGACCTGCTGTTCTATTACTTCGAGATCGAGATCCCCGGCAAGAAGGGGGTCGAGGTGGTGACGGTCCACGCGACGAGTGGCGAAGTTCTTTCCGTGACGCACAAGGCCCCGTGGCAGATCCGGCGCGACGCGAAGTCGAAGCGCCGCCGCGTCTAAGCCGCCTATCCAGCCCATTGCCTAGCCAACCTTCCCCGCTGGCGAGGCGCGCCGCGGCGCTGCTGTTCGCGGCGTGGTGCCTCGCGCGCCCGGCCTTTCCCAAGGAGCCCTGGGAGCCCTGGGGCCCGGAGCAGGCGGCGGGCGCGCCCGACACGCCCGAGGCCGAGGACGCCCCCACCGCCTGGACTCCCCTCGAGGCGGACGCGGGAAACGAGTGGCTGCTGGTTCATTTCGACCTCAAGGTGACGATCGCCGAGATCCGGGTCCGGGAGTCGCTCAACCCCGGCACCCTGGCCCGGGTCTCGGCCGTTTTCGAGGACGGCACGTCCTCTGTTTTGTGGGCGGGACGGGACCCGACGGAGAAGGCGCCGGACGACTTCGTGGTCCGGGTGGCGGGCGAGGTCGCGGGCCAGTCGATCCTGATCGAGATGGACACGGCGCGCCGGCCCGGCTGGAACGCCATCGACGCCGTCGAGCTGATCGGCAGGGACGGCAGCCGGCAGTGGGCCTCGGGAGCCGCGGCAAGCTCCACGTACGCCGACATCGGCGGGCTGCTGGCGAACGAGCTGGCGCCGGAGGCACGGATTTTCAACGACGCGGCACTAGGGATACACATGAAGGCTCCGGGATGGTGGATCCGCGCCAACCCGGCCCTGCTGGAGGCTCCGGGGCAGATCCTCCGCGCCTGGACGCGGGACGGCGTGACGACGATCGCCGTCGTGCGGCAGCAGACGCGCGGGACCTGGAGCCCGGAGGATCTGCGCGGCCGGATGGCGGCGGCGATCGAGCACCTCGGCGCCGAGGTGCAGGCATGGGAGGTGCATAACCTGGGAGAGTCGAGAGCGTTGGGGCTGGTCGCGACCGGCGGCGGCGAGAGGGAAAAAAGTCCGGGAACGACGCAGCACTGGGTGGCCATCGCGCGAAAAGGGGACGTTCTCCTCTTCCTCCTGAGCGCTCCCGCAGCGTCGTTCGCTGCCGCGGAGCGGATTTTCGAGAAGATGCTCGCGTCGGTCGAAGTCCAGAACCCATACGGCAGTTCGAAATAGCGCCGCCCGTCTAACCGTTGAAGACGAAGGCGATCCTCGCTGACCGGCAAGATCCGAGGCGTAGCGATCCCTCGAGAAACCGTAAACCCTGGCATGGATCGATGCCATAGGAAAGCCGAGGTAAACATGAACCAGCGAAACACACGCCTTACCGTTTTCGCCACTGTTTTCGCCGCCGCGCTGCTGACGGCGCCGCTCCTGCCGGTGTGGGCGCAGGCCCCAGCCCACCCGCGTCCGCCGCAGCAGCAGGCCCAGCCCAAGCCGCCGGAAGTGACGATCAAGGAGACTCCGATCGAGGAGGGCGCCCCCCAGGCCCAGGACCCGGCCGCCCCGCAGCAGGGCACGACCCCTCAGGATCCGGCCTCTCCGCAGCAAGCCCCGCAGGGTACCGCTCCCCAGGATCCGGCTGCCGCTCCGGGTACCGCTCCCGCCGCTCCGGCCGGCCCCAAGGTGGTGACCCCGGAGCAGATCGGCATCTCCTTCGCGGCGCCCCAGGGCTGGCAGCAGGGTGACCCCACGAAGTTCACGCTGCCGGGCGACATCTGCTGCGCCTGGTCGCCGGACAACGTCTCGTCGATCGTGGCCTTCGTGCAGCAGACCGGCAAGCCCCTGAACCCCAAGGTCCTCCTCGACCAGAGCGCCCAGGCGCTGCAGACGGGTGTCGGCGCCCAGGTGAAGACCAAGGAGGTCGCGGACTTCGGCGGCAAGCGCGGCTTCTCGCTGGTCGTCTCGGCTCCCGGCAACGGCGCCGCCATCGACGGCAAGGGCACGGTGCCGACGACCCAGCACTGGGTCGCCATTCCCCGCGAGCAGGACGTGATCATCTTCCTCATGACCACGCCCGACGAGAAGTTCGCCGCCAACGAGCAGGTCTTCCAGAGCCTGCTCTCCAGCCTGAAGGTCAACGGCACGCAGACGCCGGACCAGATGCAGGCCTCGAAGTAAGCTCAGGTCGTTCTCCCCTCTCTCCCGGCCAGGGAGGGAGGGGGCGCTCCAACCGGGAATCCCCCTCCCCCATCCTTCCGTTCTGGAACTCGCGGCGCTTCCGCCCGTATCATGCCTGCCGGATGAAGCCTTTCCCATTCTTTAGGATCGACCCGAGGATCGACGAATGACCTTGAAGCCGCGACGTTTTGCCGCCGGAGCCCTCTGCCTGCTGCTGTTGCTGCCCGCCGTCCCCGCCCGAGCCGCCGAGCCCGCTCCGATGGCCTCCGAGCCCATTACGCTCGAGCAGATCATGGCCGACCCCGACTGGATCGGGAATCCGCCCCAGAACCCCTACTGGTCGGACGACAACCGCGCCGTCTACTACGAGCGGGAGCGGGACGGCGAGGGCAGGAACCCGACGGACCTCTTCCGGCTCGATCTCGCGACCGGCAAGGCCACCAAGGTCGAGCCCGCGGAGCGCGGCAAGGTGGACGCGCCCGGCGGCGACTGGACCCGCGACCGCAAGCGCAAGGTCTACGCCCGCGAGGGGGACGTCTTCGTCAAGGAGCTCGCGACGGGAGCCGTGCGGCAGATCACCCGCACCGCGGAGGAGGAGTCCAACCCGTTCTTCCTGGCGGATGACAAGCGCGTCGCCTTCTACCGCGACAAGGACGCCTACGTCTACGACCTCGCCACGGGCCTGCTCTCCCAGCCCGCCGAGCTGCGGCTGGCCAAGGACCCCGCCGAGGAGGACGAGCCGTCCTACCTGGCCGAGCAGCAGACCCGGCTGTTCGACGTCATCCGCCAGCAGCAGGAGCAGAAGCGCCGCAACCGCGAGGAGGACCGGGCGGACCAGCAGGCCGATCCCACCCGGGCGCCGCTGCCCTGGTACCTGGGCAAGGACATCACCGTCGAGGCCGCCCTGCTCTCCCCCGCGGGCGACTGGCTCGCCCTGGTCACGGCGCCCAGCCAGGAGGGCCAGCTCAAGCCCGCCAAGATGCCCGTCTACGTCACCGAGAGCGGCAACGTGGAGACCCGCGACGTCCGCTCCAAGGTGGGCGCCGAGACGTGGGTGCCCCACTCGGTGGTCCTCCTCGACCTCGCGAAGCACGAGCGGCACGACCTCGACCTCGCGGCCCTGCCGGGCATCAAGGAAGACCCCCTGAAGGCCCTGCGCGAGGCCGCCGCCGCCAAGAAGAAGGCCGCCAAGCCCAAGGCCGAAGCGGCGGACGCCAAGAGCGAGGCCAAGCCTGAAGAGAAGCCCGAGGACGCCAAGCCCGAAGAGGCCAAGCCCCGCCCCACGGAGGTGGTGACGGCCCTGTGGTCCGACGACGGCCGGCGGCTCGCCCTGGAGCTCCGCGCGCGGGACAACAAGGACCGCTGGATCGCCACCTTCGACACCGCCAGCCGCGAGCTCACCCCCCGCGACCGGCTGACCGACGCGGCCTGGATCAACTGGGACTTCAACGCCATCGGCTGGCTGCAGGACAACGAGACCCTCTGGCTCCTCTCGGAGGAGACGGGCCACTCCGGCCTCTATCTGCTCTCGACCCGCACGGGCGAGAAGCGCCTGCTGACGCCGCCGGGCCGCTACGAGGTCGACACGCCGGCTCTGAGCTGGGACGGCCGCTCCTTCTACTACAAGGCCAACCGGGAGCACCCCGGCAACTACGACGCCTGGCGGCTCGACGTCGCGACGGGCAAGGCCGAGCAGCTCACCCGCCTGGGCGGCCTCACCGACGCCTTCCCGTCGCCGGACCAGAAGCAGCTCCTGATCGTCCACTCCGGCGTCAAGCGGCCGGACGAGCTCTACGTGCAGCCCAACCGTCCGGGGGCCGAGGCGCGCCAGGTCACGAACACGCGGACGGCCGCCTTCCTGGCCCAGGACTGGGCGATGCCCGAGATCGTCCCGATCCCGTCCACCCACGGGGCCACCGGCCCGATCTACTCGCGGGTCTATACGCCGCAGGGCTTCGACCCGGCCCGCAAGTACCCGGCGGTGGTCTTCGTCCACGGCGCGGGGTACCTGCAGAACGTCCACTACGGCTGGTCGAACTACTTCCGCGAGTTCATGTTCCACACCCTCCTGACGAGGAACGGCTACGTCGTGCTCGACATGGACTACCGCGCCTCGTCCGGCTACGGCCGCGACTGGCGCACGGCGATCTACCGCCAGATGGGCTTCCCGGAGCTGGAGGACCTGCAGGACGGCGTCGCCTGGGTGGTGGCCAACAAGGCCGTCGATCCGCACCGGGTGGGCGTCTACGGCGGCTCCTACGGCGGGTTCATGACCTACATGGCCCTGTTCCGGGCGCCGGACCTCTTCGCCGCCGGCGCGGCGCTGCGCCCCGTCTCCGACTGGGCGCACTACAACGAGGAGTACACCTCGAACATCCTCAACCGGCCGCAGGACGACCCGGAATCCTACGAGAAGAGCTCGCCCATCGAGTACGCGGCGGGGCTGCAGAAGCCGCTGCTGATCTGCGACGGCATGCTGGACTCGAACGTCTTCTTCCAGGACAACGTGCGCCTGGTGCAGCGGCTGATCGAGCTCAAGAAGGAGAACTTCGAGCTGGCGGTCTACCCCGTCGAGGACCACGGCTTCGTCCAGCCCACGAGCTGGCTCGACGAGTACCGCCGGGTCTTCAAGCTGTTCGAGACGCACCTCAAGCAGGAAGCCGTCAAGTAGAAGAAAATCCGGCACGCCCCTTGCTGTCTCCTCTCCCAAGGAGGAGACAGCTCATGGCAACCACGAACATCTCTCAGGCCGGACGTCAAGTCGAGAGCACGGCGCGCGCGGCGCTCCACAATCCCTGGGTGGAGCGGCTGGCACGGTTGGGCTACGCGGCCCGCGGGGTGGTCTACGCCCTGGTCGGCATCCTGGCGGTGCAGACCGCTTTCGGGGCGCGCGGGAACCAGGAGACGGACACCCGGAGCGCCCTCCAGATGGTCGCCGAGCAGAGCCGGGCGTTGCTCTGGCTGCTCGCCCTCGGCCTCTTCGGCTATGCCCTCTGGCGGGTCATCGAGGGGGTCATGGACGTCGAGGGCAAGGGGAGCGACCTCAAAGGCTGGGCCAAGCGGGCGGCGATGGTGGGCTCCGGGCTGATCTACGGCGGCCTCGCGATGGCCGCCGTGCGGATCGCCTCCGGCTCCGGTACCGGCGGGGGCGGCGGCAACCAGGCCTGGACGGCGGAGCTGATGACCAAGCCGTTCGGCCGCTGGCTGGTGGCCCTGATCGGGATCGGCGTCATGGCCGGCGGCCTCGCCCAGATCCGCAACGGCTGGACCGAGAAGTTCCGCAAGCACCTCAAGACGCAAGAGATGGACGCCAACGAGCTGCGTCTGGCGGTGAACACCGGCAAGCTGGGCCTGATCGCCCGCGGCATCGTCTTCCTGCTCTCGGGGTGGTTCCTGATCCAGGCCGCCCGTCATTTCAACCCGGAAGAGGCCCGCGGCCTGGCCGGCGCCCTGGATTCTCTGGCCCGGCAGCCCTACGGCTCCTGGCTGCTGGGCTTCGTCGCCCTCGGCCTGATCGCCTTCGGCGCCTACTCGCTCCTGCTCGCCCGCTATCGCCGCATCGCGGTCTGACCCCCGGGCGTTGTAAGATCTCTCCGAACCCAGGAGAGACATGGCTGACGCAGACGACGCCAGGATCAGCGACGAGACGTTGATCGGCCGGACGGCGGCCGGGGACGACGCCGCGTTCGACCGGCTGGTCCGGCGGCACGATGCGGCCGTATACCGCTTCGCCCGGGCCGCCGCTCCCGCCGAGCCCGCCCCTCTTGCCGACAATGCGCTGGAGGAGATCCTGCGCGACACCTTCCTCGCCGCGCGGCGCACGGCGGCCCGCTACCGCGACGAGCCCTCGGCCCGCACCTGGCTGCTGGCTTTGGCCCGGCGGGCCATCGACCGCCGCCATCCTCAGGCATCCCAAGCGGCCCGCCCCGAGGCCGATGCCACCCCCCTGCGCGAGCTGGCGCGGTCGGCACGCCAGGGATGGCTCGAGGAGAACGGCGCGGCCGACGGAGGCCGCCTGACCGCCGCCCTGGAAGCCCTGCCGCCGGAAGACCGGGAGATCCTCACCCTCTGCGACCGCGAGTACTTCACGGTCGACGAGGCGGCGCGGGTCACCGGCCTCTCCGAGACGGCCACGCGCACGCGCCTCCACCGGGCGCGGCTGCGGCTTCTCGCCCGCCTGAAGGAGGACAGCCTTGGAGGATGAGCGGATCGTCGCCGGCCTGCACTGCGGCGAGGTGCAGGCGGACCTGACGGAGAACCTCGACGGCCGCCTGAGCCGCGAGCGCGCCCTGCGGATCGAGGAGCACCTCGGCGAGTGCGAGACCTGCCGGCGGCTGGGCGACGAGCTCGCCGCCGCCGTGCGCGCCTTGCGGCAATTGCCCGAGGAGCCCCTCGATCCCGAGGTGGAGGCCCGGCTGCTCGCCTGCCTGATCCCGCCACCCACCGCTACCCAAGAACCCGGCGAGGCCATGCCTGTTGACTGAAACGGACTTGGAGCTTCGCGCCGCCCGACCCGGGGACGCCCCGGCGATCGTCGAGTTCCAGCTCCGCATGGCCCGCGAGACGGAGGAGTTGGAGCTCGACCGCGACACCCTGACCCGTGGCGTCGAAGCCGTCTTCGCCGATCCCCGGAAGGGGGCCTACTGGATGGCCGAGCGAGGGGATCAGATCGTCGGAGGCCTGCTCACCACCTTCGAGTGGAGCGACTGGCGCAACGGCACCGTCCTCTGGATCCAGTCCGTCTACGTCGTCCCCGAGGAGCGCGGACGCGGGGTCTACCGCGCCCTCTACGAGCACCTGAGGCGCCGGGTGGAAGCCGATCCCGCCCTCAAAGGCATCCGCCTCTACGTCGACCGGCGCAACACCGGCGCGCAACGGGTCTACGAGCGGCTCGGCATGACCCGCGAGCATTACGACACGTTCGAGTGGCTGAAGTAGTTAGAACTCCGCGATCAGCGTCACCGGCCCGTCGTTGACCAGGGCCACCTCCATCATGGCGCGGAAGCGGCCGGTCTCCACCCGGAAGCCTCGGCCCCGCAGGTCGTCCACCAGGGCTTCGACCAGCGGCCGGGCCTCCTCGGTGGGCGCGGCGCCGTCGAAGGAGGGTCGGCGCCCGCGGGCGAGCGAGCCCGCGAGGGTGAACTGGGAGACCACCAGGAAGGCGCCGCCCACGGCGGCGAGGTCGAGGTTCATCTTGCCGCCCTCGTCCTCGAAGACGCGCAGGCCGGCCAGCTTCTCCGCCGCCGCGCGCACCTTCTCCGGGCCGTCTCCCCGCTCGATTCCCACGAACACGAGGAGCCCATGGCCGATCTCTCCGACCACCTCGCCGGCCACCCTCACCGACGCCGATGAAACTCGCTGCAAGATGAGACGCACTTTTTACGTCTTATATAGAGGCGACATTTTCCGTCCAGCCGCTCCCGGCGGCGCCCTCTTCCAGGGCGGGCCGGCGGGGACGGTTGTGATACCGTAACCGATTCAAGACCAGAGGAGAAACGGACGCATGGTCAACAAAGTGATCCTAGTCGGCAATCTCGGCCGCGACCCTGAAGTGCGATCGACCCCTTCGGGGCAGCAGGTCGCGAGCTTCACGATGGCGACCGAGAGGCGCTGGAAGGACAAGAACGGGCAGCGGCAGAAAGAAACCGAGTGGCACAACATCGTCGTCTGGGGCAAGCAGGCGGAGATCGCGGGCCAGTACCTGACCAAGGGCAAGCAGATCTTCCTCGAGGGACGGCTCCAGACCCGCTCCTGGGACGACCGCCAGACCGGCGAGAAGAAGTATCGCACCGAGGTCGTCTGCGACAACTTCCAGATGCTCGGCACGCGCGGCGGCGACTTCGAAGGCGGCCAGCAGGGATCGGGCGCCTCGTCTTCCGGGTCGCAGAGCGGCCCCTCGTACGACGAGGGCGGGTTCGGCGAGCCCGAGGACGACGACATCCCGTTCTAGACCCGAGCTTCAGCTCCTGGATGAAACCGGAGGCTCCTTCGTAAGATGCCGTAGAACGTTCTTGCGAAGGAGTTCTCCATGCCTGCCACGCGGTTCCGTTTCTCGGGTTTGATCGCCCTCCTGATTCCCTGGATATGGATCGCCTCGGCGGTCCTCGCGGCGCCCCTGCGCGCCCAGGCCCCCGCCTGGACCCCGCTCGGCCCCGTTGGCGGCCAGGTCCAGAGCCTGACGGCCGATCCTGCCCATGCCGGGGTCCTCTACGCCACCGCGGGCCTCCAGGGCACCTTCAAGAGCGTCAACGCCGGGGAGTCGTGGACGCCCATCCTGGCCGGCACCGCCTTCGACCTGGCCGTGGACCCGGGCCGCCCCTCGGTTCTCTACCTGGTGTCCTATCCGGGCGCGCTGCTCAAGAGCGTCGACTCCGGCGCCCACTGGTTCCGGCCGGCCAACCGCGGCCTGCCCGCCGGCCCGGGCATTCTCCTCTCCGTGGAGGTCGATCCCGCGGACCGCAACGTCGTCTATCTGGCGTCCATCGGGGGGGTCTGGCGCAGCCTGGACGCCGGCGGCTCCTGGCAGAACGCGAGCAGCGGGCTCCCGGGCCTGGCGGTCACGTCGTTCGCCGCGTTCCGGCGCCCCTCGGGAACCGCCCTCGCCGGCACGTCGGCCGGCCTCTACCGCACCGCGAACCGGGGAGCTTCCTGGTCCAGACCGGCCAGGGGGCTGCCCGCGGCCCCCGTCACCGCGCTGGCCCTCTCCCCCGCCGAGCCGCAGACCGCGTACGTCCTGCTCTTCGGCAAGGGCCTCTACCGGTCGAAGGACGCCGGCGCTTCCTGGAAGCCGGTCGTCGCGCCGCCCTCCGGCGCCCAGACGGTCTACTCCCTGGCCGTCGATCCCCGGTCGCCCTCGACGCTCTACGCCACCCTCGCGGGAGGAACGGTGCTGCGCTCGACGGACGGCGCCGCGCACTGGTCCACCGCCGGACGGCTGCCCGGCTCGTTTCCCGTGGTGCTCGCGCCCGATCCCCTGACGCCGCGCCGGCTCTACGCCGGGCTGTCGCCAGACGGCACCAGCCAGGGCGGGGTTTTTCGCAGCGACGACCGCGGAGCTACCTGGCAGCGGCGCAGCCAGGGGTACGTCGCCGTCGAGATCCGGTCCCTGAGCGTGCCCGCGAGCGATCCGGCCCACCTCTGGGCGAACGCCGGCCCCTTCCTCTTCCACAGCGCCAACCGGGGCCAGCGCTGGATCCGCCTGCCCAGCCCGGCGGGAGCGTCTTCCCCCTCGGTGGGCACGATCGCCGCGGCCTCCGCCTCGACCGTGTTCCTCCGCACCTTCTCCTCACCGGGCGTCGCCAGCTTCCTGTGGAAGACGCTCGACGCCGGCGGCTCCTGGAGCGAGGCGCTCCGTCTGACGAGGCCGGAGCAGATCCTCGATTTCCGGTTGGCGCCCGCGGACCCCGAGACCCTCTATGTCCTCGCCCAGACCGGCGGGCCCATCCTCCCCACGGGCATCGGCATCCTGCGCAGCATGGACGGCGGCGGCTCCTGGGAGACCCGGGCCACCGGACTGGACCTCGGGTGCGGGGTCGGCAGCCTCGCGGTCGCCCCCTCCGCCACCGGCACCCTCTATCTCACCGGCTCCGGCGCCTCGCCCGCTCCCGTGTTCTGCCACACGCCCCTGGCGCGAGTGCTGCGCAGCACGGACGGCGGCGCCTCCTGGACCGACGCCAGCGCCGGCCTGCCGTCCGGCCTGGTGGACCAGGTGACGGTCGATCCCAACGATCCGGACGTCGTTTACGTGGGCTACGGGCGCAAGGACCTGTCCGCGGCCGACGGCGTCTGGAAGAGCGCCGACGGAGGGGCCACGTGGACCCGGGCCGGCGGCGAGCTCGCCGGCCGGGAGATCGCGGCGCTCCTCGCCACCGCCATCCCTGGCCAGGTCTACGCCGCCCGCGACGACGGCCGCGTCTTCCACAGCGAAGACGGCGGCGAGAGCTGGCAGGACGTGACCGCCGGCCTTTTCGCCGCCGAGGTGTTCGCCCTGGTGGCCGACCCGGGCGATGCCGGCCGCGTCTACGCGGTGACGACGAACGGCGTCTGGGTGCTCGACGGAGCGCCGTAGCCGCCCGCCGCCGTGTTAAAGTCCTTCCACTTGAAGTTGGTCTGAACATCACTGGAAGGAGCGAGGAGAGGACCCGTTTCGAGCGGGGATCTCGCGCATGAGCCGTCACGAAACCGTCGCGCCGGAGCCGTCGCCGTGGCGCCGCATCTGGAGCCCGCCGGAGCCCGAAATCTCCACCGCGGGCTACGGCGGCGAGCTGCTGGTTGCCGGCGTGCGCCTGCTGGTCTTCGTCGTCCTGCTCTACTTCCCGCTCCAGGAGCTGCTCCGCAAGCCGGGCGGCTACGATCCGCTGGCGCTGCTGACCTCGGTGACGATCGGCCTGCTGCTGGCGCTGATCGTCTACTCCGCCACCAGCCGCCGCTGGGGGCGGTCGTGGATCGGCTTCGCCAGCAGCCTCCTCGACGTCAGCCTGGTCAGCTCCATGCTGGTCATCCCCCTGGTGCTGGGCCGGCCCCATGAGGGGACGAACAACCTGGTCATCTTCCCCATCTACTTCCTCGCCATCGCCGCCACCAGCCTGCGCTACGACGCGCGGATCTGCATCCTCACCGGCGCCCTGGCGCTCGCGCAGTACGCCGCCATCGTGGTCTACGCCGCCTGGCGCTGGGACCTCAACTCCGCCGCCTTCGCGCCCTACTCCTTCGGCCTCTTCCACTGGGGCGCCCAGGTCTGGCGGATGATCCAGCTCGCCGGGGCCACCGCGATCGCCGTCACCATCGTGATGCGTTCCCGGGAGCTGCGGCTGCTCTCCACCCGCGACCGCTTCACGGGCCTGCTCAACCGCGCCGTCTTCAACGAGCAGCTCGAGCGCGAGGTCGCCGTCGCCCTGCGCGAGGATGGCCGCTTCGCGGTCGCGATGCTCGACATCGACCACTTCAAGCGCTTCAACGACACCTACGGCCATGCCGGCGGCGACGAGGCCCTGCGCCTGGTCGCCCAGACGCTGCGCGAGTCCTGCCGCTCGTCGGACGTGGTGGCGCGCTACGGCGGCGAGGAGTTCGCCCTCATCCTGCCGGGGGTGATGAGCGGCCGGGCGACGGACCTGCTGGAGCGCATCCGGCGGGTGATGGCCGTCAAGCCCATCCACCTGCCCGGACGCTCGAAGCCGGCCACGGTGACCATCAGCATCGGCGTCGCCCTCTGGCCCGACGACGGCCAGGGGCCCGCCGAGGTCCTCCGCTGCGCCGACCAGCGCCTGTACGAGGCCAAGGCCCAGGGCCGCGACCGCGTCATCGGGCCGACGCCGGGAAAGAGCCGGCCGCCCGAAGAGCGGAACGAGCCGGGCGATCCCAGGCTGAACGGGGACACCGTGTCGTTGCGGTCCCCGGTGCTGAAGGATTGATCTACGCCTTCTCCTGAATCTGCGCCAGCGCCTGCCGGATCCGGCCCAGCCGGTCGCCCCGGCTGTTCTCCCGCATGAAGTTGACGTAGTCCTGGGCCGAGCGGAGGGTGAGGAGGCGCTGGCGGTAGTTGTCGAGGCGGAGGTTGGCCTCGGCGAGCCGCTCCTGGAGGCTCGGGTGCTCCAGGCGGGCGACGATCTCCGGCAGGGCCGCCAGGGTGTGGCAGACCAGGAGCACGTCGCACCCCGCCGCGAAGCAGATCTCGCAGCGCTCGGGCAGGTCTCCCCACTCGTCGAGCGCCTTCATCTCCATGTCGTCGCTGAACACCAGGCCCTCGAAGCCCAGGCGGCCGCGCAGCAGGCCGCCGATGATCGCGGGCGAGAGCGTCGCCGGCCGCATCGAGGAGTCGTAGGCGGGATAGAGGGCGTGGCCCACCATCACCGCGCCGGCCATGCGGCAGAGAGCCTCGAAAGGCGCGAGGTCGGTCCGCAGCTCCTCGACGGGCAGGAAGACGGCGGACATCTGGAGGTGGGTGTCCTGCCCGGCCCCGCCGAGACCCGGGAAGTGCTTCAGGCAGCCGCCCGCGCCGCCGCTGTGGAGCCCGCGAAGAAAGGCCTGGGCGCGCGGGACGACCGCCGCCGGGGTGGCGCCGAAGTAGCGGCCGTCGAGGGCGTTGTCGACGCCGCCGCGGTCGAGGTCCACGACGGGGGCGAAGTCGACGTCCATGTCGAACAGCCGCAGCGCCTGGGCCACCCAGTGCCCCGCCTGGAGGGCGTAGCTGGGCGCGTGCCGGGCCAGGAACGACGCCGCCGGCGCCGGCCCCACCACGTCCTTCAGCCGGTCCACCCGCCCGCCCTCCTCGTCGATCGCCAGCACGGCGTCCGGCAGCACCCGCCGGAGGTCCGTCACCAGGTCGTTGAGCTGCTCTTCATCCTTGATGTTGCGCTTGAAGAGGATCACGCCCCCGGGCTGGTGGGCGGACAGCAGCCCGGCGGACTCGGAATCCAGCTCGAGCCCCGGGATGCCAACGAAGACCTGCTCGGCGGCTCTCATGGTGGGGAGATCTTATATGAGGGCCCTGCTCCACGCGTTAACGTCCCCCCGCCCAAGCCCCTCATCCCTGTCCCTTCTCCCATCGCCCTCCCCCCGACCGGGAGAAGGGGACGTCGCTGAAACGATGAAGCTTGTAGGGTGCGCTCCGCGCACCACCACCGTTGAAGGTGCGCACAGCGCACCCTACAAAACTACAGGCATTACCGGCTGTGTTGCGTTCCCTTCTCCCGGTCGGGGGGAGTGCGGTGGGAGAAGGGACAGGGATGAGGGCCCAGGCCGAAGGCCTGGTCTGCGTCCCCTTTTCCCCTACCCCAGCCGCGACTTCAAGCTCATCAGCAAGTTCAACGCCGCCAGCGGCGTCAGCTGGTTCAGATCCACGTCCCGCAGCAGCGACGCCACCACCTGCTCGGGCGGGGCGAAGAGGGTGAGCTGGGCCGGCGCGCCGGTCTCGGGGGCGTTGCCGCGGGCGAGGCGGGGCTGGCCCGTCGGGTCGTACTCCAGGGCCTCCAGGTTCGACAGGATCTCCCCGGCGCGGTCGATCACGGAGACGGGCAGGCCGGCCAGCCGCGCCACGTGCAGGCCGTAGGACTTGTCGGCGCTGCCGGGCACCACGCGGCGCAGGAAGACGATCCGCTCGTCCCATTCCTTGACGGCCATCGTGCGGTTCACCACACGGGGGAGCAGCGAGGCCAGCTCCGTCAGCTCGTGGTAGTGGGTGGCGAAGAGCGTCTTCGGCCGCCGGTGCTCGTGCAGATACTCGACGATCGCCCAGGCGAGCGACAGGCCGTCGAAGGTCGCCGTGCCCCGCCCGACCTCGTCGAGGATCACCAGGCTTTGGTGGGTCGCGTGGCGCAGGATGTTCGCCGTCTCGATCATCTCCACCATGAAGGTGGACTCCCCCCGGGCCAGGTCGTCCGACGCGCCGACGCGGGTGAAGATGCGGTCGCAGACACCGATCGAGGCCTCGTCCGCCGGCACGAAGCTCCCCGCCTGGGCCATCAGGACGATCAGCGCCACCTGCCGCAGGTAGGTCGACTTGCCGCCCATGTTGGGGCCGGTCAGGAGGACGATCTGCGACTTCCCGGCGTCCAGCTCGGCGTCGTTGGGCACGAAGGCGTCCCGGCTCGCCTGCTCCACCACCGGGTGGCGCCCCTCGCGGATGCAGACCGGCGCGCCGGCCGCCTCCATCTTCGGGCGGACGTAGCGGTGCCGCGCCGCCACCTCGGCGAAGGAGGCGAGCGAGTCGAGGGCGCCGATGGCCGCCGCCAGCGCGATCAGGCCGGCGGCCTCGGCGGCGATCTTCTCCGTCAGCTCGCGGAAGAACTTCACCTCCAACGCTATCTGGCGTTCTTCCGCGGAGAGGATCTGCTCCTCCAGCTCCTTGATCTCCGGCGTCACGTAGCGCTCGGCGTTCACCAGGGTCTGCTTGCGGATGTAGTCCGCCGGCACCCGCTGCTGGTTCGCCCGCGTGACCTCCAGGTAGTAGCCGAAGACCTTGTTGTAGCGGATCTTGAGCGACGAGATGCCCGTCCGCTCGCGCTCGCGGATCTCCAGGGCCAGGATGTGCCGCTTGCTGTCGCGGGTGAGCGAGCGGTAGCGGTCCAGCTCCTCGTCCACCCCCGCGGCGATGACGCCGCCGTCCTGGAGGCTGGGGGCCGGCGCCGCTTCGAGGAGCCGGGCGAGCTCCGCGTGCAGCTCCGGCAGGGGATCGGTCTCGGCGAGCCGGGCGAGCAGGGGCGACCCGCCCAGGTCCAGGGCCGCCAGCTCGGCGAGCAGGGCCGGCGCCTCGGCGAGGGTGTCGCGCACGGCCGCCGCCTCGCGGGGGGTGAGCGTGCCGAGCACGGCCCGGGTCACCAGGCGCTCGGGATCCGCCATGCGGGCCAGCCCCTCGCGGATGCGCTCGCGGCGCGGGTTCTCCGCCACCAGCGCGCCCACGGCCCGGTGCCGTTCGGCGATCTCCTCGGGATCGACCAGCGGGCGCCGCAGCCACTCGCGGAGCGTCCGCCCGCCGGGCGCGGTGACGGTGCGGTCGAGCACGGCGAGCAGCGTGCTCCGCCGCCGTCCCGAGCCGGAAGCCGAGGCCCGCTGGCTGGCGAACACCTCCAGGTTGGAGAGCGTCGAGGCGTCGAGGACCAGCCGGTCCCGCGCCTCGCGCACGGCGAGGCCGCGGATGTGGGAAAGGCCGCTCTTCTGCGTATCCTGGGCGTAGGCGAGGGCCGCCGCCGCCGCGCGCACGGCCGGCTCCCCCTCCTCCAGGCCGAAGCCGCGCAGCGTGCCCGCCCCGAACTGGCGCAGCAGCAGCTCGCCCGCCCGGTGGGGATCGAACAGGCGGTCGCCCGGCAGCGGCGTCCGGCACGGGCACTCGCGCTCGGCCCAGTCGAGGATCTCGGCCGGGAAGCCGTCCGCCCCGCGGTCGGAGTGGAACAGCACCTCGCGGGGCCGGAGCAGCGCGAGGTCTTCCACCGCCTCCTCGGGCGAGCGCCAGCGGCGGACGAAGAAGCTGCCCGTCGAGAGGTCCAGGAAGGCCCCGGCCCCCTCTTCGCGCTCCCAGACGAGGCCGGCCAGGAAGTTCTCCTCCTTGCCGTCCAGCAGCGCCGGCTCGCTGAGCGTGCCGGGGGTCACGATCCGCGTCACCTCGCGCTTCACCAGCCCCTTGGCCTGGGCCGGGTCCTCCACCTGGTCGCAGATCGCCACCTTGAGCCCGGCCCCGAGGAGCTTGGCGAGATAGCCCTCGAGGGCGTGATGGGGGACGCCGCACATGGGCGTCTCGTTCTCCGTGCCCTTCTGGCGGGCCGTGAGCTGCACTTCGAGGATGGGCGCCGCGGCCCGGGCGTCCTCGAAGAACATCTCGTAGAAGTCCCCCATGCGGTACATCAGGAGAGCGTCGGGGTGCTGCGCCTTGACCTCCAGGTACTGGCGCATCATGGGCGTCAGGGTGGTGACGGGAGAGGAGGCTGACATGCGGGAGGAAGTATAGCGTCCCGGCGGTGGTGGGAAAGGGGCACGGGGTTGCGGGAAGGCGGAACGGACCCTCATCACCCCGACCCTCTTCTCCCGACCCCTCCATCCCACCCACACCGGGAGAAGAGGGAGACCAGCAAGAAAACCTCGCGGCGTACCCCTCTCCCGGTGAGGGCGGGAGGGAGGGGTCGGGAGAGGGGCAGGGGTGAGGGCTCGGGCGGGGGAACGCCAGGAGCCGGGAGCGGACAGCTTGCGTATACTCCCCCACATGCCCGACCCCACCCTCCTCCTCGACACCGGCTCGCCGCTGGTGAGCGTGGCCCTTGCCCGGGGCGGCGTGGCGGTGGCGTCGCGGTCGGTGGAGCAGCACCGCTCCTCCACCCTGCTGCTCGACCTCGTCCAGGAGGTGCTCGACGAGGCGGGGGTGAGCGTCGGGGAGCTGGGCGGCGTCGCCGTGCTGCGCGGCCCGGGGAGCTTCACGGGATTGCGGATCGGCCTCGCCACCGTGCTCGGCCTGCACCAGGCGCTCGGCGTGGCCGCGACGGCCCTGCCCAGCCTGCAGGTGCTGGCGGCGGCCGTGGCGGCGGAAGCAGACGAGACCGTGATCGCCGTCGTCGACGCCCTGCGGGGCGACTGGAGCGCCCAGGCGTTCGCGGCCGGAGCCGTGCCGCGCCCCCTGAACGAGATGGCGCTCGTCCCGGGCGCCGAGCTGCCGCGCCTGGCCGGCGGCCGGCCCGCCGTCGTGGCGGGTTTCGGCGTGGCGCGGCTGGCGGACCTCCCCGGCTGGCCGGCGGACCTGCGCCTCGTGGAGCCGGGGCCGCTCGCCGCCGCCGCGGCGCCCATCGCGGCCGATCCGGGCACCGAGTGGAACCCGGACCTCCTCACCTCGGCCGTCTACTCCCGCCCCCCGGCGATTTCCCTTCCCAAGCCCCGCATCGCGCGAGTGCCAGTGTGAGCACCGAAAACCCCGAGGACACAGAAACGCTCACCATCCGGCCCGTCCAGCCCGAGGACGTGGACGCTCTCGCCCGCCTCGAAGAGGCCGCATTCCGGGACTGGTGGCCGCGCGACATGCTGGCCCACGAGCTGACCCATCCGCGGGCCTTGCAATTCATCGCCACCCGGGGCGAGGCGGCAACGCCCGTCGGCTACGCCGCCTTCCGCCACGCCGCCGGGGAGGCGGAGCTGCTGCGCCTCGCCGTGCTGCCCGAGGAGCGCCGCCGCGGCATCGCCCGCGCCCTGGTCGCCGAGGGCTTCCTCCAGCTCCGCCGGGCGGACGTCCAGATCTGCTTCCTGGAAGTCCGCATGGACAACACGCCCGCCATCGTCCTCTACGAGAACCTGGGATTCACCCGCACCGGGCGGCGCAAGGCGTATTACCAGGACGGCGCGGACGCCTTGATCTACGTGGCCGAGGTGAGCTGATTCCCGCTTGACTGATTTCCGCTTGACTTCCGCCCGCCCCTCGTTCTACTCTCACGCAACCGGCGTCGTGCCGGTCAGAAACAAAAACGGCCCGGAGTGAGCGGTAACTCACGACCGGGCCTGACCCCGCACAGGAGACGAGTCCCATGCGAAGCTCCGATCATTGTAGCCGTCCCAACGCTTTTTCCGATTCCTTCCTCCAGCGCATCGCCGAGCGCGACGAGCCGCCGGCTGGGGGCGAGGCCGACGCGGCCGGGCCGTGGCATGTCGAGGCGATACCTGGAGAGGGGTTCGCGCTCTACCGCCTCGGCGAGAGCCGGGCGCGGGGGTTCGAGCCCAGCGCCGTGTTCCGCGACCGTTCCCTCGCCCTGCTCGCGGCGGCGGTGCTCCCCGGCACGGGCCGGGACGCGGCGTTCCGCCTGCACAAGGAGCCCGTTCCCGCCGGCTACGCGGTGGAGTCGGGGAATGGCGGCGAGGTCGTGGGTCACGCCGCCCTGTTCGACGAGAACCTGATCGCCGCCCTGCACGTCGCGGACGTGCTGACGCGCTCCCCCGAGTCGCTGGCGAACCTCCTGGAAGCCGCCGGCCCGCTCGCCCTGGAGCGGGCGGGAGTCATCCTGGAAGCGCGGACGTCCCAGGAAGTCTGACGGGGTGCCGCCCCCGCCGGGGGAGCTTTTCCCCTCCCGGCGCGGGCTTCCCCCCTTCCCGGGGGCGCCTCTCCCCCCGCGAGGCGGGCTTCGCCCCCCTGGAGCCGGGCTTCTCCCCCCTGGGCGCGAGTCTCTGCCCCCACGACGCGGGGTTCTCCCCTTCCCGGGCGCGTCTCGCCCCTCGCCGGGGGAGTTTCTCCCCTCGAAGGGGGAGAGCCGGCTCTCGAAGGGGGAGAGTCTCCCCTGGCGGGGGAGAAACTCGCCTTGATCACCTCCGGAGCCGGTGCTATCCTCGGCTCAGCCCGCATGCGGAACCAACTGACCATCACGGCCGCCCGCTCTCTCGAAGGGCGAGGGCGTGCCCGTGTCCAGGAGCCGGTCCTACGGTGAGCGCTCTCGCCGCCGCCCGCTTCTTTCTTTTCCATCCCCAGGCATCGGTCCATACGGACCCAATTCCACCCCACTTGGAGTCTCTTTGACAGGCAAAGGAGGCACACCCATGTCCGAGTACGATGATCTGAAGTCAGAGCTGCTCAAGACGGATGACGAGTACCGCCGCCTCTACGAGGAACACCAGGAGTACGAAAAGCGCCTCGACGAGATCAACCAGAAGACCCTCCTCTCCCAGGAGGACGAGGTCGAAGAGAAGAAGATCAAGCTCCACAAGCTGGTCCTGAAAGACCACATGGAACAGATCCTGCGGACTCATCGCGAGTCGCGGGTCTCGGCCTAGTGAAGCGAACCAGGAGGCTCCGCGGAGGACCTTCGAGAGACCACGACCGATCGGAGCCCCGACGATGAAGTTCGCCAAAGAAGCGTGGGTATTCGTCCTGCCGTTCCTGTTCCTCGCCGGGCTGCTCTTCGTTCTGGGGTGGCCCGGCTGGGGCACGGGCGCGCTGTTCGCCGGCCTGCTCGTACTGCTGTTCTTCCGCGATCCGAAGCGTTCTTACGAAGGCGACGCGGAGTACGTGCTGGCGCCCGCCGACGGCCTCATCACCCGCATCGACGTCATCGAGGACCCGGAGATGGGTCCCGGCCGCTACCACCGGATCGTCACCTTCCTCTCGGTGTTCGACATCCACGTCCAGCGCGTGCCGGTGGCCGGCGAGGTCATCGCCTCCCGTTACGCCGCCGGGCGCAAGGTGGCCGCCTTCCGCGAGGACGCCGGGGACGTCAACGAGAAGCACCTCTCCGTGCTCCGCCGGCCCAGCGGCGACCTCGTCGGGGTGCGGCAGATCGCCGGCCTGCTGGCGCGCCGGGTGGTCTGCTATTTGAAAGAGGGAGACCATGTCCACCGGGGCCAGCTCATGGGCCTCATCAAGTTCTCGTCCCGGGTGGACCTGCTGATCCCGGAGAGCTACCGGGTGCTGGTCAAGAAGGGAGACCGCTTGAAGAATGGCGCGACGCCCGTCGCCATGCCCGCCGCCCTGGCCGGGGCGTCCGATCAGGCGGGTGGGTCCGGCAAGGAGAGCCGTTGACCCCTGGCCGACCGTCGGTGAGAGCCCGGGCGCGGGGCGGCATCCGCCGCGGCGCCTATCTCCTGCCGAGCCTGTTCACCATGGGCAACATGGTGCTGGGCTTCTACGCCATCATCTGCGGCCTCGACGGCCAGTTCCGCAAGGCGGCCCTGATGGTGTTCGCGGCGGCCTTCCTCGACAGCATCGACGGGCGGATCGCCCGCATGACGGGCACGGAGAGCGAGTTCGGCAAGGAGTACGACTCGCTCGCCGACGTCATCACCTTCGGCGCGGCGCCGGGGTTGCTGGCCTACCTCTGGGGCCTGCGGGAGTTCTCGAAGGACGCCTGGCTGCTGTCGGTCTTCTTCATGGTGTGCACGGCGACGCGGCTCGCCCGCTTCAACGTGCAGACCAAGACGACGGACAGCCGGTGGTTCGTGGGCCTGCCGTCGCCGGCCGCCGCGGGGACGATCTGCTCGATCCTCATCTTCGCTCCCGAGTACACGGAGGACCTGCGGGTCGTCATGCAGGCGATCATCGGCATGGCGCTGCTGCTGGTGGGCGCGCTGATGGTCTCCACCTTCCGCTACAACAGCTTCAAGAACTTCGACCTGCGCAAGCGCTGGAGCTACCGGGCGTTCGTGCCGTTCGCGGCGATCCTGCTGGTGATCGTCTTCATCCCGCGGGCGACGCTGCTGGCGATCACCGTCCTCTTCACCCTGTCGGGGCCGGTCGGCGCTCTGATCTCACGCCTGCGCTCGCCGCGTGGCGCCCGGCCGGAGGAGCTGCCGCCTCCCCCGCCGGTGGAAGGAGCCGCGTGAGCGCCATCGCCATCCTGCATCCCATCAACCTCCTGGGCAAGGAGCTGCGCGAGACGATCGACGCGCGCCGCCCGGACTGGTCGGACATCCGCCTGCTGAGCACCCTGGAGGACGAGATCGGCACCCTGACCGAGGCCGCCGGCGCCGCCACCCTGGTGGGGCGCTACGACTCCCTCAGCCTCGAGGGGGTGGACGTCGCCTTCTTCTGCGGCCCCATGGAGGCCAACCGGCCAATCCTCGCCGAGCTGCCGGCGGAGACCGTCGCCATCGTGCTCTCCTTCGACGCCACCCTGGAGGACGGCCTGCCGGTGGTGACGGGGGTGAACACCGGGACGGCCTACGGCGGGCGCGTGCTGATCTCGCCCCATCCGGGCGTGGTGCTGCTCGCCCACCTCCTCCACGCCCTGCGGCCCCTGTCGCCGGAAGAGGCGGTGGCGACCCTGATCCAGCCGGCCTCGACACGGGACGAGCCGGGCGTCGAGGAGCTGTTCGAGAACACGCGGCAGATCGTGGCCATGACCCGCCGGACCGCCACGCCGGTCTTCGGCACGCAGCTCGCCTTCAACATCCTGCCGTCGCCGCTGCCCGCCGATCCCATCGCGGCGCAGCTCGGCGCGGTGCTGACCGGCCTGCCGCCGGTGGCGCTGCAGATCCTCCAGGGCGGCATCTTCCACTCCGTCTCGGCGAGCCTCTACGTGCGATGCCCCGGCGACCCGAGCGCGCAGGCGGTCCGCAAGGCCCTCGCCGCCAGCCCCGTCACCGAAGCGGCGGACAAGCCCCGCCTCCTCGGCCCCGTCGACGCCGCCGCCAGCGACAAGGTCCTCTTCGGCACCGTGCGCAAGGACGAAGCCCGCGGCGGCTTCTGGATCTGGGCCGCCATGGACAACCTCACCCGCGGCGGAGCGCTGAACGCGATCGAGATCGCGGAGTCGCTGTTGTAGGGAGTTGCAACAAATCGCTTCTAAGCGGTACCATGAGCCAGGACGAATCACCGATGGCAGAGCCCCTCAGGAAGCTGTTCACCGTATCCGAGTACTACACGATGCTGGAGGCGGGCATCCTCCACGAGGACGACCGTGTCGAGCTGATCGAGGGCGAGATCTGGCAGATGACGCCGATTGGCAGTCCCCATGCAGGTGGAGTGAACCGGTTGACGGCTCTGTTCGCGGCTCTTCCCTTGAGTCGCCGGGCCATTCTTTCCGTTCAGAATCCGGTCCGCCTCGACGACTTCTCCGAGCCCGAGCCTGACTTCGCAGTGTTGCGTTTCCGCGACGATTTCTATGCCGGGGGTCATCCCACGGCCTCGGATGTCCTCCTGCTGATCGAGGTCGCCGATTCCAGCCTGGAGTACGACCGGGACGTCAAGATCGGCCTCTATGCTCGCCACGGCATTCCCGAGGTCTGGCTGCACGATGTCGGACATGAAGCTTTCATCGTTCACCGCTCCCCCTCTCCTCAGGGCTACCGGGACGTCCGCACGATCCGCCGGGGTGCCCGCCTTGCACCGCTGGCCTTCCCGGACCTCGTCATCGAGTTGGACGAGATCCTGGGACCGTCCCTCAATCCAAAATCCAAAATCTGAAATCCAAAATCGCTCCTGGCGCCGCCCGCGCCGATCCGCTACCCTCGCTCTTTCGAGGGGGGAAGCCATGCACAGCCTCTGCGTCTTCTGCGGCTCGAACCCCGGCGCCGCGCCGGCCTACGCGGAGGCTGCCGCGGACCTGGGCCGGGTGCTCGCCGAGCGTGGCGTCTCCCTGGTCTACGGCGGCGGCCGGGTGGGCCTCATGGGCGTGCTGGCGTCCTCCGCCCTGGCTTGCGGAGGACGGGTGACCGGCGTCATCCCGGAGGCGCTGGCCACCAAGGAGCTGGCCCACGACGGGCTCACCGAGCTGCGGGTGGTGGGCTCGATGCACGAGCGCAAGGCGCTGATGTCCGAGCTCTCGGACGGCTTCATCGCCCTGCCGGGCGGCATCGGCACCCTCGACGAATGGTTCGAGGTGTGGACCTGGAGCCAGCTCGGCTTCCAGCCCAAGCCGTGCGGCATCCTCAACGTGGCGGGTTACTACGACCACCTCCTCGCCTTCCTCGACCACATGACGGCGGAGCGCTTCCTCTCCCCGCCCCACCGTTCCATGGCGATCGTCGAGGAGACGCCGGACCTCCTGATCGACCGCCTCGCCTCCTGGCAGCCGCCGCGCGCCGGGAAGTGGATCGAGCCGGAGGAACGGTAGCGGAAGGGTGGTTGACAAAGGCGTAACATAGGCGTAAGTTTTCTCCTTAGTGAGCGACCCCAGGCCATAAAGAGGAGACCCCCATGCCTGATCTCGAAGATCCGATCCATCCGCATTCCCGCAACGCTTTCGCCGAGGAGTTCCTGCGCCGCTTCGAGCTGGAGGACGAGCCGGCGTCCGCCGCCGAGGCGGACGTGGCCGGGCCCTGGGAGGTCCAGCCCTCCTCCACGGCCGACGGCCGCGAGGCGTTCGGCGTCTGGCGGCTCGGCGAGCGGCTGGAGCACGGCGACGCGCCGGCCGGGCTCTTCCGCGAGCGCCCGACCGCCCTGCTGGCGGCGGCTGTCCGTCCCTTCGTGGGGCGGGAGCCGTTCTACGAGCTTGGACGGGACCGCTGGAACGGCGGCTTCCCCCTGTTCCGCCAGGGCGAAGAGATGGGCTGGATCGACCTCTTCGACCAGGACTGGGCGTTCGGCATCAACGTCCTGGAGCGGTTCACCCGCAGCCCCGAGGCGCTCGCCACCCTGCTGGAGGCGGCCGGTCCCCTGGCCCTCGAGCATGCGGGGCGGATTCTGCGGACGCGGGTGCTGGACTCGGAGAGGACATAGGCGGCCCTGGTAGGCGGACCCGCCGGGGGCACAGCCTGGCTGTGCCCCCGCGGGAAGGACCGCCTATTGCCGCCTATTGCGGCGGCGGCGGGTAGCAGATGAAGCAGGCCTGCGAGCAATCGTAGTACGACGTCCGGGTGCCCCAGGCGATGGTGTTGTTGCAGCAGTCCTTGCCGAACTTGCCCACGACGGTGGTCTTGGAGGGGCTGCTGTAGTAGATGCAGTTGCCGCCCGGAGCGGCCTCGCTCACGGGAGCGGTGGTGGCCGCGAACGATGCGGCGCCCATCAGCAACGCTGCCAGGATCGTCTTTCGGAGGGTCTTGGGGGTTATCGTGTAAGTCATTGTTCTCCTTTCCGTGCGCCTGTGTGCCGCACGATCCGAGGTCACCCTACCATGATTCGTCTAATAGCCAAACAGCTATTCGGTGGGCGGCGGGCACCAGATGCAGTACTCCTGGTGGCACTCGAAATACGAGGTCGTGGTACCCCAGCTGACGGGGTTGCCGCAGCAGTCCTTGCCACGCTGCCCGACCACCTGCGAGTGGGCGGCGTTGTTCCAGTAGGTGCAGAGCCCTTGCAGCGCGGCGTACACCGGCTGCGGGGCCGAGGCCATGAGAGCGAGGGCGAGGGCAGCGAAGACGAGCACCGCCAGGATGGTTCTCCGCGGGGCAGGGCGATGGGCTTCTGAATTCATGACAGCTCCTTTCCGGTCGCGCGGGACCAGAGTCGTTTCATAAACCTGAGTGCCCCGAGACTGGAAATGCGAGACGTTTTCAGGATTCTCCGCCGGGCGACGCCTGGCTGTCGAGGCCCTGGACTCCCTGGCGCACCAGGTACTCCTCGACGAACAGCAGGCGGTCCGGACCGGCGCGGCGGATCACCGCCAGGAGGTCGTTCATGGAGGTGACCTCCTCGAGCTGCTCCTCGACGAACCAGTCGAGGAACCGCACCCCGACGTAGTTCTTGTCCGCCTTGGCGACCTCCACCAGGTCGTAGATCTGGCGGGTGACCTCCTCCTCCCAGGCGAGGGCCTTGGCCACCGCCTCCTCGGCCGTGGGGAACTCGCTCTGCGGCGCCGGCAGGGCGGGGATGCGCACCTTGCCGCCGACGTCGTTGATGAACTTGACGAACCGCATGGCGTGCGTGCGCTCCTCTTCCGACTGGCGGTAGAAGAAGCGGGCGAGCTGCGGCAGGGTCTCGGAGTCGAAGTAGCTGGCGATGGCGTTCAATCAGCAGATCGGCAACGAGATGGGCGCCTCGATCAGACTTTCACTTGCGAGCATGCGGGATCTCCCTCGGAATTTCTGTCAAAACAACGAAACGGAGCCTAGCACTCGATCACGTTGATGGCGAGGCCGCCTCGGGAGGTCTCCTCGTGCTTCTGCCCGCGGGCGTCCCCTCCAGCGGACGAGCCCCGTCCCCAATCCCGGGCTCCGCGGCCTCCCGTCTCCCCGGCCCTCCCCGGCGGGAAATGCTGGCAAGAAACTCGCAAAACCGAGGGGTATCAGGGATTGTATTTAACAATATGCAGGAAGAGAGCTCTTCCGAAGGAGAACAGAGATGCAGGGAGTCAGGCCCCGTTTCCGTCTCGCCGTCGTCCTTCCCCTCCTCCTCCTGGCGCTCCTGGCCGCGCCGCTCCGGGCCCAAGGCGGCGGCAGTCCCGGCAATCCCATCGACCACGGCCTCTGGCGCCTGAGCGGCACCGATCCCAACCTTCCCCAGGACGACCTCGAACCGCTGCGGCAGGTGATCGGCGGCGCCCAGCTCGTGGGGCTGGGCGAGTCGATCCACACCTCCGGCGGCTTCTACCAGTTGAAGGACCGGACGTTCCGCTTCCTGGTCGAGCGGATGGGCTTCCGCGCCTTCGGCATGGAGACCTCCTGGTTCCGCGCCGACCGGGTGGAGCGCTACGTCCAGACCTGCCAGGGGACGCCGCGGGACGCCATCCGCGGCATCTTCGGCGTCTGGCAGAGCGCCGAGGTCCAAGCCATGGCGCAGTGGATGTGCGAGTGGAACACCGCCCATCCCGACGACCGCGTCCACTTCTACGGCTTCGACATCCAGAACCAGTCCTTCGAGGACGGGGCGGCGCTCCTCGCCTTCCTCCACCGGCTCGGCATCGACGACAACGACCCGCGCGTCGCGGGCATCCGTGCCTGCGACGGCGTCGAGACCGACTACTTCTTCGAAGGCCTGCCGTTCCCCCCGGAGCTCTACCAGCAGTGCCAGGGGGCCCTGGCCGACACCGCCGCCTTCTTCGACCGCGACGAGAAGACGATCGAGGGGCAGACCTCGAAGCAGGACCTGGGCTGGGCCCGCGTCTCCCTCGTCGGCCAACAGGCCTGGCAGGAAGAGATCTTCTTCATCGAATCCGACCCCGACCGTGGCGGCAAGGCCCGGGACCGGGGGATGGCCTACGCCGTCCAGGCCATCCGCGATTTGCGCTTCCCCCAGGCCCGTACCGCGCTCTGGGCCCACAACGGCCATCTGGCGAAGAAGGCCGGCTCGTCGGACTACTTCGGGGTCGAGATGGGCACGCTGCTCGCCGACCAGTTGAAGAGCAAGTACGTCGCGATCGGCCTGTCGGCCCACGAGACGTACATCGACTGGATCTACCTGGGCCTCTGCGGCCTGGTGGAGGACATCCCGGTGGGGCCGGGCTCGCTCGAGAACGTTCTCCACGGCCTGGGTCCGGGCGCGGGAGTGCTGGCCGAGCTGAAGAAGAACCCGCCGTTCCTCCAGGCCGGCTCCTATCTGGTGGGCGCCGTCAGCATGGTGCCGTCGGAGCAGTTCGACGCCATCCTCTACCTGGACGTCTCGCCCAAGATGCACCCGCTGCTCTGGGCGTCCTGCCAGTAGCTCCCCCCGCCCGCGCGCTTCCCAGACCGGCGAGGAGAGCACACCCCTCTCGCCGGGGTTGAGGTATCGTTACAGGCATCAAGAGCCGAATCGATGGACGATCCCAGCGAGGGCATCCAGAGGATCATCGAGCGCCTGCAGGCGGGTCCTCCCCGCGAGGAGGACTTCCGGCGGCTCTTCGACCTCTATTACCCGCGCCTCGTCCACTTCTTCGCCCGGCGCGGCTTCCCCCACCCGGACTGCCTCGACCTAACCCAGGAGACGTTCCTCGGGATCTACAAGGGCATCGGCTCGTTCCGCCGCGACTCGACGTTCGAGACGTGGCTGTTCAGGATCGCCACCAACGCTTTCCGCAAGCGGCTGCGGTGGGGCGCGGCCGGCAAGCGGGAGGCGCGGGAGGTGTCCCTGGAAGCCGGCGGCGAGCCGGAGGGGGAGCGCGGCCACGATCCTCCCGCGCCCGAGCCCCCGGCCGGCGAGGACATGCTCCGCAAGGAGCGCGGGCGCCTGCTCCGCGAGGCCGTCGAGAAGCTGCCGGAGCAGATGCGGCGGTGCCTGGTCCTGCGCGTTTACCAGGACATGAAGTACCGTGAGATCGCGGCCCTGCTGCGGCTGTCGCCCGAGACCGTGAAGGTCCACCTGTTCCAGGCGCGGCGGCGGCTGCGGGAGGATTTGGGTCCCTACTTCGCGGACGCGGTCCCTGAAGACGAGGCGGAAACATGAGCCAGGAGCTGAGAGACGCCATGACGGAGCTGGCGGCAGCCCACGGGGCCTCGGGCCCCCATCCGGACCCGGAGGAGCTGGCCGCCTACCATGCCGGAGAGCTGCCCCCCGCGGAGGAGGAGCGGCTGCGGGACCATCTCGTGGCCTGCCGCGAGTGCGCCGGGCTGCTGCTCGACCTGGACGGCCTGGCCGATCCGGGGTTCGGCGCCGGCACTGGCTCGGATGACCAGGAGGTTGTCTGGCAGCGCCTGAGGGAGGAGATCCAGGGCAAAGCCCCCGTCGTGCCGCTCCGGCGCCCGGCCCGCGCCGCGCCGCGCTGGAAGCCGGCCCTCGCGGCGGCGCTCCTGGCCGCCACCCTCGGCCTCTCCCTCTGGGTGGCCTCCCTGCGGCGGACGGTGGAAGACCTCTCGCGGCCGCAGCTCAACGCCCCGGTGCTGGACCTCTACTCCGGCACGGCGCGGGGCGCGGGGAGCCCGCCGCCCGTCTTCACCGTCCCGCGGGAAGCCCGTTTCTTCACCGTCATCCTGAATCCCGCCGGCCAACGTAGATATGAAGGATACCGGGTCGAGATCCTGCGCCCGGACGGCGGCAGGGTGTGGAGCGGCGAGGGCCTCGAGCGGAACGCGTTCGGCTCCTTCAGCCTGACCCTGCCGCGCGGCGCCATCGGACCCGGCGAGTACCGGATCCGCCTGCTCGGGCGGACCGGCCGTGACGTGGAATCCAGTGAGGAGACGATCGAGGAGTATGCCTTGCGCGTGGAGTAGACCGCGCCTCTGGGGACTTGCGGTCGTCCTCCTGCTGGCCGCCTGCGGGCAGGACGGGCCCGCGGCGCGCCGTCCCGTGGCGGAGCGGGCCATCCGGGCCGCTCCCGGCCTCTCCCTGGCATCCCGAATCTCCAAAAGCGAGACTCACGCCTACGTCTTCTCCCTGGAGAAAGACGAGCTCGCCGACCTCGTGATCGACCAGCAGGGCGCCGACGTCGCCGCGAGCCTCTACGCGCCGGACGGGCGGCGGATGGCCACGGTGGACAGCGGATACGGCAAGCGGGGGCCGGAGATCCTCCCCATCCTCGCGGAGGCGGCGGGCCGGTACCGGCTGGCGGTCGTCTCCAGCGATTCCGGCCGGTACGAGATCCGGATCGCCGCGCTGCGGCCCGCCAGCGCCCGGGACCGCGAACGGGTGGCCGCCGAGCGCCTGTTCAGCTCGGGCGAGGAGCTGCGGCGCCGCGACGATCAGCCCTCGCTGACCGCGGCGGCCGGCCGGGAGCTCGCGGCCCTGGCCCGCTTCCGCGCCCTCGGCGAGCGGCGCCGCGAAGCCGACGTCCTGTACTCCCTCGGCCAGGCTCGCCTCCGGCTCGAACGGAACGCCGCCGCGCTCGAGGCCTACCAGGGCGCCCTGGCCCTGTTCCGCGCCCAGGGACGCGAGCGGGAGGCGGGCAGGGCCCTGAACTACACCGGGCAGGTCCAGCGCTACCTGGGCCGGCCCCGGGAGGCCCTCGAAAGCTACCGCGAGGCCCTCGCCCTCAACCGCCGCCTGGGCGAGCGGTGGGCGGAAGCCGTCACCCTCACCAACCTCGGCAAGCTCTATGGCGACTCCCTGGGCGAGACGGGCAAGGCCCTCGATGGCTACGAGCAGGCCCTCGCCCTGTGGCGCGAGCTGGGGGACCGGGGCAAGGAGGCCGCGACGCTCAAGAACCTCGGCGACCTCTACCAGTTCCAGGGCGAGCCGCGGAAGGCCCTCGACTACCTGGAGCCGGCGCTCGCCATCTTCGAAGCCGAGGGCCGGCCACGGGAGACCGCGGGCCTGTTGGTGTCGATCGGCGACACCCGCAGCCGGTCCGGCGACGGCAGCAAGGGCGCCGAGCTGCTCCGGCGCGCCCTCGCCATCCAGCGGCGGATCGGCGACCGCCGGGGCGAAGCCCTGACGCTCAACGACCTCGGCTGGGTCCACCTCCTGCTCGGCCAGCCACGGGAGGCGCGGACGTGGTTCGCGCGCGCCGCTCCCATCTTCCGCGAGATCGGCGACCGGCCGGGCGAGACCGCCGTCCTCGCCAGCCTGGCCTGGGTCGACGCCGAGCTGGGGCATCCGCGGGAGGCCATCGAGTCCCTCGACCGGCTCCTGCCGCCGCTCGCGGCGTCCGGCGACCGGCAGACCGAGGCCATGGCCCTGCTCGCCCTGGCCAGGGCCCGGCGCGCCGTCGGCGACCTGCCCGCGGCCGGCGCCGCCGCCGAGGCCGGCATCGCCCGCGTCGAGGCGCTGCGCGGCGGGTCCGCCAGCCCGGAGCTGCGCACGTCGTTCCTGGCCTCCAACCAGGCGTTCTACGGCTTCTACGTCGACCTCCTGATGGAGCTGGAGGCCCGGGAGCCCGGCGCCGGCCACGCCGCGCGGGCCCTCGCGGCGAGCGAGGAGGCCCGGGCGCGGAGCCTGCTCGACCTGCTGACGGAAGCCCGCGCCGGCCTCCGCCAGGGGATCGCTCCCCCCCTCCTGGCCCGCGAGGCCGAGGCGGCGCGAGCGGTCGACGAGGCCGAGGATCGGCGCCGCGCACTCGCGGACGCCGGTGCCCCGCCCGCGCGCCTGGCGCCGGCCGAGCGGGAGCTGCGCCTGCGGCTCACCGGGTACGACCGGGTGCAGTCCGAGATCCGCCTGGCGAGCCCCGGCTACGCGCTCGCCCAGCCGCGCCCACTGGACCTGGAGCAGATCCAGCGCCAGGTCGTGGACGCCGACACCCTGCTCCTCGAATACGCCCTCGGCGCCGAGCGGAGCTTCCTCTGGGCCGTGACCCCGGATTCGATCGCGAGCTTCGAGCTGCCGCCCCGGGCGGAGATCGAGGCGGCGGCCCGCCGCGCCCACCAGCTCCTCGCCGCCAGCCGCCAGACGCTGGCCCGCGGCCAGGCCGGCCTCGCTCTCGCCGAGCTGTCGCGCCTCCTCCTCCAGCCCGCCGCCGGCCTGCTGGGCCGCAAACGGCTGCTGATCGTGGCGGACGGCGCGCTCCACTTCGTGCCCTTCGCGGCGCTGCCCATCCCCGGAACGGAGGAGCCCCTGGTCGCCGGGCACGAGATCGTCACCTCGCCCTCCGCCTCCGCGCTGGCGGTGCTGCGCTCCGAGCTCGATGGCCGCCGGTCGCCGCCGCGCACCCTGGCCGTGGTGGCCGACCCCGTCTTCGACGCCGCCGATCCGCGGGTCGCTCATGGGAGTCGGCGCGGCGCCACGGCGCCGAGGGTGCCGAGCCCCTTCGCCCGCCTTCCCTTCTCGCGCGAGGAGGCCGAGTCCATCCTGGCCCTGGCGCCGCGCGACGGGCGGCTCAAAGCCCTCGGTTTCGCCGCCAGCCGGGAGACGGTCCTGAGCGGCGCGCTCCGGCGCTACCGCATCGTCCACTTCGCCACTCACGGCGTGCTCGACGCGGCCCACCCGGAGCTGTCGGGCATCGTGCTCTCCCAGGTGGACCCCGAGGGCCGGCCGCGCGACGGCTTCCTGAGGGCGCACGAGATCTACCGCCTGAGCCTGCCGGCGGACCTGGTGGTGCTCTCCGCCTGCGGCACCGCTCTCGGCCGGGAGATCCACGGCGAGGGGCTGGTGGGGCTCACCCGCGGCTTCCAGTACGCCGGCGCCCGCGGCGTGCTGGTGAGCCTCTGGGAGGTGGAGGACCGGGCGACCGCCGAGCTGATGCGCCTCTTCTACCGCGAGGTGCTGCAGCGCGGCCGGACGCCCGCCGCCGCCTTGCGGGCCGCCCAGGCCGCCCTCCGGGAAGAGCCGGGCTGGCAGGCGCCCTACTACTGGGCCGGCTTCGTCCTGCAGGGCGATTGGCGGCCGAGCGATAAACCTTTCCGCCCCCCCGGGATCTATCCGGGGGACCGACATGAGCAGCCACTTCAAAGGAGGACTCGATGAGAACGGAAACGCGCTGGCCGCGGGAGAACGGCGGCATCCTGGGCATCCTGAAGATAGAGGACGGACCCGTCGACGACCGGACACGCCCCTGGACGGGGCCGCCGCCGCCGGAGGAGTAGACCGCTTCTCCCCTGGGCCTGGAGATCCCTGCGACGCGAGGCTGCTGGCCGCCACCGCCCGCGGGGATCTCGACGCCTTCCAGGCCTTCTATGAGCGCCATGCCGGCCGCGTCCTCGCCTACGCCCGCCGCGCCGGCCGCGACGCCGTCCTCGCGCAGGACATCACCCAGGAGGTCTTCCTCGCCGCCTGGAACAAGGCCGCGACCTACCGGCCCGACCGCGGCAGCGCTCCCGCCTGGCTCTACACCCTCACCCGGAACAAGCTCGTGGACCACTGGCGGAAGGCGGGCCGGGACCGCGAGATGGACGATCTGGACGACGGGCGCCTGCCCCACCCGGAGCACCGGGACCGCGACCTGGACCTCACCCTCCGCCAGGCGCTCTCGCGGGTCGAGCCCGACCAGAGGCAGGCCATCGAGATGGCCTTCTACGGCAGCCTGACCTACGAGGAGACCGCCGAGCGGCTCGCGCTGCCCCTGGGCACCCTCAAGTCGCGCATCCGGGTCGGCCTGCGCGCCTTGCGGGGGATGCTGGCACCGCTGAGCCCTTGAGGTGCGGCCGGCCGGAATGGCCCCTCCCCGCCGCCTTGTTCTATCTCTTGGACCCGCCCCAGCCGGGCGCGGTCCGTTTTTTGATGCCGCCCCGTTTTTCATGAGGGATATACTGGCTGCCGCCGCAGCCGCGGCGATCTCGAGACCCATTCCAGGAGGGGAAGAAACCCCGATGTCGAGCTCGGAAACAGAGCACCACAATGTCGAGACGCACCACAATGCGGACAACTATCACCCGGTCGTCATCCTGGGCTCCGGCCCGGCCGGATTGACGGCCGCTCTCTATGCCGCCCGGGCGGACCTGGCGCCCCTGGTCCTCGAAGGCAACCAGCCCGGAGGCCAGCTCACCATCACCACGGACGTCGAGAACTTCCCCGGCTTCCCCGAGGGCATCCTCGGCCCCGAGCTGATGGACCGCATGCGCGAGCAGGCCCGGCGCTTCGGCACCAAGGTGAAGTTCGAGCAGGCCGTCGAGATCGACCTCGAGAAGCGCCCCTTCACCATCCGCACCGACGAGAACAGCTACCGGACCGACGCCCTGATCGTCTCGACCGGCGCCACCGCCAAGCTCGGCGACATCCCCGGCGAGCAGGAGCTCATGGGCTACGGCGTCTCCGCCTGCGCGACCTGCGACGGCTTCTTCTTCCGCAACAAGGAAGTCGTCGTCATCGGCGGCGGCGACTCGGCCATGGAAGAGGCCACCTACCTGACCAAGTTCGCCAGCAAGGTGACCCTCATCCACCGCCGCCGCGACCTGCGCGCCTCCAAGATCATGCAGGACCGCGCCTTCGCCAACCCGAAGATCGCCTGGATCTGGGACACCGTCGTCAACGAGATCGAGGGCAGCCGGGAGGGCGGCGTGACGGGCGTCAAGCTGCACAACAAGAAAACCGGGCTCGACAGCGTCTACCCCACCCAGGGGGTGTTCTACGCCATCGGCCACCAGCCCAACACCGCCCTCTTCCGGGGCAAGCTGGACATGAACGACGTCGGCTACATCAGGGTTCAGGAGCCGACCACCAAGACGAGCGTGCCCGGCGTATTCGCCGCCGGCGACGCGATGGACCCGATTTACCGCCAGGCGATCACCTCCGCCGGCACCGGCTGCCGCGCGGCGATCGACGCCGAGCGCTGGCTCCAGGAGCTGCACGACTGATGAGTCCGCTTTCCAGGCCCACTTCCCAGATCAAGACCCTCGGCGCCCTGCGCGAGGCCGGCTACCGGCCCCGCTCCGTCAAGCAGGAGATCCGCGACAACCTGCGGGCCCGCCTCACCAACGGCGGCCCCCTCTTCCCCGGCATCCTCGGCTACGACCGCACGGTGATCCCCTCCGTGATCAACGCTCTGCTCGCCGGGCACGACTTCATCCTCCTCGGCCTGCGCGGCCAGGCGAAGACCCGCATCCTCCGCTCCCTGGTCACCCTCATGGACCCCGAGGTGCCGGTGCTCGCGGGCACGGAGCTGAACGACGACCCGCTCGCCCCCATCTCCACCCGCGGCCAGCGCATGGTCGACGAGGCCGGGGACGACGCTCCCGTCGAGTGGATGACCCGCGAGCAGCGCTACAACGAGAAGCTCGCGACGCCGGACGTGTCGATCGCCGACCTGCTGGGCGACATCGACCCGATCAAGGCCGCCACCCGCAAGCTCACCTTCGCGGACCCCGAGGTCATCCACTTCGGCATCATCCCGCGCACCAACCGCGGCATCTTCGCCATCAACGAGCTGCCCGACCTCGCCCCCCGTATCCAGGTGGGCCTGTTCAACATCCTCGAGGAGCGCGACCTCCAGATCCGCGGCTTCCCCGTGCGCATCCCGCTCGACATCATGATGGTCTTCTCGGCCAACCCCGAGGACTACACGAACCGCGGCAGCATCATCACGCCCCTCAAGGACCGCATCTCGTCCCAGATCCTCACCCACTATCCGCCCGACGTGAGAATCGCGGTGGACATCACCCGCCAGGAGGCCTGGGTCGACCGCGACGTCCCGAACATCGTGATTCCGGACGACATCCGCCTGCTGGTCGAGGAGATCAGCTTCGCGGCCCGCGAGAGCGACCTGGTGGACCAGTCCTCCGGCGTCTCGGCCCGCGTGGCGATCTCGGCCCTCGAGCTGCTGGCCTCGAACCTCGAGCGCCGGGCTCTCGGCACCAAGGACAACCCGATCTACCCCCGCCTCAGCGACCTCCACATGCTGCTGCCGGCCATCACCGGCAAGGTCGAGATGGTTTACGAGGGCGAGCAGCAGGGGGCCGAGGTGGTGGCCCGGCGGCTCATCGGGCAGGCGGTCAAGAAGTCCTTCGACGCCCGCTTCCCCGAAGTCGGCAAGGAAACCGGCAGCGGCGGCGAGGACGACCGCGGCCCCTACGCCAAGATGATCCGCTGGTTCTCGGAAGGCAACGCGGTGACGGTCTCCGACGACCAGCCGTTCGCCGACTACGAGGCCGAGATCCTGCGCGTCCCCGGTCTGAAAGAGCTGGTTTCCCGCGAGGGCAAGACCCGCGAGGAGCGGGCCCTCGCCGCCGAGATGGTCCTCGAAGGCCTGCACCAGCACCTGAAGCTGGCCCGCCAGGACATGGACAGCCAGATCAGCTACAAGGAGATGGTCAAGTTCCAGCTCCTGAAGCCCCGCCGGGGCTCCAGCGGCCGGGACCGCGGAGACGTGAACTAGAGAGGCGGGAGAGCATCATGCGTCACCAGTACCTCTACCTCGATCCCGATCTCATCAAGGCCCTCCTCGCCGGCCTCGACCTCCTGCGCCTGTTCAACCAGCTTGTCCTGGCGAGCGGCGGCGACGTCGAGGAGGCCATGGACTGGATGCGCTATCTCCAGGCCGAGGGGCACCTGCCCGAGGACCTCGACCTCGAGCAGTTCTTCGCCAGCCTGGAGCAGCAGAACCTCGTCGGCCGCGATAACGAGGGCGGCCTCCAGCTCACCACCGGCGGCGAGCGCAAGATCCGCCGCAGCGCCTTCGAGGAGATCTTCTCGACCCTCGACCGCTCCGGCCCGGGCTATCACGCGATCCGCGCCTCCGGCGAGGGAATCGAGCGCCAGCCCGAGACGCGCCCCTACAACTTCGGCGACGACATCCACCTCCTCGACTCGGCCCGGTCGCTCCAGAACGCCTTCAAGCGCAACGAATCCGGGACGGACGACTTCAACCTCACCGAGGAGGACCTGGAGGTCTACGAGACCGAGCACCTGACCTCCTGCGCCACGGTGGTGGCGATCGACATCAGCCACTCGATGATCCTCTACGGCGAGGACCGCATCACGCCGGCCAAGACGGTGGCCCTCGCCCTGACCGAGCTGATCACCACCAAGTATCCGAAAGACCACCTCTCGGTGATCCTCTTCGGCGACCAGGCCGAGCAGGTGTTTCTCTCGGAGCTGCCGTACATCCAGGCGGGCCCGTACCACACCAACACCCGCGACGCGCTGCAGCTCTCGCGCAGCATCCTCGCCCGCCAGAAGCAGCCGAACAAGCAGATCTTCCTGATCACCGACGGCAAGCCCTCGGCCATCACCGAGGGCGGCAGGATCTACAAGAACCCCTTCGGGCTCGACATGAGGATCGTCAACCTCACCCTGGAGGAAGCCGACCTCTGCCGCCGCCAGAAGGTCGTCATCACCACCTTCATGCTGGCCACCGACACCATGCTCACCCAGTTCGTAGAAAGGTTGACCCAGATCAACCGCGGCCGGGCCTACTTCGCCTCGCCGTACAACCTGGGCGAGTTCATCCTGGCGGACTACATCAGGAACCGGCGAAGGAGGGTGCGGTAGATGAAACTCGTCGTTCTTGGGCTGCTCGTCACGCTCGGGGGCTGCGCCGCGAACGGGAGCGCCCCCGATCCAGCCGCCGACTCCGCGACCCCGGCCGCCCGCGCCGCGGACGAGGAGCAGATCGCCGAGGCCGTCTTCCGCTATCAGTTCGATCACAACGCCTCCGGCATGCAAAAAAGCGCCGAGAAGTACTGCCTTTCGCTTCCCGGGGAGAAGATGCCGAGCGCGGCTTTCCTCCAGCGGTTCGAGGGCAACACGCCGCCCGTCCTGGCCGCCGACCAGTGCGACCGGAAATCGGGAAAGAATCTCTTTTTCCGGGTCCAGAAGATCGACTGGCGTAAAGATGGCGAAGTCTGGGTCCGCGGCGGCTATTTCGAAGGGAACCTCAGCTCCTCCCTTGAGCTCTTCCAGGTCGTCAACCAGAACGGCAAGTGGGCGGTGAAGGGCGCGCGGATGGAGGCGATCTCCTAGCAGTCCCCCCTGAAGATCCGGACGGCCGGGGTTGAGGATACAATCCCTCCCTGATACCAGGGAGGGAGATCCCGTGACCCAGTCTTCTCGCCGGCGGCTCCGCGTTCCGTCGTTCCTCTTGGCCGCCGTGCTCGCCGCGGGCTGTGGCGGCTCCGCCGACTCCAACGGGGCGGATGCGAGCGCTCCCGCCGCCGAGCCGCTCGACGCCTGCACGCTCTTCACCGCCGAGGACGCCCAGGCCATCGCCGGAGAGTCCATCGCCGCCATGAGCAGCACCCTGGACGAAGCCCGCGGCCGCGATCCGGGACAGTGCATCTACAACAGCGGCAACCTGACCCAGCCCCGCATCCTCAGCCTGCTGATCCGCCCGCACCGCAACGCCGAGTCGGCGAAGCGCGCGCAGGAGTCGGGCCGCTCGACGCTCACCACCATGGCCGGCAAGGTCCAGGACATTCCGGGTCTGGGGGACGGGGCCGTCTGGGTGGGAGGCCAGCTCCAGCAGCTCCACGTCCTGCACGGGTCGGATCAGCTCATCATCACCGTCCAGAGCCCCGACGGCACGGACCAGTTGGAGCGCGCCCGCCGGATCGCTTCGACGGCCCTGTCGAGGATGGATACGGTAAAATAGCCGAAATGTCCGATATCGAGCGGGACCCCTGTCCGCAGTGCGGCGAGCCCGCGGCCGTCTCGGGCAGGGTTTGCCCCCACTGCCACGGAAGTCTCCTGGTGGACGTGGAGCTGGCCGCTCCGGTGGCCGATCCACGCGCCCGGTACCAGTTGTCTCGCGAGCTGGCCGCCCTCGGCCCCCCGGCCCCAGCCTTCCCGGAAGCTCACAAGGCCCTGGCCTCGCCGAGGCCGGTGCTGGCCCGGAGCCTCACCCGGGCGGAGGCCCGGAGCCTCGTCGAGCTTCTGGCAGCCCGGGGCCTTCCGGTCCGGACCACGCCCCAGCGAACCTCCGCCGCCGGTTCCCCATCGCCCGCATCGTCCGCACCGTCCGCATCGTCCGAGGCTGGAGCGTGGAGCCGGATCGCCATCGGAGCCCTGACCGCCGGGATTCTCCTCGCCGCCATCGTCCTCTGGCTGCGCTCCGGCCGTGCTGCCAGCAACGAAGCGCCCGTGGCCGCGACCAAGGAGGAAGGGCCGGCCCTCGCCGTACCCGTTTCGAGCGTCCCACTCTCGCCCCGCGGGATCGCCGACCTCGCCACGCCTTCCACCGTGATGCTTCGCTCCGGCAACAGCCTGGGCTCGGGCTTCTTCGTCGACAAGGACCTCGTGCTGACCAACGCCCACGTGGTGGCGGACGGCAACGCCACCGTGACGGCGGTTTTCTCGGACGGCCGCGAGATCGTCGGCTCGGTCGAGAGGCGGAACGAATCCATCGACCTCGCCCTGGTCCGCGTTCGAGACTCGCAAGCCGAGCCCCTCCGGATCGGCGACGCCACCTCCCTCCATACCGGCGACAGGGTGGTCTTCATCGGTACGCCCGAAGGGCTCGCGTTCACGGTGCACGAGGGCATCGTCAGCAACACCTCCCGCCAGTCGCTCGGAGTGGCCTACCTGCAGCTCGACGCCAACGTGAACCCCGGCAACAGCGGCGGCCCGGTGCTCGACTCCCAGGGGCGCGTCGTCGGAGTGGTCACCGCCAAGGTGCAGGAAGGCGAAGGCCTGGGGCTCATGCTCCCCATCAATTACGCCTACGAAGGGGACTCCCGCCTGATCGCGGCGCCCTCTCCGGCGCCCGACTCCGGAAAGTGGCGCGCCCTTCTCGCCAAGGTGGAAGAGGAGGACCGGCGGAAGGTCGAGCGCGTGACCCAGGCCTCGCGGCGGGCCATCCTGCTGAGCGTGGCGCGTGCGCCCGGGGGCGGAGCTCTCTACGCGGTCATCGGACGCTTCGACTCCTCCAGCCCGGCAAGCGAGACGGTTTTCTTCACCTTCCGCAGGCCGGACCGGATGGTCTGCGGGGTCACCTCCGCCGTCGAGCGCTGGCAGCCGGTCGAAGTCAATGCCTTCGGCAAGGACCCGCACCTGATGCGCTGGCTGGAGAAGAACGGGATCTCCCAGACTCTCTACCAGGGCGTGGCCCTCCTCAACCTCAAGGAATGCCCGGCCGAGGAGATCCCCGGCTCCGAGCTGGTACTGGAAGGCGCCGCCGAAGGGGCCGACCGGGTTTCCCTTCCGGATCAGCCCGCTCCGCCGTCTCCCTCAATGCTGTCTCCTTCAATGAGGTAGTCCAGCGCCACGGCGACCGCCTTCCGGTAAGGAAGGGAGAGCCCGATGACCGCGACGGCCGCGAGGGAGACCACGAGCTGCCCCACCCAGACCACCCGCGGCCGGATCAGGAACATGAGGACGACGAGCGATCCCGTGAGCCCGGCCGTCGTCATGTACATGAAGAACCAGGTGTCGCCCACCCGGCGTTCGAGCTCGAGCCCGCAGACGGAGCAGCGCTCGTGCAGCCGGTTCCAGCCCGCGAAGAGCGGCCCCTCGCCGCAGCGGGGGCACCGGAGCCGGAGACCCCGGGCAAGAACCTGAGCGAGCGGCGGGCGAGAGCGGGAAGGCATGGTCTCCATCCTATCTTTCCTCGCTGTAGACTTTACGCAATGCGCAGACACCTTCTTCGGGCTCCCGGCTGACCCATGTGGTCCGATCGCCTCCCGGAGAAGCGGCGGCTGCGGGTGATCGAGCGGCTGCGGTCCATCCTGCCCGCCCCCCGTGCCCACTCCCGAGGCTCGAAAACCCCGCTCCGCTCCGGCGGCAAGACGGAGCCCACGCCCTTGCAGGTGGCCGAGGAGCTGAGGGAACAGGACGGCTTCGCCTGGCTGGACGGCGGCGCCACGGAGCACCGGCTCTTCGCCCGGCCGCTGGCGGTGCTGGCCGTCCGCGACGGCAGGGTCTCCGTGACCGGCCCCGGCGGACGCGCCTCATGGAAAGGAGGCGGGTTCGACCTCCTCGAAGCCGCCTTCGGCGCCTGGGGCGGCGCGGGCCCGGGGGCCACGCTGGTGGGCTATCTTGGCTATGAGCTTGGGGGCGAGATCGAGGCGCTCCCCCCTCCCCCGCCGGACGACCTCGGGCTCCCGGATCTCCACCTGGGCCTCTACGACTCCGCCTTGCGCTGGGACGGCCGGAGTTGGACGCAAGAGGGGACGGACTCCTGGCGCTCCCATCCCGCGGTCGAAGCGGAACGCATCCTCAACGCTGCCCGGCGCCGCACCGCTCCCGAGATCTCGGAAGGACCGATGCGGACCGGCGTCGTCAGTCATCCCAACCGGGCCGGCTTCGAGGCGGCCGTGGCCCGGACCGTGGAGCGCATCGCAAGCGGCGAGATCTTCCAGATGAACCTCTGCCGGCGGCTGGAGTCCCAGGTTCCGGCGCGGCACCTCTGGCCGCTCTACCTGCGCCTGCGCGCCGCGAGCCCCGCCGAGCGCGGCGCCTTCCTGGACCTGGGCCGCGGGCGGGCCGTGCTCTCGATCTCCCCGGAGATCTTCCTGGCGGTGCGCGGCGGCGAGGTGGAGACCCGTCCGATCAAGGGCACCCGCCCGCGGGGGACCAGTCCACGCGACGACCGCGCCCTCGCCCGCGAGCTTCTGGAGAGCGAGAAGGACCGGGCCGAGCTGACCATGATCGTGGACGTGGCGCGGAACGATCTCGGCCGCGTCTGCGAGACCGGCAGCATCGAGGTGGCCGGCCACGGCGAGCTGATGACCCTGCCGACCGTCCACCACACGGTTTCGACCGTCCGCGGGCGGCTGCGGCCTGGGGTTACCCCGGTGGACCTGCTGCGCGCCGCCTTCCCGCCGGCCTCGATCACGGGCGCGCCAAAGATCCAGGCCATGACCGCCATCGCCGCCGAGGAGCCGCGCCGCCGCGGACCGGCCATGGGAGGCCTCGGCTGGATCTCGCTGGGCGGCGACCTCGACCTCGCGGTGGCCATCCGCACCGCCGCCTCGGCCCATGGGCGCGTCGCCTATCACGCCGGCTGCGGCATCGTGGCCGATTCCGATCCGGAGCTGGAATTCGAGGAGAGCGCGGCCAAGGCCCGGGCCTTCCTGGCCGCCCTCGGCACGGTGGAGACGGCATGAGCCTCTCCTACTGGAATGGCCGCATCCTGCCCTACGACCAGGTGAGCATCCCGCCGGACGACTCCGGCTTCCTGTTCGGCGACGGCCTGTTCGAGACCCTCCGGGTGGATGGAGCCGAAGCGCGGGACGTGGAGGCCCATCTCGACCGCCTGCTCGCCGGCCTGCGGCGCATCCGGATCGAGCTTCCCGAGGACCGGCGGGCGCTCCGCCGCGCCGTGGCCGCCATCGCCGAGGCCGCGCCCCAGCCGGTCGCCAGGATGCGCATCACCGTCACCCGCGGCACCCGCCTGATCACCACGGCTCTCTACGTGCCCCCAGGGGAGGATCTCTACCGGCAGGGCGTCGGCGTGCGCCTCCTGCCCCAGTACAGGATCGACTCCGGCGGTCCGCTCGCGGGTCTGAAGAGCCTTTGCTACCAGGCGCACCGCCTGGCCCTGCGCCGGGTGGAGGCGCAAGGCGCCTGGGAGGCGTTACTGATCAACGAGCGCGGCCGGCTCGTGGAGGGCTCGCGGAGCAACGTGGCCTTGGTCTTCCCGGACGGCGTCTTCACTCCGCCCAGGACCGACGGCTGCCTGCCCGGCACCGTCCGGCGCCGGCTGATCGAAAAGGAGGCGATCAAGGAATGGCCCCTCTCGCCGGAGGATCTAACCAACGCGAGCGAGGTCGTGCTGATGAACAGCCTGATCGGCGTGCTGCCGGTGTCGCGGATCAATGGCAGGGAGGTCCCGCTGGGACCGGTGGCGGGGCGGCTGCGGGAGATGGTTTAGGTCCATCCCCCGTCAGCCTTCTCTTCTCTTATTCTCTTATCGCCCCCGCTCCGTCGGCAGCTCGCCGCCGACCACCCTCTTGACCTCGGCGCCCGCCGGGAACCGGGTGTTCGAGTCCGCCTGGTTGATGATCGCGAGCGTCTCCATGTCCACCGTGGAGGGGTAGCGCCGCGCGAACTCGTCCAGAGTCATCGCACTGGCCAGCGAGACCACGTCCACCCGCTTCGGCTGCACGTCCAGGGCACGGCGGTCCGTCACCTTTTCGAAGCTGCCGAGCGCGCCGGAGATGGCGTCGCCGTAGCGCCGCCAGTTCTGCGCCGTGGTGTAGCCCAGGAGCTGATAGACCTTGTTGTTGGACTCCACGAAGGCCGCGATCCCCTGGAGCTCCCCCTGTTGGGTCTGGACGCCGAAGCTCCGCGCCACCGCGGGAAGGCCGCCGAGGTCCGTGCGGAAGGTCTGCCCGGCCTGGACGCCCTGCTGCGCGAAGAACTGCTGCGCCGCCTGCTGGGGCGAGCCCTGGCCGGAGAGGGTCATCACCACGATCGCGTCCTGGTTCGGGCTCATGGCCCCCACGGCGTCCTTCTGGTTGCTCCCCTTCCAGCCCTCGGGAAAGCGGATCTGGATGCCGAGATCGGGCTGGATGAAGGTGTTGCCCACGAAGTAGCCCTCGCGGGGGTTCTGGCCGAAGACGACGTTGTCGAGCGCCTTCATGTACCCCTCGCGGTTCACCGTCCGGTTCGAGAAGTCGCCGCCGATCTTCGCGACCTCGCCGCTGATCGTCCGGATGCGCTCCTCCTCCGAAGGATGGGTGGAGAGCCAGTTGGGAATCCGGCCCTGGCCACCCCCCGCCTGCCGCTGCTGCTGGGCGCTCACCCGCTGCAGCGTCGCGAACACCGGCGGCATCTCGCGGGGATCGTAGTTCTCCCGGTTGATGTAGCGCAGGCCGAGGCCATCCGCCTGCCGCTCGTCGTCGCGGCCATATTTGAGGAAGAGGAGCTGAAGGCCCTGCTGGGCCAGGTTGCCGTACTGCTGGGCGAGCTCGGGCTTGAGGATCATGCCCGCGATCAGGCCGATCTGGGCGAGCTGGGCCTTGCTCATCTGCTCCACGCTGTGGCGGGCCGTGACGTGGCCGATCTCATGCCCGATCACCGAGGCCAGCTCGGCTTCCGAGGTCAGGTGGGTCAGGAGACCCCGGGTGACGTAGATGAAGCCGCCCGGCAGGGCGAAGGCGTTCACCACCGGGTCGTCCACGACCCGGAAGGTCCACGGCAGGTTGGGCCGCTCCGAGTCGGCCGCGAGCTTCTGGCCCACCCGGTTCACGTAGGCCTGAAGCTCCTGGTCGGGATACAGGCCGAGCTGCTGCTGGATCTGCTGGTCGGCCTCCTTGCCCATCGCGATCTCCTGCTGCTCGGAGATCAGCGCGACCTGGCTCTTGCCGGTCGCCGGGTTGGTCGAGCAGCTGGAGGAAATGACGAGCAGGGCGGCCAGACAACTTGAAACGGCGCCCCGCCTCCAAATCGTATTCAGACGGTTCATGGGGGATCTCCTTTGGAAGTGGGGCCGTGCCGGTTTCCCCGGCGCCAGCCTTCTCCATTCCGTCGTTGCAAGATAGGTGCCCTCCGCGGCGCGGCATTTGCATGCCTCGGCGGACGATGAACATAACCATTCTGACGGGTCTCGAAAGAGACGATCCCAAGTCCTACGACATCGTCGTCGATCAGGTCGCCTCCGCCTTGCGCAAGAACAAGCACCGGGCCTCCATCTTCGGCGTCCACGACGACCTGCGGAAGCTGGTCACCGGCTTCTCCCGGCGCAAGCCCGACCTGGTCTTCAACCTCCTCGAAAGCTTCGGCGAGGACACGGGCGGCGATGTCGCCGTGGCCGGAGTTCTCGACCTCCTGCGCCTGCGCTACACCGGCGGCGGGCCGGGAGAGCTGTACCTGCGGCAGGACAAGGGGCTCGCCAAGAAAGTCTTCGCCTTCGAGGACATCCTCTACCCCCACTTCGCCGTCTTCTCGCAGAACTCGGACTTCGAGATGGCGGGCAATTTCCACATGCCGCTCTTCGTGAAGCCGCTGACGGCGGACGCCTCGATCGGCATCGACGGCGACTCCCTGGTGCGCGACACGACCTCGCTGATGAAGCGGGTGCTCGCCATCCACGAAAAGGTCAACGACAGCGCCCTGGTCGAGGAGTACATCGAGGGGCGGGAGTTCTACATCGGCGTCCTGGGCAACCGGGAGCCGGTCGCCTTCCCGCCGATCGAGATGGACTTCTCCGGGTTGCCGGAGGGCATGCCGCGTATCGCCGGCACCAAGGCCAAGTGGGAGAAGAACAGCGTCGAGTACAAGGGGACGAAGTCCGTGCTGGCCGATGTCCCGGACGAGCTCCGCGCGAAGCTCCAGAAGGCCGCCCTCGACGCCTACCGCGCCCTGCGCGTGCGTGACTACGGCCGGGTCGACCTGCGGCTGACGGAGTCGGGGAGATCTACGTCCATCGAGGTCAACGCGAGCTGCTACCTGGAAGAGAACAGCGAGTTCGCCACGGCGGCCCAGGCGGCGGGGATCGAGTTTCCGGAGCTGGTGCAGCGGATCGTGGAGCTGGCGCTGGAGCGGTACGCTTAGGCTTCTCCAGGCATTTCTCTCCGCTACGGCATGTAGCTTCCCCGGTGCACGTGGTTCATCGCCAGGGCCGTGACCAGGGTGGTCAGGGCGATGACCGCCGGGGTCTCGCGGTCCTCGGGGTAGACCTGGCCGAGGGCGTCGGCCCGCTCGGCGAGATGGCGCAGGAGAAGCCGGGTGTGCTCGGGGAAGTGGCCGGTCCAGCGGTAGACGTCGGCCGGGAGGTAGCCGAAGAGGCGGCGGATCATCTCCGAGGCGGGCCGGCGCGGCGCGTCCGTCGTCAGATCCTCGGGCCGGCCCCAGTCTTCGAAGATGGACAGCAGGGCGCCGTCCAGTCCCGGCGGAAACTCTCCGCCCTCTGCCTCTCCAGAACCATAGTACTGGTCGAGCGTGTAGGGGATCTCCCCTACGTCCTCGTCCAGCTCGTCCTCCGTGACTAGCGGATCGACCGCGCACAGGCCGCGCATCAGGTCGTCGCAGTATTCCAGCTTGGCGAGCGCCTCGGGCCAGCCGGCGTACTGGCCGCGCCAGTCGAGCCCGGGGGTCATCCAGACGGCGAAGGTCTCGGCCCAGTCCTCGTCCGGGTGCTTCTGGGCGTACCAGCCGGGCAGATGGCGGACATAGCGGCGGCTGAACGGCTCCGGACTGTATTCCTCGCGGTAGGGCCGGGTGATCGGGCCGAAGTGCTTCACCCAATCCTCATGATCGTAGAGCCGGTAGGCGTAGTTGACGACATGGCCCATCTCGTGCCGGAGGTAACGCAGAAGCTCCCAGCGGCCAGCCCCCTCGACGTGGCCCGTGCGCTCGGCGTGGAGCGCCGTCAGGTCCGGCCGGGCGAGATAGAAGGGGATGGCGATCGCCACCGTGCCGAAGGGCACTCCCCACTCGGTCGAGAGATAGAACCGGGCGCGCACCCGGCAGATCCCGGCCGTCTCGAGCTCCCGCTCGAGCTCGGCGATCACCGGCTCCAGGCCGGTGCCCTCGATCTTCAGGCCGAGATCGCGGATCGGCCGTTCGCCGAGGTGGGATTCCTGAAACGCGGTCGCTTGCGGGTCCATGATGAAGATAGCTTGGCAAGATCGATGCCGCGTCGCTGTAACTTTCGAGCGCCTCTCCTCGTAGGGCTTCAAGACCGCCGGAAGCAGGCGGCCCTTTTGGAGGAGATGCCATGAAGAAGATTGCTCTGACCGCCCTGATGGCTGCCGCCGCACTGCTGTGGGTGGTGCCCGCGGGCGCGGCTGATACGGATGAAATCGTCCGCTCGTTCCGGCAGCAGATCCCGGTGGGAAGCGCCGATCAGGTCTACCTCGAGCTCCCGGTCGGCGAGGTGACCGTGGAGGCCTGGGACAACCCGCAGGTCAATCTCGACGTCAAGGTCGCCTGCAACCAGAGGAGATCGAAAAGCCGCTGCGCGGAGGCCGCCCAGGGTCTGCGGCTCGTCTACAACACCTCCGGCGACCGCCTCCACGTGGAGGTGAAGAACTGGCCGAAGATCTCCGGCGGCAAGGGCCTGCACCTCATCGCCAGGATCAACGTGCCGCGCGACCTGCCGCTGCGGACGGAGCTGGGGGTCGGCGAGCTGAGCGTGCAGGGCACCACGGGCGACCTCACGGTGGACCTCGGCGTGGGCGAGGTCAATATCATCCTGCCCAAGGATGCGATCCGGTCCGTGAACCTCGACACCGGCGTGGGAGAGGCCAGCCTCGTCGCCGGCGGCCGGCGCTACGAGAGCTCCGGGCTGGTCGCCCGCGAGCTGAATTGGAACAAGGGGACGGGCCATGCCGAGGTGGAGGTGGACTGCGGCGTGGGCGAGATCGACGTCACCCTAAAATAGGGGGCATCAAGTAGGAGGCGTCCAGAACAGCCAGCGCACGAGCAGCGCCGCGCCGAAGAGGAAGTTGCCGACGCCGACGATCCCCATCAGGATACGGGCGTCGGTCCAGTCGTCGAGGTTGACCAGGATCCGCAGGACCGCCAGCAGGGCGAGCCCGATCAAGCTGCCCGCCCAGACGGCGATGGGCCATCTCTTGCGGAATCCCCCGGTCGCCTGGGCCTCGATCAGGATCACGATCAGGCTCGCCAGGCAGACGAAGGAGATGAAGGCTTCGATCATCACCGCCATGGGGTGCATTGTAAGACCTCGCCGGGGTTAGACTCGCACCCCATGACCGAGGACGATCGTTCTTCCCTGCACGTGGTGCTCGTCGAGCCGGAGATCCACTGGAACACCGGCAACGCCGGGCGGACGTGCCTGGCCGCCGGCGCTCGGCTCCACCTCGTCCACCCCTTGGGCTTCTTCCTCAGCGAGCGGCGGGTGAAGCGGGCCGGGCTCGACTACTGGCCGCGGGTGAATCCGGAGACCTGGCCGTCCTGGAACGACTTCGAGGCGGAGCTTCCGGACCTCGGGGAGCCGTTCTTCTTCAGCGCCGAGGCGGAGCGGGACTACTGGAGCGTCGACTATCCCGAGCGGACCGTCCTGATCTTCGGCCGGGAGAGCGTGGGCCTGTCGCCGGAGATCCGCGAGCGGCACCGCGACCGGCTGGTCAGGATCCCCATCGTGGACCCCGAGATCCGCTCCCTCAATCTCTCGACTTCCGTGGCGCTGGCGGTGTACGAGGTGATGCGGCAGCGGAGAATTCGCTAGCCGCCCCCCAGCCGCCGCCGCCCGGCGTCTCCAGGATCAAGCGGTCGCCCGGCCCGACCTCCCGGCCATCCACCGAAGCCAGCTCTTCCACCTCGCCCGAGGCGCGGACCAGCCGCTGGCGCCCGCGCTCGCCGGGCTCGCCGCCCGCCATGCCGTAAGGCGCCTCGACCCGGTGCTGGCTGAGGAGCGAGAGGGACATGGTCTCCAGGAAGGTCAGCTCGCGGACGGCGCCGTCGCCGCCCGGATAGTGCCCCGCCCCGCCCGAGCCGGCGCGGATCGCGAACCGCTCCAGCCGCACCGGGTAGCGATGCTCCAGCACCTCCGGGTCGGTGATGCGGGTGTTCGTCATGTGGGTGTGGACGGCGCTCGCGCCGCGGAACCCCGGGCCCGCGCCGGCGCCGCCGCAGACCGTCTCGTAGAAGCCGAAGCGCTCGCTGCCGAAGAGGAGGTTGTTCATGGTCCCCTGGCTGCAGGCGGCGAGCCCGAAGGCCTTGAGCAGGGTGTCCACCACCCGCTGGCTGGTCTCGACGTTCCCGCCCACCACGGCGGGCGCTTCGGCCGGGTCCGCGGGGAACGGCGGGTTCAGCATTCCCGGCGGAATGCGGATCTCCACCGCCGACAGGATGCCCTCGTTGAGCGGCAGGGGCTCGGCGATCAACAGGCGGAGAACGTAGAGGATGGCGCTCCGCACCACGGCCGGCGGCGCGTTGAGGTTGCCGGGGTGAACCCCGGAGGAGCCGGCGAAATCGAGGGTGGCGATCGGATCCGATCCCGCTCCCGCGATGTCGATCCGCACGGCGATGGGCGAGCCGTCGTCCAGCTTCTCGGCCGCCTCGTAACGTCCTGAAGAGAGACGGGCCAGGGCGGCGCGCAGCCGGTTCCCCGCCCGGGCCTTGAGGGCCGCCATGTACCGGCCGACCGTCTCTCGCCCATGCTCGCGGACGAGAGAGCCCAGGGCCTCGGCGCCCCGGTGGTTGGCCGCCACGGCGGCCCGCAGGTCGGCCAGGTTCTCCTCGACGGCCCGGGTGGGGAACGGGGCCTCCAGGAGCAGCCGGCGGGCCTCCTCCCAGCGGGGCTCGCCCTGGCGGATCAGATAGGCCGGCGAGATCACCACCCCTTCCTCGATCAGCCGCGTGGCGCCGGGAGGCATGGAGCCCGGGCGGATCCCCCCGATCTCCGCGTGGTGGGCGCGGCTGGCGACGTAGCCGAGGAGGGCGCCGCCCTCCGGCTCCTCGAAGACGGGCGTCACCACCGTCACGTCCGGCAGGTGGGAGCCGCCGAAGGCGGGGTGGTTCGTCACGATCACGTCGCCCGGCTCCATGGCGATCGCCTCGCGCAGGCTCCGCACGCAGAGGCCCAGGGCGCCGAGATGGACGGGGATGTGGGGAGCGTTGACGACCAGCTCGCCCGCGGGATCGAGCAAGGCGCAGGAGAAATCGAGCCGCTCCTTGACGTTGGTGGAGACCGCCGTGCGCTGGAGCCGCTCCCCCATCTGCCGCGCGATGGCGGCGAAACGGTGGGTGAACAGCTCGAGCTGGACCGCTTCGGGACGGGAGTCGGAAGTGGGAATGGGAGATCCTCCTGAGGGGAGACATTATAGATTTTGGCTCGTGTCTTGCACTTCTGCCCCGCGACATGCCCAGACGACCCAAGATCAAGAAACCGGCCCTCGGCGACCACGCCTATCCCCGCCCCCTCCTTCAGCGTGATCGCGAAGGCTCCTGGAAATTCCTCAACGGCCCCTGGGAGTTCGCGCTCGATTCGGATGCACGGTTGCGTTCCCCCGGCGACGTCCTGTGGGACGACAACATCCTCGTCCCCTTCTCGCCGGAGACGAAGGCGAGCGGCATCGGAGACACCGGCTTCTACCGCCGGTGCTGGTACCGCCGGACCTTCGAGGCTCTGCCGCTGGCGAACGGGGAGCGCCTGCTGCTCCACTTCGGCGCCGTGGATTGGAGCGCGACCGTCTGGGTCAACGGATCGCTCGCCATCTGTCACGAGGGAGGCTATACACCTTTCAGCGCGGACATCACGGACCTTCTCGTCGCCGGCCCGCAGACCGTCGTGGTGCGGGTGGACGACGATCCGGCGGACCTCGCCAAGCCGCGCGGCAAGCAGGACTGGCAGCTCGAGCCGCACTCCATCTGGTATCCGCGCACGACCGGCATCTGGCAGACCGTCTGGCTGGAGAAGGTCCCCGCCACCTGGATCGGCAGTCTCCGCTGGACCCCCAGCCTGGAGCGCTGGGAGCTGGGCTTCGAGGCCTGGATGGAGGGCGAGCAGCGGGAGCGCCTCTGGCTGGGCGTCAAGCTGCGGGCCCACGGCCAGCTCCTGGCGGACGACACCTACACGGTGGTGGCCGGCGAGGTCCACCGGCGGATCGCCCTCTCCGACCCGGGGATCGACGACTTCCGGAACGAGCTGCTGTGGAGCCCCGAGAAGCCGACCCTGATCGAGGCCCACCTCCAGCTCTGGGCCGGCCGCGGCGAGCTCCTCGACCAGGCGAAGAGCTACACGGCCCTGCGGACCATCGCCGTCCAGGGCGACCGGGTGGTGCTCAACGGCCGCCCCTACATCCTGCGCATGGTGCTCGACCAGGGCTACTGGCCTGAAACGGGCCTCACCTCTCCGAACGACGACGCCCTGCGCCGCGACGTCGAGCTGGCCAAGCAGATGGGCTTCAACGGCGTCCGCAAGCACCAGAAGATCGAGGATCCGCGCTACCTCTACTGGGCCGACCACCTGGGCCTCCTCGTCTGGGAGGAGATGCCGAGCGCCTACCGCTTCACCAAGCGCTCGATCCAGCGCGTCACGCGCGAGTGGATGGAGGCGATCCGCCGCGATTACAGCCACCCCTCGATCATCGCCTGGGTCCCCTTCAACGAGTCCTGGGGCGTGCCGAACCTGCCGGACAGCCAGCCGGAGCGCAACTGGGTGCGCGCCTTGTACCACCTCACGAAGACTCTCGACCCGACGCGGCCGGTGGTCGGCAACGACGGCTGGGAGAGCATCGCGACGGACATCATCGGCATCCACGACTATGACGCCGAGCCCAAGCGGATCTCCCGCCGTTACCATGCCCATGACCTCCTGCCGCGCCTCCTCAAGCGCGAGCGTCCCGGCGGGCGCCTGCTCGTGCTCGAAGAGCACAGCCACGGCGATCATCCCCTGATGCTGACGGAGTTCGGCGGCATCGCCGCCTCCGCCGACCGGGAGGAGACCTGGGGGTACTCGCGGGCCGAGAGCGGAGAGGAGCTGGCGAAACGCTACCGCGCGCTGCTCAAGGAGGTGACCTCCCTCGGCCTCTTCGCGGGTTTCTGCTACACCCAGTTCGCCGACACCTATCAGGAGGCCAATGGCCTGCTCTACGCGGACCGGACCCCCAAGTTCCCGTTGGAAGAGATGGCCAAGGCAACGCGCGGAGAGGGCACGGAAATCATGCAGAGCCCCGCCATCGGCAGCCTTACGGATACGGGCACGCCGCCCGGGCCTTCTCCCCACGACGAGGATTAGGCGCATGTACAAGCAAGCTCTCACCAAGCCCGACGGCCGCGCCTTGATCCTCTACGCTCGTCACCCCATCGCCGAGGGGATCGAGGCGACCAGCCCGGGCACCGATCCGCCCGGCTCCAAGACCCATCTGCGCTGGCACCCCCTGCGCGGCGAGTGGGTGGCCTACGCGAGCCATCGCCAGAACCGCACCTTCCTGCCTCCCCCCGAGTACAACCCTCTCGCCCCGACTTCCGACCCGGCGCACCCTACCGAGCTGCCGGCCGGCGACTACGACGCGGCGGTGTTCGAGAACCGCTTCCCCACCCTGACCGGCCGCGCCGAGGAGCCGGCGCCGCCCGCCATCGTCCCAACCCGGCCCGGCAAGGGTGCCTGCGAGGTCGTGGTCTTCACCCAGGATCCCTCCTCCTCGCTGGGAGCGCTGCCGCTGTGGCACCTGGAGCTGCTGCTGGAGGTGTGGGCGGACCGCTATCGGGAGCTCGGGAAGCGCGAGGACGTCGACTACGTCATGCCGTTCGAGAACCGGGGCGTCGAGGTGGGCGTCACCCTCCATCATCCGCACGGGCAGATCTACGCCTATCCGTTCATCCCGCCAGTCCCGGCGCGGGAGCTCGAGCAGCAGCGGGCCTGGTTCGAGAAGCATGGCAGCGGTCTGCTCGAGGACCTGATCGGCAAGGAGCTCGAGGACGGCCGGCGGACGATCTATGCCGGCGAGCGGGCGGTCGCCTGGATGCCGGCCTTCGCGCGCTACTCCTACGAGGTCTGGATCGCGCCGCGCCGCGCCGCCCCCTCGGTGGCGGACCTCGACGCGGCGGAGCGCGCCGACTTCGCCCGCGCCCTGAAGACAGTGCTCCTCAAGTACGACGGCCTCTGGGGGAAGCCCTTCCCCTACATCATGGTCTTCCACCAGGCGCCGACGGACGGCCAGCCGCACCCGGAGGCGCACCTGCACATCGAGCTCTACCCCGCCTACCGCATGCCGGGCCGCCTCAAGTACCTGGCCGGGAGCGAGATCGGCGCCGGGGTGTTCACCGCCGACACGCTGCCGGAGGAGAAGGTCCAGGAGCTGCGGGCCGTGGAGGTGAGCCTTGAGTAAATCGTTTTCCGACCTCTTCGGCCGCGACCCCGAGGTGCGGGCGGACGCGCCCGGGCGGGTGAACCTGATCGGCGAGCACACGGACTACAGCGGCGGGTTCGTGCTGCCCCTGGCCATCCCCCAGCGGACGCGGGTGGAGCTCGCGGCGCGCGAAGACAACCTCGTGCGGGCCTGGAGCGAGAACATGCAGCGGCACGAGATCGAGGAGTACCGGCTGGGCGAGGAGAACCCCGTCCGCGGCTGGCTCGACTACGTCCAGGGCGTCACCCAGGCGGCCCGGCGCGCCGGGCATGCGCTCCAGGGGTTCGATCTGCGGGTCACGTCCGACGTCCCGCTGGGCGGCGGCCTCTCCTCCAGCGCGGCGCTGGAGGTGTCGCTCCTGCGGGCGCTGCGGGAAGCCTTTCATTTGAAGATGGACGACGTCGAGATCGCCCGCTTCGGCCAGAAGGCGGAGAACGACTTCGTCGGCGCGCCGGTCGGGATCATGGACCAGATGGCCTCCAGCCTGGCCGACGAGACGACCGCCCTGTTCCTCGACACCCGTCATCTGAGCTATGAGAAGGTCCCCTTGCCGGCCGGCGCCGAGCTGGTGGTGATCAACTCAGGGATCTCTCACAGCAACGTCAAAGGCGAGTACCGGGTCCGGCGGCAGGAATGCGAGCACGCCGCCGAGCTGCTGCGAGTCCCCCAGCTCCGGGACCTGAGCAAGCAGGATCTCTGGCGTCTGACGTCCCTTCCCGAACCGCTCGACCGCCGCGCCCGCCACGTCATCACGGAGAACGCCCGCGTCCGCTGCGCCGTCTCGGCCATGCAGGAGAACGACCTGCCCCGCCTCGGCAAGCTCCTCTACGCCTCGCACGAGCCGCTGCGGGACGACTACGAGGTCTCGATCCCCGAGATTGACCGCCTCGTCGAGCTGGCGGGCGAGGAGCCGGACGTCTACGGCGCCCGCATCACGGGCGGCGGCTTCGGCGGCTCGATCGTCATCCTGGCCCGCCACGGCACCGGCCGGGCAATCGGAGAAAGGATCGTCGCGAGGTACGAGGACGAGATGGGAGAGGACGGCACGGTGCTGGTGCCGGCGCCGTGATCTCCTGACGCGATTCCTGGGATCCTCCCGTGCCTTCCATCGGCGATCCGTCGTGAGGTATCATGTCGAAGCGATCCCCAAAGGCGGACGAGACCATGGCCCAGGCGCTCAGGAAACCCATACAGGAGGAGACGCGATCCTACTACGAGAGGATCCGCGAGCTCATAGAGGCAGATCGCGTTGAGGCCGCCCGTAGGCTTCTCGCCGAAGCCTTGGAGAAGGGAGATCATGATGAAGATCTTTCCGGTTGGCAGAGGGTTCTCGCGCCTGCGAAGGTGCGTCCTGTCAAAGGGACGAAAGCTCCTGATCCGACCCTGGACTTCCAATGGCTGAAGGACCACTCCTGGGAATACCGTGGGCAATGGGTTGCGCTTCTCGGGGGAGAGCTACTGACGTGCGGCCTTACCCTGCAAAAGGTGGTGGCCGATCTCGAACATCATCCCGAGAAGGACTGGATTCTCCTTCACCGCATTCATTGAGGCTGCCGCCCTTTGCTCACGCTCCGTGGCGACCGGTTTACCTGCGGCCGCGCGACCTTCTCCGATTCTTCTCCCTTCCAGCTCGAACCCACGGCGAAGGTCTACGTCAGGGTAAAGTTCGGCAACCTGCCTAGAACCTTGCTGGTCCAAATCGACACAGGGGCAGCATGGTCCATCCTGGCCCCTGACGTAGCCGAGGCTATCCAGGTCCCCCTCGATTCCGGAGATCCCGCGAAGCTCAGCACCCGATTCGGGATCAAGCATGGATTGCTCGTCAAAGTCGGCTTCACGTTCATTGCCGAGGAGGGTGAACACTTGGCTACGGAAGGCACCTTCTTCATCACCGAGAACTGGCCCGAAGGACTGAATTTTCTCGGCTACTCCGGCCTCCTCGATGCCGTCAGGATCGCGCTCGATCCCCAGGCCAACCACTTCTACTTCGGCCCGGGAGTCTGATCAGCCGAGCCTCTCCGCTCTCGGCCGGTCCAGGTACATCGCGATCAGCGCCGCGCCTCCCAGGCCCCAGCTCCACCAGGGATTCCCCGTCATCAGGGCCATCGCGAAGCCGATCAGCCCCCCCGCTTCTCTCATCGCGAAGGCCACGATGGTCGCTGTACGGTAGGCGGCGAACCGCCGGTCGGGATCGCCTTCGAACCCCTCGGCCTCGGCCCTTTTGAAGACCGCCCTCTTGACGGCCGAGGCGGCGCCGAGAAGCAGCAGGCTCAATGCGAAGAGCGCCAGAGGAACGGCGGGAGGGACCGAGGCGGCGGGGAGCTGCTTCGAAGCGTAGAGGTACGTCAGGACGGCGTTGAGCATCAGCAGGCCCATTGCGATGGCGCCGCAGACGGTCAGGAGCTGCCGGTAGCGGTCCTGCATCGGATGACCTCGCGAAAACTAGGGCGCGGAGCGCCCTCGCACGAGCCGGTCGACCTCGGTTGCCCGGGGCCAGCGGCTGAGCATGCCGAACAAGCTGGCGGCGCAGAGGACGATACCGAATCCCGCAGAGCCGGAGGTGAGCGCCACCACGAGCCCCAGAAAGGCCGCAGCCTCCAGAATCAGGAAGCTGGCCCGGGTGGCGCGCCCATACCCGGCGAGAACCGCCTCGGGATCGATCGCCAGCTCCACCGAGCGAGGGAAGGCCCGCCTCAGGATGGACGAGCAGAACCGGGAGGAGAGCAGGATCAGCATCGCGGCGAACAGGCTCATCGAGAGCGGCACGGCGGCGGGCAAGCCCGGCACCACCCCCACGCCGTAGCGGACCAGCATCCAGCTCAGAATCCCGAACAGCACGGCCATGGCGGCCAGAGAGGCGCAGAGACGGGTCACGGGCCGGAGGCGCCGGGCGTAGCCAGGCACGGGGTCATCGCGCATCCTGCCGGAGAGATCCAGATCGAAAGCATCATCGACGGAATCAGGCGTGAGATCGGGCATGCGTCAGGCCTCCAGCACCAGGTTCCCCGCGCCATCCACCCGGCCCCGCCAGCCCTCTTCCACCATCGTGGCGCTATGGCTCTCGAAGACCAGGGCCGGGCCGGCGAAGGCGGCGCCAGGCCGAAGATGGGCGCGGTCGAAGAAGGGAACGTCCCGCCAGGAGCCGCCCGTCCAGCAGCGGCGGCGGCCCGCGGGCGCGGCTTCGAACGGCTCGGCCGGCAGCAGGGTATCGGCCTCGTCCTCGGACGGCTGAGACGAGGCGATCACCCGCACCGATTCCAGCTCGATCGAGCGCCCCTCGGGAGCATAACCATAGATCTCCCGGTAGGCGGCGTCGAAAGCGGTCTCGATCGCGGCGTCGCCCTCGTACTCCACGGCGAGGGCCGCCTCCTGGCCGGCGAAACGGAGGTTCAGGAGCCGGCGCCGGACCGCCACTTCCTCCGGCGCGATGCCCTCGGCGGCCACCGCCTCAGAAGCTTCGCGGCCCAGGTCGTCCAGCCAGGAGGCGAGCCGAGACCGGGCCCCCGCCAGCGGCTCGAGCACCTGCCGGTGGGCGAAACGCTCGACGACCGCCGCGCCCAGGCCGAGGGCGGACAGGAGGCCGGCGTCCGCCGGCACCAGGACGCTCGCGATGCCCAGCAGCTCCGCCACGGCGCAGGCGTGCTGGGCCCCGGCGCCGCCGAAAGCCACCAGGGCGTGGCCGGCGGGGTCGTAGCCCCGGCGCAGGGAGATGGAGCGGATCGCCTCGGCCATCCGCTCGTCGGCGATGTCCAGCAGGCCGGCGAGCACCGCCTCCAGGCCCGGATCGCTCTCCCCCATCCGGCCGCGCAGGGCTGCCAGGGCCCGCCCGGCGGCGGCCGGGTCGAGGGGAATCTCGAAACGGTCCGGATCGAGCCGGCCGAGGATCAGGTTGACGTCGGTGAGCGTGAGGGGGCCGCCCGCGCCGTAGCAGGCGGGACCGGGCCAGGCCCCGGCGCTCTCCGGCCCCACCTTGAGCTGGACGCCGTCGAAGCCGCAGATCGAGCCGCCGCCCGCCGCCACGCTCTCGATGGCGAGCGCGGGCGCGACGAGGTGCGCGTCCCCCACCCGGTGCTCGAAGAGGTATTCGAAGTCGCCGGCCCAGCGGGCCACGTCGGTGCTGGTGCCCCCCATGTCGAAGGCGATCACCCGGTCGAAGCCCGACCGCCGGCCGGCCCGCGCCGCGCCCACCACGCCGCCCGCGGGGCCGGAGAGGAGGCCGTCCTTGGCGCGGAAGGAGCGGGCCCGCACGAGCCCTCCGGCGCTGGTCATGACGTGGAGCGAGCCCCGGCCGAGCGCGCCGGAAACTCCGGCGAGATAGCGATCCAGGATCGGCGACAGGTAGGCGTCCACCACCGCCGTCTCGGCCCGGGGCAGGAGCTTGATGAGCGGCGCCAGCTCCGAGGAGAGGGAGACGTGGCGGAAACCGGCCTCGCGCAGCAGGCCGCCCAGCTCCTCCTCGTGGCAAGGGTTCCTGTAACTGTGCATCAGCGCCACCGCGGCGGACTCGATCCCCTCGGCCAGCAGGCGCCGGGCGGTCTCTTTCATGGCGCCGGCATCCAGGGCGACGAGGACGGAGCCGTCCGCGGACAGCCGCTCGGGGACCTCCACCACCTCGCGGTACAGGGGCTCGGGCTTGACGATGTCGAGCGCAAAAAGGTCCGGCCGCTGCTGGGTGCCGATACGCGGCAGATCGGCGAAGCCACGGGTGATGAAGAGGGCGGTCGCCGCGCCTTTGCGCTCCAGCAGGGCGTTGGTGCCCCGCGTGGTGGCGAGCCGCAGGGCGATCTCCGGCAAGGCGGCGTCCAGGAGCGTGCCGGTCGCCAGGCGGGCCGCGAGGACGGGCGCCTCCTCCGGCGAGCGCAGCTCGAAGGTGGCGCCGGCCAGACCGTCTCCAGGAAAGACACGGTCGAGGTGAAGGACAGCGCCGTCCGGATCGAACCCCGCGACCGTCGCGCTCGCCCCGGAATCCAGCAGGGTGAAGGTATACCCCTGGAAGAATCCCGGCGGCAGGCGCCAGGCCGTGGCGAGGCGGACGGCCGCCGGCCCGGCGCGCTCCGCGATCCGGCCCCGGACGGCGCTCGTCGAGAGCACCTTGGCCCGATGGAGGCGTCCCCCGGGATCGACCGCCAGGCAGTCGGTGAAGGTCCCTCCGGTGTCGATCCAGATGCGCCAGGGGGCCTTATTCACTGAGGCTCTTGTCCGTCCGTGCCACGGCCGCGGGACCGCCGAGACGCTCTCCCAGCCTGCGCACCCGCTCGTTGAAACGGTCCATGGACTCCGCCTTGCGGAGCCACTTCCGGGCCGCGCCGGAGTCGCCGGCCGCGAGAGCCGCCAGCCCCAGCGCCGCATAAGCCTCGGCGTCCTCGCGGTGCAGGCGCAAGGCCCGGTGGTAGAAGCGCCGGGCCTCCTCCAGCCGCCCCTGCGCCAGCGACAGATCGCCGAGGGCGAGATAGCTGAAGGGGTTGCGGCGGTCGACGTTGGCCGCGATGGCCAGCAGCCGCTCCGCTTCGGCGTCCTCCCCTCGCGATTGCAGGAGGGAGGCCAGGTTGCTGTAGGCAGAAGAGGTCTGGGGATCGGCCTCGAGGGCCCGGCGGTAGGCGGCCTCGGCCTCCGCCGTATCGCCCTCCCGGCGCAGGGCCACGCCGAGGTTCACCCAGCCGCCGCCGAAGTCGGGATCGATCTTCACGGCCTGGCGCAGCCAGGTGAGGGCTTCGGCGGAGTTGCCGGCGCGCAGGGATTCGGCGCCGCGGTTCGAGTAGAAGAGGGCCACCGCCCGGAGGTCCGAGACGCGCTGGACGCGGCGGTACTTGGGGTCCGGGCTGGGCGAGAACTCGAGGATCTTCACCCGCGCGCCCCCGATGTCGTAGCCGGCGCTGACGTGGCCCGAGATCACCATCAGGTCGCCCTCTTTCTCGAACCTCTCCACGTCGTCCACGTCGAGGTAGAAGGCCGGCACGCCGAGCTCGCGGGCCAGCCCCACGAACAGGCTGGTGAAGGCCAGGCAGTTCGCCCGGCGGCTCTCGAACGCCTCGCTGGCCGTCAGCGTACGGCCGCTCTCGTACTTGAGCCGCAGCCGCGCGGGATCGATCAGCGCCGCCAGCAGCTTGTCCAGCCGCTCCTCGGCGGGCGTGCCGTCCGGCACCTGCGCGTGCGCCCAGGCCCGCATCTCGTCGGTGATCTCGAACGGCACGGTCACGGACGCGGGATCGAAGCCCCGCGCCCGCAGGGTCCGCGTCAGCTCCGCGGAGCCCAGAGCCGCCCCCGAAGACGCGCAGCCGGCGGCCAGCAGGGCCCCGGCCCCGCAGAAAAGGAGAAGAGCGGTCCGTCGTCTCACATCCCGCCTCCGCGACGCGCCGCTTCAGGCGGCCCGCGCCGCCGGCCGCGGCCGCCGGAAGAGCAGCTTCTTCACCCCGAAGTACAGCAGCCCCAGCACGAGCAGGAACGCCAGCACCGGCAGCGTGATCGCGAGCACCGCGAGCAGCGCCGAGCTGCCCGCCTCGGCCGTCGCCAGCACGGGATTGCCCAGCCCCCCCGTGGTGAACGAGGAGACGTGGCGGGCCATGGCGGTGATCCCCTGGAAGACCGCCGTCGTGCCGCCGCCGGCCACCACGGCCAGCGTCCACTTGAGGAACGGGCTCACGTCCGACGTCATCGAGGAGGCCGTCACCAGGACGCCCGCGACGATGGCCGTCGGCGTCGCCACCGTGTCCAGCAGGTTGTCCACCCACGGAATGTAGTAGCCGGCGATCTCCAGCAGGGTCGCCACGGAGAAGGCGATCAGCGCCGGAGTGGAGCCGATCCAAGCGAAATGGCCGCTGAGCGCGAGGTGCCCCACCTCGGCCCGCGAGGCCAGGCTCATGATGAGCAACGGCACGAAGACCCGGAAGCCACAGGCCGCGGCAAGGCCGAGGCCGATCAGAAGGCTCAGAACGGTGTCCACCATTTCCCCTGCTCCTCCTCTCGAATCCAAGAGTGGCAACAGGCCACCTTCATGGATGTTAACGCAGGCGGCCCCTCAGTACTTCCAAGACCGCCCACAGACATCTCCATAGACGGCTCGAACGACCTCGTGCTCCCGCACGGACAGCGACATGATCGTCTGGCGCCAGCCGATCACCGGGCTGCCGGGAGCGGAGCTCGCACGGCGGCGGTCAGCCGCTGGGCAGCCGCGTTGCAGCCGCGCCGCGGGCCACCTCTTCGAGCGCGGCCCGCGCCCGCTCCAGCTCCCGCCCCAACCGATTCACCAGCGAATCAAGCTCGCCGGTGCGCTCGGCGCGGATCTCCTCCTCGAGGGCGCGGCAGGCCTCGGCGACATGGACGGCGCCGAGGACCCCGCAGCCGCCCTTGAGCCGGTGAGCGGTCAGCCCCACGTCGGACCAGCGGCCCCCCTCCGCTCCCTCGCGCACCGCGGCGAGGTCGGTGGCCGAGGTCGCCAGAAAGGTCTCGATCAGGGCGCCGACGAGGTCCTCGCCATCGCGCAGGTCGCGCAGGAGATCCAGGCACTTCCGGTCGATGGGATCCGGCAGGGCCTCCCCTTCGTGGGCGTCGCCCGGGCTGGCCGCCGCCAGGGCGGCTTCCAGCTCGGCGATCTGCACCGGCTTGCTCAGGTAGCCGTCCATGCCCGCCGCCAGGCAGCGCTCCCGGTCCCCCGACATGGCATGGGCGGTCAGCGCGACGATCCTGGGCTGGCGATGCCCCCGGCGAATATGGCGGGTCACCTCCAGGCCGTCCATCTCGGGCATCTGGACGTCCATCAGGACCACGTCGTAGGACTGGCGCTCCAGCGCCGCCAGCACCTCCAGCCCATTGCTCGCGAGGTCCGCCTCGTACCCCAGGTGCTCGAGAAGCCCCACCATCACCCGCCGGTTCACCGGGTGGTCCTCGGCGAGCAGGATGCTCAGCGGGTGGCGGCGCGCCAGCCCGCGGTCCATGCCCACGGGGTCGGCCGGGCGGCGGGGCGGAGCCGGGGCGGCCTCGCCGGGGAGCGTGAAATGGAAGGTCGAGCCCTGGCCGACGGTGCTCTCGACCCAGATCCGCCCTCCCATGAGCTCGGTCAGCCGCCGGCTGATGGCGAGCCCGAGGCCGGTGCCGCCCTGCTGGCGGGCGAGCGAGCCGTCGAGCTGGTCGAAGGCGACGAACAGCCGGTCCAGCTCCTCGCCGGGGATGCCGATGCCCGTGTCGGCGACGGCGAAGTGGGCCTCGAAGCGTCCGCCGCCCAGCGGCCGGGCGGCAAGCTCCACCCGCACCTCGCCCACCGGCGTGAACTTGATGGCGTTGCCCAGCAGGTTGACCAGGATCTGGCGGGTGCGCGCGACATCGCCCACCAGGGCCTCCGGAGTCTCCTCCGCGATGGCGTGGCGCAAGGCGAGCCCCTGGATGGCGGCCAGGGGAGCCACGATCTCCAGGCTGTCCTCGATCACCGCCCGCAGGCTGAAGGGGGCGCGCCCGACCGCCAGGCTCCCCGACTCCATCTTCGAGAAATCGAGGATGTCGTTGATCAGCGCGAGGAGGGCCTCGCCGCTGGCCCGGACGGTCCTCACGTAATCCTGCTGCCGGGCGGTGAGGGGCGTCTCCAGCAGCAGGCTGGTCATGCCGACGACGCCGTTCATGGGCGTCCGGATCTCGTGGCTCATGTTGGCCAGGAACTCGCTCTTCGCCCGGCTCGCCGCCAGGGCCTCCTCCTTGGCGACCTCGAGGGCTCCCGTGCGCTCCCGCACCTCCTCCTCCAGGGTCAGGCGCAGCCGGTCGAGCTCGTCGTGGACGCGCCGGAAACGGCTGGAAAGCGAGAAGCTCATCGCCACCAGGAGCGCCGCGAAGCCGAACGGCGGCAGCGAGACCGGGCTTTGCCAGGCCCCAGGAAAGATCTGCCCGGCCAGCTCCAAGGCCACGGCGGCGACCAGCACCAGCCCGCCGGCGGCGAGGGTCCGCGCCTCCACGTCGCCCCGCCACGCCTCGCGGGCGATCAGGACCACCGCCGCCACCAGGAGCGGCAGCAGCCACAGCGAGCGGAAGCTCTGGCTGGCGACCACCAGGCGCGCGTCCGGCCAGAGGCCGACGAGCAGGGCCAGCGCGCCGTGAGAGAGCTGATAAATCCGCAGCGGCCAGGGGATGGGCCGCGCGAAGAAGGTCCAGAGGAACTGGATCGCCAGCATCGCGGCCAGGTGGCCGGTGAGATCGCTGGCCCGCACCGCCAGGTCGTACCGGCCGGTGACCTGATAGACCCAGTAGGAGCTGGCGAAGGTGTTGGCGGCGAAGCACAGGGTCAGAAGGCCGAACCACAGGTGCTCGATCTGCCGCCGGCGCCGGCCGTAGAGCAGGAGGTGGTAGGCGGCCGTGGCCGCGAACAGGACGGCGAGCAGGAGAAAGGGGACGTCCGCCAGCAGGGTGCCGTCCCACGCGGCCGCCGTCCGATCGCGCAAGGCCTGGCCGTCGCCGAGGACGAGGGTGGCGCCTACCGCCGCGGCTCCCGGCTCCCCGTCCGACCGCCAGGCCACCCGCCGCACCCGCAGCGCCAGCGCCAGCGTGCCGTCCTCCCCCACCGCTTCCCGGGGAACGGCAAAAACCTCCGGGAAGGGGTAGGGCAGCTCCAGCCGCCATCCCCGGGAAGAGCCGAGGAGCCGGCCGCCGGCGAACGCCTGGTAGCCGCCGTACCTGGGCGAGCCGAGGAGAAGCGCGAGCCGGCCGCGGCGGGCGGCGAGCCGCGCCTCCTCGTCGAGCGCCACGACCCGCCGGAACCAGACCGCGCCGTCGAGGCCTTCGTAGCCCTGCTCCCGCCAGGTGGCGGGCAGCGGCACCGCCCGCCAGGCCGAGTCGTCGTAGCCCGGGCTCGCCCGGCGGAGGTCGTCGCCGGGCCGCGACTTCCAGAGCCCGGGCCGGAGGGGCTTTTCAGGGGCGGCCCCCACGGCCCCTGCCGCGGCTCCGGCGGCGAGCAGGAGCGGCAGGACCGCGATCAGCGCGAGCCCGAGAGAGCCGCGGCAGCGGCTTTCACTGGTCATGGCGTGTCCAGTAGTATACCCTGCGGAAGGTAACTCACATCTCAGAGGGAAGATCTGTGGACATCCTCATCGGAGTTCTCGTCGTCGACGACCACCTGGTCGTCCGCAAAGGCGTCCAGGCCCTGCTCATGGACGCCGACGACATCACGATCGTGGGCGAGGCCGAGGATGGGCAAGCCGCGGTGGCGGCCGCCAGGCGCCTCAGGCCCCAGGTGATCCTGATGGACCTGAAGCTCCCCCATCTCGACGGGGTGGAGGCCATCCGGGCGATCCTCGCCGAGCAGCCGGACGTCGGGGTCGTGGTCTTGACGGGCACCGACGGGGACGAACAGGTCCTCGCCGCCGTCGAGGCCGGGGCCCTGGGCTACCTGGCCAAGACCTCCGAGCGCGAGCACTTCCTCCTGGCGATCCGCCGGGTCGCCCGCGGCGAGCTCTGGCTGCCGCCGCGCCTGACCCGCAAGCTGCTGGCGCACCTCAAACCCAACTCCGGCGGCGGCGCCGCGGAGCCGCTCACGGGCCGGGAGACGGGAGTGCTGAACCTGCTGGCCAAGGGCCGGACCAACCAGCAGATCGCCCAGGAGCTGAACATCGCCGACGCCACCGTCCGCACCCACGTCAGCCACATCCTCGACAAGCTCGGGGTCAGCAACCGGGTGGAGGCGGCCCTGCACGCCCTGCGGGCGGGCGTCGTGACGCTGGAGGAATCCTGAGCACCGGTCCGGAGGAACGGCCGGGACGCCGCGTCCTGGTCGTCGACGACCACCCCGTCAACCGTCTCGTCGCCCTCGCCCAGCTCACGGCGCTCGGCTACGCCGCCGACGCCGCCGACAGCGGCGAGAAGGCCCTCGCCGCCCTCGCGGAGGCGCCCTACGACGCCGTCCTGCTCGACTGCGAGATGCCGCAGCTCGATGGCTACGAGACCTGCCGCCGCCTGCGCCAGCGCGAGGCCGGCGGCCGGCATACCCGGGTGATCGCCCTCACCGCCCACGTCGCCGAAGGAGAGAGGGAACGGTGCCTCGCCGCCGGCATGGACGACCATCTCGGCAAGCCCGTGCAGGGCGACGAGCTGGCGGCCATGCTGAGCCGCTGGCTGGAGGACGAAGCCGCCGCCGTCGAGCCCGACGTCCTGGAAGACCGCCTGGCGGGCCTGCGGCGCCTCGGCGAAAAGACCGGCAAACAGGTACTGGAGCCGGTGATCGCGAGCTTCCTCCAGCAGGGCGAAAGAGACCTCGCGACCCTGCGCCGGGCCCTGGCCCACGGCGACAGCGCCGCCCTCGCCGCGGCCGCCCACTCCATGGCCGGGAGCGCCGGCATCCTGGGAGCGGCCAGACTCGCCACGGGCTGCGCCGAGCTCGAGACGCTGGCCCGGCGAGAGGACCTGGCCGCCTGCGAGGCCCGGATCGAGTCCGTCGAGCAGGCCTATCGATCGATCGCGCGAAGGCTCCCGAAGTGATTCCGCCCGGCAGCCCCCAACGCGGCGTGGAGACCCACCCACAACAATTGTTGAGACAAAATCCGCCATTCGTCGGATGACAGGCCTGGGGGCAATGAGAGAGACTGACGTCCACAAGGGAAGACGCAGAGGACGCCAGCCAAGCATACGGTTCGACGTCAACTGTTCTCCCCTCTCCCCCCGGGGCCTGCGCTAAGCGCGGGGCCCGTTTTTTTTTGCCCGCTCCCGTTCGCTCAGGCCCGGAGATCAGGAAACGACCAGCCGCTCGAGGCAGGCGCGGATGCCCGCCGGCATGGCCGTCGGCCTGCGCGTCCGGCGATCGACGAAGACGTGCACGAAATGGCCGGTCGCCGCCGGCTCGGCAGCCCCCCGCCGGAAGAGGCCGATCTCGTAGCGCACCGAGGAGCTCCCCAGCTTCCCCACCCGCAGACCGGCGTCGATGACCTCGGGGAACGTGAGCGGCTGGTGGAACTGGCAGAACGTCTCGATGGCCAGCCCGATCGTCGCGCCGCCGGCGATGTCGAGCCCCCCTTCACGGATCAGGTACTCGTTGACGACCGTGTCGAAGTACGAGTAGTAAATGACGTTGTTGACGTGACCGTAGAGGTCGTTGTCCATCCACCGCGTCGGGATGGCGAGGAAATGTCTGTAGGCGGACCGCGTTTCGGTCGTCGGCATCGGGCTCCTTACAGCGTAAGGATCTGGCGGATGACGCCGCCGGCCGCCAATCGATCGAAGCCGGCGTTCACCTCGTCGAGCGGTATGCGGTCGCTCATCAGCCTGTCGACCGGCAGCCTGCCCTGCCGGTACAGCGCCATGTACCGCGGAATGTCGCGCAGCGGAACGGCCGATCCGATATAGCTCCCCTTGACCGTGCGCTCTTCGGCGACGAGGCTCACGTGCTGCACGGCCCACTCGTGCTCGGGGTGCGACAAGCCGGCCGTGACCGTCATGCCGCCGCGGCGCGTGGCCCGATAAGCGAAATCCATCGCGTGCACCGAGCCGGCCATCTCAAAGGCGTAGTCGACGCCGCCCCGGGTGTGCTCGCGCAGCCTGGGCAGCGCGTCGGCGTCCCCCGCGTTGAACGTCGCGGTGGCGCCCAACCGCTTCGCCAGCTTCAGCTTGTCCTCGTTCAGATCGACGGCGACGACCTCGCGGGCGCCGACGAGAAGGCCGCCCAGCAACGCGTTGAGCCCGACGCCGCCGAGCCCCACCACGGCGACCGTGGCCCCCGCGGGCACGCGGGCCGTATTCACCACGGCGCCGACGCCCGTCAGGACCGCGCAACCGAACAAAGCCGCTTCTTCATACGAAAGCGACGGATCGAATGGGATCAACGACCGCCGCGACACCACGGCGTGCTCGGAAAAAGCCGATACGCCGAGATGATGGTGCACGTCGCGGCCGCCGAGGTGCAGGCGCCGCTCGCCGCAGAGCAGCGTGCCGCTGGCGTTGGCGGCCGCCGCCGGCTCGCAGAGAGCCGGGCGGCCCTCGAGGCACGGCACGCAGCCGCCACAGCTCGGCACGAAGACCATGACGACCCGGTCGCCCGGCGCCAGGTCGCGCACACCGGGACCGCACTCGAGCACCTCGCCGGCCGCTTCATGGCCGAGAGCCATCGGCACCGGCCGCGGCCGGTCGCCGTTGATCACCGAGAGATCCGAGTGGCACAGCCCGGCGGCACGGATGCGCACGAGCACTTCGTCCTGCCCGGGCCCGTCGAGGTCGAGCTCTTCGACGGCCAGCGGCCGGCTGGCGGCGTAGGGCGAGGCGAGTCCGGTCTGGTGGAGTACGGCGGCACGTGTCTTCATGGCGGTCGACCGTCCGGCGTACTTTACACCGCGACGGGGAACCGCGTTCCCTTCGATCTCCTTCACGAGCGAGCGCTGCCGGCAGGCTGGGGAGCCTTGCTCAGGCTCCGCGGAGCGTCTGCCGTCGATCCGCCCCGAGAGACCGGCGGTCCGCCCCCGTTGCCGGACCGTTTTCCCCTCGGGCCGAAGGGCCGGCCCGGAGATCCCGTCGACTTTCCCCACTTCCCCGGCCATTTTCCCCCGTCGTCCGGCCATTTTCCCCGCGGGCCGAGAGGCCGGCCCCGGCCTCCCGCCGACCTTCCCCGCTTCCCCGGCCGTTTTCCCCCTGGGGAAACCCGTCCGGCCCCAGGGGAAAATGTTGGAGCGCAAGGGCCGGAACGTTTTCCCCACTTCCCCGACGGCTTTCCCCAGCTCCCCGGCCGTTTTCCCTCGATTCCCGGCCATTTTCCCCCGAGGGAAACCGCTCCGTCGGTGGGGGTAAACGATTTTCCCCGTGGGGCTGGCGGCCCGGCCCGGGTGCCGGGGCGCCAGCCAGCTCGCCATCCCGGCCCCGGCGCCTCCGCCTGGCCTCCGCCCGTCAACCCTTCACGTACGGGGACAGCAACGCCTGCCAGCTCCGGGACATGCGGTCGTACTCGGCCGGACACCTCTCCGCGCGGTTGGCAGGGAGGGTCTCGTCGTCCACGAGATACTGGTAGCCCTCGGAATCCTTGCCGTAGATCCAGCAGAGGATGTTGTAGAAGCGCTGCTCGTCGAACGAGTGCTCGTCCCAGAAGGAGAGGTCGTCCATCTCTTCCTCGTCCTCGCCCACGAACGAGTTGGCGCCGTCGATGGCCGCGTTCTCCCCTTCCTCGCCGCCTTCCAGAAGGATGATGGTGGCGAGCTGGTCGACCGCGTCCTCCTCCTTGCCGGTGACCGGCAGGTCGTAGATGGCGATCAGGGCGTGCCCCATCTCGTGGAAAAAGGTGAACACGGTGGCGCTGGCCACCGAGGTGCCGGCCTCTTCCTGCTCCTTGTCGGTCTCCGCGTCCGCCATGAAGATCTCGGAGTAGTGCTCGACCAGCTCGTAGCAGAGGGAGATCTCGCCGGTCTCGGGATCGTAGAAGGCGTTCACCTCGCCGCACTCCCGCAACACCACGGGCACGTTGGCGGGGAGCGCGAACTCCCCGTTCAGCTCCTTGACCGTGTCCTCCAGGAGCCGGGTCTCCTTGAAGACCGCCTCCAGCTCCTGGTAGTCCTCGTTGCTGGTCTCACCGTACTTCACCACGAAGTCCCCGGTGTCGCGGACCCCGCCGGAAGCCGTCCGCTTGAAGCTCGACGGCACGTTGGCATGCGCCTGGGGGGCGGCGGCGGGCGTCGCCTCGGCGCCGGCCTGGGCGGACTCATCCTCGGGGACCGGACCGCAGGCTCCGACAGCCAGCAGGGCCAGAATGGACGCGAAGCGGCGCGCAGATACGTAGCGAATGAGCGTTCTCCTCGAAATCGACCGACCGGGTTGGAGGGCAGAGTCTAAACCGCCATACCCTGAAAGTCGAACCCGGCTGCACACGGGGACCGCGCCTGACCCGCCGAGGTGCTGTCTTTCCCGGCCAAGCCGGCTTCCAAGCGGGGCCTTGCACCCCCCCCTCCCCTGTAGTAGGGTTCATCAGCTTGTAAAGAATTTTTGATGTTTTCTTGGTGCGGGAACGGTGCCTCATGGGCGTCATCCATCCATGCGCATAAAGAAATTACTTCTTGACTCCAGAAAGTAGGCGGAAATGAAGACGAAGCCCGTGATTGCCGTCGTCGGGATGGCCGCTCTCCTCGGCGCTGTGCACCGGCCGCGACGCCTGGCGGTGCTCGCGAGCCTGCTGGTGCTCGCGCTGGTCGGCGTCTCCAGCGCGTCCGCGCAGGTCAACGTCACCGCCACGGGCGGCACCCTCGCCGCGAGCTACACGACGGTCAAGGGAGCCTTCGATGCGATCAACGCCGGCACCCATCTGGGCACGATCGGCATCGCCCTGGTCGGCGACACCACCGAGACGGCGCCCGCGGTGCTGAACGCGAGCGGCGCCGGGGCGGCTAGTTATACCTCGATCGGCATCAGTCCCTCCGGAGGCGCCGCCCGCACCATCTCGGGCGCGATCGCCGCGGGGTCGCCGCTGATCGATCTCAACGGCGCCGACAACGTCACGATCGACGGTTTGAACACCGGCGGCAATACGCTGACGATCGCCAACACCACCGTTTCGGCGACGTCGGGCACATCGACGATCCGGTTCATCGGCGGTGCCACCAGCAACCTCGTCACCAATTCGAACATCCAGGGCGCGAGCACGTCGTCGGTCGCGACCAACGGCGGAACGATCTTCTTTTCCACCGACGCCGTGACGGCCAACGGCAACGACAACAATACGATCTCGAACAACAACATCGGCCCGGTCGGCGCGAACCTGCCAAGCAAGGCGATCCTGGGCAACGGCTCGACGACCACCACCGCGATCGGCAACAGCGGCATCGTCATCAACAACAACAACATCTTCGACTACTTCGCCGCAGCGGTGACCAGCGCCGGGATCGCGACCAACGGCGGCTGCAACGCCTGGTCGATCACCAACAACCGGCTCTACCAGACCGGAACGCGCACCTGGACCACCGGAGCGCTGCACACCCCGATGAGCATCGGCAACACGACGGCCACCAGCGGAGCGCAAGCCTTCACCATCACCGGCAACATCGTCGGCTTCGCTTCCAACACGCAGACCGGCACCTACACCTTGACCGGAGCGGGAACCGGAGCGAAGTTCGTCGGCATCCTGTTCAACGGGATCGTCGCCGGGACCACGACGAACGTGAACAACAACACGGTGGCGGCGGTCAGCATGACAGGCGTCACCGGATCTGGAACCACCTCGGCGAGTCCTTTTACCGCCATCTTGTTCCAGGAAGGCAACGGCATTTCCAACGGCAATACCATTGGCAGTCAGACCGCCACGGGCTCCCTGGTCTTTTCGACCACGACCACCGGCGCGACCGACATCTACGGCATTCACAATTTCAGCTCGAACGCCTGGACCTCCAACAACAACAGCGTCGGAGGCATCTCGGCCACCAACCTCGGAGCGTCCGGCACGATTCTGCTGGTTGGAATGAGGTGTTTTACGGGTACTACCGTCACCTGGAACGCGGCCACCAACACGGTCGGTGGCACGGTCGCCAATTCGCTGCAATTGACGGCCACCGGGACGGCTTCCCAGGTCCTGGGGATGTTCACCAGCAATGCGCCGTCCGTCCTCACGTCCAACGTGATTCGAAATTTGACGACCAACATCGGAACCGGAACCGCGGCCACGGCTTCGGCGATCGGCATCAGCATCACTTCCGCGACCCCGAGCTCCACCCTCTCGCGCAATACCATCTCGGGCCTGACCAATACCAACGCGACCGCGGCGTCCGTGGTGACGGGCATTCAGTTCAACGGCGCCACCACGAACCTGGTCGAACGAAACTCGATCTACGGACTGACCGTGGCGACGAACAGCACGGCCGCGGAAGTCAACGGCATCCGGGTGGCCGGCGGCACGACCGTCTACCGCAACAATATGATCGCGGTCGGAGCCGGAATCACGAACGCCATCGGCACCGGCTCGACGACCGGCGGCATCAACGGCATCTTCGAGGCGGCCGGCACGAATAATTTCTTCCATAACAGCGTGTACGTCGGCGGCGCCCCCACCGCGGGAGTCGGCCCTTCCTACGCGTTCGCCAGCACCCAGGTGACCGTCGTGCGCAGCAACCGCGACAACATCTTCTTCAACGCACGGAGCAATGCGGGAGCGACGGGTAAGAACTACGCCGTGCGGGTGGCTGGAACGGCGCCCAACCCGGCGGGCTTGACGCTCAACAACAACGTCTACTTCGCGAACGGCATCGGCGCGGTCTTCGGCTTCTTCAACTCGGCGGACGTGCCCAACCTCGCCGCCTGGAGAACGGCGGTCGGCCAGGATTCCGCGAGCATCGAGGGCAACCCGCAGTATAACGATCCGACCAACGCGGTGCCCGATCTCCACATCCATCCGACCAACGCGACGGTGATCGAAAGCAACGGCGCGGACGTCGGCGTGACGGACGATTTCGACGGCCAGATCCGAAGCGGCTTGACGCCGGTGGATATCGGCGCGGACGCGGGCAGCTTCAACGGCATCGACCTCGCGCCGCCGATCATCGCGTACACGCCTCTCGGCAACACCACCAGCACCTCCAACCGCCCGCTGGCAGCCACTATCACGGACACGGGCAGCGGCGTGCCGACCGCCGGTATCGGACTGCCGGTGATCTATTTCCGCAAAGGAAACGTCGGTGCTTTCGCCTCGACCCAGGCGACCTCCGGCGGCGCGGGCGTCTACAACTTCACGATCGATTACTCCCTGGTGGCGGGCGGCAGCGTCTCGATCGGCGACACGATTCAGTACTACGTTGCGGCTCAGGACGCGGCGGCGACGCCGAACGTCATCACGAATCCGGCCGCGGGAGCGGGTGGCTTTACTCCCAACCCTCCGGCGGCGGCCACGCCCCCGACGACGCCGAACAGCTATCTGATCTCCGCGCCGATCAACGGCATCAAGACCGTCTGTGCTTCCGGGTGCGACTTCACGACGCTCACCGGCGCCACGGGCATCTTCAAAGCGATCAACGACGGCGTCGCGACCGGCAACGTCGAGATCCAGATCGCGAGCGACCTGGTGGTGGGTGAAGACGGCACGAACGGCCTGAACGCGCTCTCCGAGCAGCCGGCGGGCAGCAACTTCACGGTCAGGATGTATCCGACCGGCGTGGCTCGGTTGATCACCGGCACGTTCAACGGCGCCCTGATCCGCATGAACGGCGCGAGCCGCGTCACGATCGACGGCTCGCTCGGCGGCGTCGGCACGGACCGCAGCTTGACGATCACCAACACCAGCGCCACGAGCCCGAGCGTCATCTTGTTCGGCTCGGTCGGCGCCACGCCGGTGACCAACGACACGCTCAAGAACTGCATCGTGATCAACGGCGCGAACACCAGCTCCGCGGTCGTCATCTCGGATGCGACCGTGCTGGGCAACGCGGGGCTCTTCTCCAACATCACGATCCAGAACAACGACGTGCAGAGGGCCTTCGTCGGCGTGTTCGCGACCGGCGGCACGACCCCGCAGGGCGGCTCGAACCTCGTCTATACCCAGAACACGCTCAATACCAGCGGCGCCAATGCCATCCGGAACGTCGGCCTCTACATGCAGGGCGTCCTCGGCGCGACGGTGAGCCAGAACACCGTGGGCAACTTCAGCAACACCGAGGGCGAAAACGACACCGGGATCTGGTTGGCCAGCGGAACTGGAAATTCGACGGCATCCGGCAATACGGTGAACAATCTCGGAATGACTCTGACGACCGCGTTCGCGCCGTTCGGTATCCGTGAATCCTCGGGGCTCGCGGCATCGGGCAACAACATCGCCGGCAATACCGTGACCAACCTCTCGACGACCGGTGGGACCGGCCTTCGCGGTATTGCCGTGGGTAGCGGTGGAGTGACGGTGCAGAGCAACAAGATCCAGGGCATCATCAACAACAACACGGGCACCTTCGGATCTTTCGGCATCGACGTCGTCGCCGGCAACGACGACGTGATCAAGAACAACTTCGTCAGCGACGTCAACCACAACATGACCGGCGGTGCCGCCTTCGGCCCTGACTTCGGGGTCATCGGAATCCGGTTGGGCGCCGGTACGGGGCACAAGGTTTACAACAACTCGGTCAACCTGTTCGGCCCGCATACGGGAACGGCGACGACGAGCTTGCTGTCGGCTGCGTTTTCCATCAGCACCACGGCGCAGACCGGCTGCGACGTGCGCGACAACATCTTCGCGAACAACATCACCGGCGGCACCACGTCGATCGCGCACGTCTCCGTCTTCCTGCCGTCCGGTGGAACGTCGGCGATGAACCTGACCTGGAACAACAACGCCTACTTCTTCGGCACCGACGCGGCGAGGCAAGGCGTCGGGCAGGCCGGAACGACGGCGGGCACGAACTTCTTCACGACGCTTGCCGCTTTGACCGCCTATACGAGCACGCTGTCGCCTGCCGGAACCAACGACAACGCTTCGAGCGCCTCGACCGGGGCCGTTCCGTTCCTTACCGCGACCGACCTCCACCTGCAACCGACCAGCCCCCTGGCTTCGGCTGGCGTTCCGCTCGCCGGCGTGACCACCGACATCGACAATGAGACCCGCTCGACGACGGCACCGTCCATCGGCGCCGACGAGGTGGTGGCCGACCTCTCGATCACCAAGACGGACGGAGTGGCGACGGCAACCCCCGGTGGCAGCACGACCTACACGATCACGGCCTCGAATGCGGGACCGGGCGGCACGACGGGGACAGTGGCCGACACCTTCGCCGCCGCCCTCACCTGCAACTGGACCTGCGCCGGCTCACTCGGCGGCCTCTGCACGGCCGCCGGTTCCGGCAATATCAACGACCCGATCACCCTGCCGGCCGGCGGATCGGTCACCTACACGGCCTCGTGCTCGATCTCCTCTTCGGCGACCGGTACCCTGGTCAATACCGCGACGGTCACCGGTGTCGCCGGCGATCCGAGCCCGGCCAACAACAGCGCGACGGATACCGACACCCTCGTCGCTTCGGCCGACTTGTCGATCACAAAGACCGACGGCGTCACCACCGCCACCCCCGGCGGCAGCGTGACTTACACGATCACGGCCTCGAATGCCGGGCCGTCGGGCACCACGGGCACGGTGGCGGACACCTTCCCCGCGTCCCTCACCTGCACCTGGACGTGCGTTGGAGCGGGTGGCGGCACGTGCACGGCGGCGGGCTCGGGCAACATCAACCAGGGCGTCACCCTGCCCTTGGGCGGCAGCGTGACCTACACGGCGAGCTGCGCGATCTCGGCCGCCGCGACGGGCACGCTGAGCAACACGGCGACGGTGACGGTGCCGGGCGGCGTGACCGATCCGACGCCGGGCAACAACTCGGCGACCGACACCGACACGCTGGCAGCGAGCGCGGACCTCGCGATCACCAAGACGGACGGGGTGACGGCGGCGACTCCGGGCGGCTCGGTGACCTACACCCTCGTGGCGAGCAACGCGGGACCGAGCAACGCCACGGGCGCGACGGTGGCGGACACCTTCCCCGCTTCCCTCACCTGCACCTGGACGTGCGCGGGAGCCGGCGGCGGCACGTGCACGGCGGCGGGCTCGGGCAACATCAACGACACCGTCAACCTGCCGAGCGGCGGCAGCGTCACCTACACGGCGAGCTGCACGATCTCGGCGGCGGCCACCGGCACGCTCTCCAACACGGCGAACGTGACGGCGCCCGCCGGGGTCACCGATCCGACCCCGGGCAACAACTCGGCGACCGACAGCGACACGTTGGGAGCGACCGCGGACCTCGCGATCACCAAGACGGACGGCGTGACCACGGCAACCGCGGGCGGCTCGGTCACCTACACCATCGTGGCGAGCAACGCGGGACCGAGCAACGCCACGGGCGCGACGGTGGCGGACACCTTCCCGGCGTCTCTCACCTGCACCTGGACGTGCGTGGGAGCCGGCGGCGGCACGTGCACGGCGGCGGGCTCGGGCAACATCAACGACACCGTCAACCTGCCGAGCGGCGGCAGCGTCACCTACACGGCGAGCTGCGCGATCTCGGCGGCCGCTACCGGCACGCTGAGCAACACGGCGACCGTGACGGCGCCCGCCGGCGTCACCGATCCGACTCCGGGCAACAGCTCGGCGACCGACAGCGATACGTTGGGAGCGAGCGCGGACCTCGCGATCACCAAGACGGACGGCGTGACCACGGCAACCGCGGGCGGCTCGGTCACCTACACCATCGTGGCGAGCAACGCGGGTCCGAGCGCCGCGACGGGCGCGACGGTGACCGATACCTTCCCGGCGTCTCTCACCTGCACCTGGACCTGCGTGGGCGCCGGCGGCGGCACGTGCACGGCGGCGGGCTCGGGCAACATCAACGACACCGTCAACCTGCCGAGCGGCGGCAGCGTCACCTACACGGCGAGCTGCGCGATCTCGGCGGCCGCCACCGGCACGCTGAGCAACACGGCGACCGTGACGGCGCCCGCCGGCGTCACCGATCCGACCCCCGGCAACAACTCGGCGACCGACAGCGACACGTTGGGAGCGACCGCGGACCTCGCGATCACCAAGACGGACGGGGTGACCACGGCAACCGCGGGCGGCTCGGTGACCTACACTATCGTGGCGAGCAACGCGGGTCCGAGCGCCGCGACGGGCGCGACGGTGACCGATACCTTCCCGGCGTCTCTCACCTGCACCTGGACCTGCGTGGGAGCCGGCGGCGGCACGTGCACGGCGGCGGGCTCGGGCAACATTGGCGGCACCGTCAACCTGCCGAGCGGCGGCAGCGTCACCTACACGGCGAGCTGCACGGTGTCGGCGGCGGCGACCGGCACGATCTCCAACACGGCGACCGTGACGGCTCCCGCCGGCGTCTCCGATCCGACCCCGGGCAACAACTCGGCGACCGACAGCGACACGATCCCGGCCGCGGCGGGAGCCTCGGTTTCGGGTACCAAGACGGCGCCGAGCGGACCGTACTCGGTGGGCTCGACGATCACCTACACCATCGTGCTGAGCAACACCGGCTCGGGAGCGCAGGCCGACAATCCGGGCAATGAGTTCACGGACGTCCTGCCGTCCACGCTGGCGCTGGTCTCGGCCTCTTCGCCGGCCGTCGCGAACGTGGGCACCAACACGGTCACCTTCAACGGCGCCATTCCGGCCGGCGGCTCGGTGACGTTCACCATCACGGCCACGATCCTCCCCGCCGCCTCCGGAATGAGCGTCTCCAACCAGGGGACGATTTCCTTCGACGGCGACGGCAACGGCACCAACGAAGCGACAGCGCAGACCGACGATCCGGCCGCGGCCGGCACAGCCAACCCGACGATCGTCATCGTGGGAGGTCCGGTGCTCCCCACCGTGCCGACCATACCGACCCTCTCGACCCTCGGGCTCCTGCTGCTGTCGGTGATCCTGGCCGGTCTGGCCCTGGTAATCCTGAAGCGGCGTCAGGCGCACCAGAAGTAGCTCGTCCGTTCGGCACTCTCGGCCTCGTCGTCTCCCCGGCGACGAGGCCGCGGTTACTGAAGCGCTGCCAGCCTGGCCGCCCCGGCCCCCATGGGGGGCCGGGGCGCTTGTTCCGCCGGTTTACGTCTCCGCCACCCCGCGGACCTCGACGGTTGAGAAACCCTGGCGCTTGGTCACGATGATCTGCTGGGCGAACTCGTCTCGCAGCTCCGGGATATGGGTGATGATGCCGACCATCCGGCCCCCCACCCGCAGGCCCTGGAAGGTCTCGGAGACCAGCGCGAGAGTGTCGGGATCGAGGGTGCCGAAACCCTCGTCGATGAACAGGCTGTCGAGATTCACCGCGCCGACGGCACGCTGAACCTGATCGCTGAGCTCCAGGGCGAGAGCCAGCGAGGTCAGAAAGGTTTCTCCGCCGCTGAGCGTGTCGCTGATCCGCGTTTCGTCCGCGTTGTCGTGATCGACGACCCTGATCTCGTCGTCGTCGAACTGCAGCGAGTAACGGTCGCCGGTCAACGTCAGCAGCCGGGCCGAGGCGCCCTGCACGAGCTCGGTGAACACCTCCTCCAGGAGGTAGGCCTGGAACTTGTCGCTCCGCAGATCGCCGGCCAGGAGGTCGTACACACGCAGGGACTCCTCCTCGTGCCCCAACTGCTCGCGGAGCTCTCTGGAGCGTTCGAGCCGCTGCCTCATGCGCCCGATCTGCTCCTCGAGCTTCTTTTCCTGACCGAGAGCGGCCTCCACTTCGGCGGTGACGGCCGCCGCGAGCTTCTCGACGGCCGCCAACTGCTCGTCGGACACTCGCTCATCCCCCAGCTCGGTTCTGAGTGTCACGGCACGCTCCTCGGCGATGTGACGATCTTGCACGTACCTGTAGACCTGCTCCTGGAGCCGGTTGGCCGTGGCTTCGTCGAGGAGGGCCTCGCGGACGGCGGCCTCGTCGTCGAAGCGGGCGCGAGCGATTTCCGCGTCCCGGCTCTCCGCTCTCCGGGTGGCGTCCTGACGAGCGGCTTCGGCCGCTTCGGCGGTGAGCCGTTGCGCCTCCTGGGCGGTCATCAGTCGGTTTTGGGAGGTCGCCGCCGCCTCGGCGGCCGCCTTGAGGTCGGCTTCAAGCCGCCGGATCCGCTCCTCCAGGGCCGCGGCCTCGGCAGCCGGGTCGGCCGACTCGGTGACGGCCTGGATCTCGGCCTGCAACGTCGCAAGCCGTTGCAGGCTTGCGCCGCGCTCCTCCTCCAGCCGCTTTCGCGACGCCTCCCTCTCGCCGAGCCGTTCCCGCGCGGTCGCCTCGTCGCCCCTGGCTCTCTCGACAGTCCGTTCAGCCGCCGCCAGTCGGGCCTTCGCTTCTTCGTTCGCTTTGCGGCTCCTGGCGAGAGATGCGATCCGCTTTACGATCCATACTTCGATCGATGCCTCGACGACCTCCCCTTCTGTAGCTTGGTCGCCGAGCATTTGATGGAGCCTTTCCTCGCCGGCGGCCACGCCGGCCTGAAGCTCGGCGTAGCGCTCCTCCAACTCGGTAAGACCTTGCCGGGCGCCCTCGAGGCTCGCTTGTCCGCCCGTGAGCGCGGCCTCGTTCTTTCTGGCCAGCGTATCGGCTTCTTTCCGTGCCTCCCGTGCGCTTTGCACCGCCGCCCGGGCCACCTCGACCTCCGGCGCCCGCTCGACGGGAGGCGGCGCGTCCACGAGCTGCGCGCACACCGGGCAGGGTTGGCCGGGGACCAGCTCCTCGCGGAGATGGTTGGCCTCGTTCAGGCTGACGGCCCGGTGCAGCGCCTCCTCGGCCGCCTCGACGCCGCGCTGCGCCTCGTCCGCGGACCTCCTGGCCACGGAAGCCTCCCGCTTCAGCAGCTCGATCTCCCGGGCCTGCTTCTCCACCGCCTTGCGCTTCCGGGCAAGCTCCGCCAGGATCTCCACCCCGCCCTTTCGAGCGGCGCCCAGAGCGACGGCCAGGTCTCGGACGCTCTCCAGCAGCTCGTCCAGCTCCGGGTCATAACCGGAGGCCTCCGCGGCTTGCCGAGCCGCATCGACGGCTGCCTGTTGTTGCGCTTGCACGGCCTTCGCCGATTCCACCGTCGCGGCGAGCGAGGACAGCTCACCTTCCAGAGCCTTCAGCCCCTGGGCCTGCCGCTCGATGGCCGCTTTGAGCTGCTCCCGTTCGGGAAGGCGTCCCAGCACCTGGTGGAGGCGAGCCACCTGCTCACGAATCGCCTGGATCGCTTCGGCGGCTTTCTCCGCCGACTGCAACGCGCCGGCCTTCTGCTGCCAATCCTTCTGTGCGGAGTCGTGTCGGGCCTTGGCTTCGTCAGCCGCCTTCGCCGCCGTCTTCGCGGAGAGGGAGGCCCGTGCCGCTTCGTCGAGAAACGGCAGCAGAGGCACCGCACGAAGCGCCGCCTCGATCCTCGCTTGATCGCGGCTCACCTGCTCGGCCTGCTTCCGCAGGGCCGCCTGCCTTTCTTCGACTTGTCGAAGCTCCCGGGTTTTCGCGTGCTGGCCGCGCAGTTGGGCGAGCGTCGCCTGGGTGTCGTCCCGTCTCTTCCGGGAGGCTTCGAGCGATTCGACCACCCGGACGTGCTCCGTCTCCAGCCCGGCGATCGCGGCCTCGTCGACGCCCGCGTACTCGTCCGACAGGAGCTTCTGAAGCGAATCGACAGTACCCTTTTTTGCCGCCGCCAGGCGCTGAGCCTGTTCCCGCATCCGCTCGTAGACGTCGAGTCGAAGAAGCGTGCGGAGCATGCTGCGCCGGTCTCTCGGCTGCGCCTTGAGAAACCTGGCGAACTCGCCTTGCGGCAGAACCACGGCTTGCATGAACGCGGGCGCCGCAAGCCCCAGGATCTGAGATATCCGATCGGTCGCGGCGCGTACCTGGTCCGCGATATTCTTGAAGGAACCCTTGACAGAGCCGCTTCCGTCGCGCTCCTCCAATCGGACCATTTGCACACCATTGCGCCGGAGAGTCCGAGCGATGCGGTAGCGGCTCGCACCGACTTCGAAATCCAGCACCACGGTGGCCCGGTCCCGGGCCGCCGAGATCATCTCGGTCCGGTTGTAGGTGTTGACCCGGGGGATTTCTCCATAGAGCGCAAAGATGATCGCGTCCAGCAGAGTCGATTTCCCGGCTCCCGTCGGCCCCGAGATGGCAAAGAGCTCGAGCGCGCGGAAGTCGATCTCCTGCTTCTCACTGAAGCATGCGAGACCCTCGATGGTGAGATGGACGGGACGCAGCGCTCAATCCTCCCCGGATACCTGATCGTAGAGATCCTGAAACGTATCCAGGACGGCCAGGTCCGCCGCGTGCTGGTGCGTGCGGAGATGGTAGGCGGCGTAGTGCCCCACCGGCGGAATCCCCGTCTCCAGCCGGATGTCCGGCGGCTCCTCGGCGTAGGGAAGCTCGGCGCGCACGACGAGCGCGTTGGGGAGCAGCTCGCGAACTTTCCGATTGAGATCGGGATCCTTCTCCGTCAAAGGCACCGTCACGCGCAGCCAACCCCTGCGATGCCTGTCCGCGCTCTCCTCGATCTCCGCAAGCGAGGCCCGAAGGTCGACGAGCGGCAGCCCTCCCTCGTAAGGTACGTGCTCGACGGTGGCGCGCTTGCCGGGCGACGCCGTGACGACGACAAAGGTTTTTTCCTCCCCGGCCTCGCCGAAGTCCATCTGGAGAAGCGATCCGGCGTAATAGGCAGGCACCCGGGCAGGCACGGGCCCATCGATCTTCTGCGGCTTGTGGATGTGTCCGAGAGCGATGTAGCTCGCCGTGGACGGCAGGGCCTCCGGCGAAGCGGCCCAGTCCTCTCCGATGTGAACGCGGCGCTCCGATTTGCCGAACAAGGCCCCCTCGACGTGCGTATGGGCGATGAAGAGGTTGACGGCGTCGCGTCGAAAAGGGCCGCAGAGATCCTGGACGGCGCGCTCGAACACCCGGGCATATTTTCTCCGTGCGCTCGCCTCCTCGCCGGCGATGTCCAGCGCCGATACCCAGGCTCCAGGGGATGCGAACGGCAGCGCGGCGACGATCGCCTTCTCGCCGCAGCGGGTCTCGATGGTCCGCGTCCCTCCCCGGGAGGCCGGGCGTGGGCGGCCGAGGATCTGCACGTTGACGAATTCCGTGAGCAGCGAGCGGGCGTCCAGCCGGAGCGGATCGTCGTGGTTGCCGGCGATGACGAGCATGTGCGCGCCGGTTCGCCCCACGCGGACCAGGAACCGGTTCACGAGCTGCTCCGCCTCGGCAGGCGGGCTTCGGCTTTCGAAGACGTCCCCGGTGTGGAGGACGAGGTCGATGGATTCCCTTTCGATGAAGGCCGCGAGATGGTCGAGCACGGCCTCCAGCTCGTCGAGGCGCTGGATCCCCTTCCATCGGCGGCCAATATGCCAGTCGCTCGTGTGAACGATCTTCATGGCACCCGGATGGACAACGCGTGCCGGAACACGTTCCGCGGGTCCCATCGCGCCTTGACCCGCTGCAGGCGCGGGTAGTTATCCCTGTAATACAGCGTGTGCCAGGGCACGCCCGAGGTATTCAGGGCCGGGTCCGCGAGATCGGTGTCGGGATGATTGATGAAAGCTCCATCGTACGCCTCGCCCGGCACCGGCACGCCTCCGCTCTCCGCGAACAGATCCCGATAGAAGTCCCGGGCCCATTCCAGGTTCTTCGCCTCTTCCAGCGGATCCAGCCAGCCCGTGGTGCAGGCGATGTCGAGGATCGAACCGCGCTGGGCGGCGGCGGTCGCATCGGGCGCGACGGTATTGATGCGGCCGCCATAGGTCGCGAGCCCCAGCATCCCGCCCAAGACGTCTTGGTCGGCACGGGTCAGATGATCGTAGGCCACGCCGATCTGGCGGTCGTTGAAGCGTTTCCTGAGGAGAGCGTCCTTCACCTTGACGCTCACGCCACCGGGCGGCGCGGCGAACAGATCGGGAAACGGGTTGAGGGCAAACTCGAGCCAGGACATCCGCGCCAGCTCCCGGCCGTCCGGGGCGAGGATCCCCTCGCTCAGCGCCGCCAGATGCTCCTCCACCTGCCGCTCGGCGGCGCCGCCGGCCGTGCTCACGCCGCGGACGACGATCTTCCCGAACTGCTTGCGATGGATCTCCAAGAGGGTCCAGAGAGAGGCGTAGGGGGAATCGGCGCCGCTGTTCCGCTCGCACCAGGTCCCGTGGTTCCTGAGGAGCCGCAGGAAGGACGGCTGGTCGATGTCGCTCCAGCTCCATTCCGCCTTGAAGGTCGCGATCGACTCCGGCGCGCGGGGCAACAGCCCGGCGGGATCCTCGCCGGACGCGTCCGGCGACCGGAACCAGTACCGGGTGACCACGCCGAAGTTGCCGGCGCCCCCGCCCGTATGGGCCCACCAGAGCTCACGATGCGGGTCGGACGCCTCCCGGGTCGCCACCACGCTGCCCGCCCGTCCGCCCTCGTCCACGGTGACCACCTCGACGGCGTACAGATAATCCGCCGCGAGGCCGAGCTGGCGGCAGAGGAAGCCAAAGGCGCCGCCGGCCACATGCCCGCCCATGCCGATCTCCGGATACTCGCCGAGGGGCACCACGACTCCCCAGGCCTCGAACAGCGCCCGGAACGTCTCGCCCACCGTGGCGCCGGCCTCGACGGCCACCGCCCCCCTTTCCGCGTCGTAGTACACACGCTTCATGGGCGAGACGTCGAGGATCACCCGCACCTCGGGATCCGAGACGAATCCCTCGAGGCAGTGCCCGCCGCTCGTCACGACGAGACGCCGTCCCTCCCCCACCGCCTCCTGGACCGCCGAGACCACCTGCTCGGTCGAGCCGACCAGCCGGACGTAGTCCGGGCTCGCGCTGAACCGCTTGTTGAAGCGTTTCTCGACGACCGCGAGATACCGCGGATCGCCGGGGCCGATTCTCGTGGATTCGGAGGTGGATTCGGATTCGATGCGCGCGTCGTCGGTCGCTCGTGGTGTCGACATCGTCTCTCCTGTCGCCGGGCATTCGGCGGCTCGTCGGAAGACTATGCGGGGCGACAGACCGTACGCAACCCGAGCTCCTCCGGGCGCGCATCGCGGCCGTCGACGAGGAGCTGAGGCAGAGGTTCGTGCAGGTATTGAATGGCGGCGGCTGAGCGGCGGTGCCCTTAGTGTCCGCGCCAAGGCCAGCGGGGGGCGAGCAGGGAGACAGAAGGCGTCTGCTAGACTTCTTTCATCCGATCCGGAAGGGAGGAGCCTATGTCGCGCGTCTCGCAATTCGTATTCGATCTCGGGAAGTGCCCGCCGCAGGTGACGGCCAGGGGGGGCACGATCCAAGAGGCCAACCAGAGCAACTTCACGTCCCTGACCGGGAACGGGCTCTCGATCTATCTGCTGACGCTGGAACCGGGCGCGGTGCGCATCCCGCACTGGCATCCGGACGCCGCCGAGCTCGACTACTGCCTCGTCGGCCAGGCCCGCATCGGCCTCAGCTTTCCGGACGGCGAGTGGGAGCGGTTCGACCTGACGGAAGGGAAGATTGCCATCCTGCCGCAGGGGTGGTTCCACTATATCGAGAACGTCGGCCAGGAGACGCTGCGGATGCTGGTGATCTTCAACAACAGCAGCCCGAACGACATCGGCGTCTCGCAGGGTTTCCAGGCCATCCCCAAGGAGGTGCTCGGCTTGACCTTCGGGGTGCCCGCGGACCGCTTTGAGGGGCTCGATTTGGACGTCGCCTACATCGCCCCACAGTAAGGTCCTTGGTGGCTTCACTCTCTCCCTCTACATGGCCTCCGGTATGAGCTCTCCCGATCATCACGTGCATCCCGTCCTCGTGACGGGAGCCACCGGCCGGGTCGGACGCTTGGTGGTCGCCGAGTTGCTGAACGCGGGCGATGGCGGGGCGCGCGCCGGCTCCGGCCTTGCCCGTCCGCCCGGTAATTCATGACGCGGGGGGAGCCGCCGGGATGGACGGCTCCCCTGGTTGAAGGGTCAGCTCCCGGCCGGGCAGAGCGTTACGGAAAGAAACGCTCCACAGGTCGTGGGGCCGTTGAAGCTGCAGGGTTCAGTGGGGGCGACCGTCTGGCAGTAATCGCAACTGCAACGCCGGGCGGCGGACGCCGGCAGGGCGGAAACGGCGACGATCAGGGAGAGGCCTACGATTCGGGCAAACTTGGGCAGATTCATGTTGTCTCCTTCATGTTGAGCCCCTGGGTTAACCCCATGGCAGATATAGCATAATGCAAATATCTCGCCATGGCCAGTCTGAGAGTGCCCTCCCAAATGCATGGCACCCGGCGTCGCTGCAAATCTAGACCCTTAGCGAGCCGCGAAACCCCCTGGCGGCATAGTACGACTGCACACCATTGTGATACAGAAAGACATTATCGTAGCGGCGATCGCAAAAGAGGGCTCCGCCGAGCTTCCTGATATCAGAGGGTGTTTTCACCCAGCTCGACGTCTTCGCATCGAAAACCCCAAGTTCCTGCAGCTCTCGATACTGCTCTTCCGTCAAGAGCTCGACGCCCATGGCGGCGGCCATGTCCATGGCGTTACCTTCTGGTTTGTTTTCCTTCCTTGAATCCAGCGCTTCACGGTCGTAACAAAGGCTTCTGCGACCCACAGGACTTTCCGCCGAGCAATCGTAGAAAATGTACTCCCCCGTCTTCTTATCATGACCAACGACATCCGGTTCGCCGCCGGTTCGTTCCATCTCGCCGAGCGACCAGAGCTTGCCGGTATCCGCTTCCAGCTTTGCTTGTACATCAGCCCATTCAAGACCTTTATGGCGGCCCATGTTCTTCTCAAAGCGGGCTTTCAATGCTCCAAGCAGCTCTTCACGCTGCTTGGCCGGGATGTCTTTTTCTTTTTGCATCTCTGCCTTCACCTCTCTGTTCTGATTCATTGGCGGGGGACCCGGGCGCCGAAAGTACTTTACTACGACTGCAGGGCCTCGGCTGGATGGACAGCGGCCGCACGGTGCGCGGGTATCCAACTCGCGATGAACGCGACGACCAGGAGGGCCGCCGCGGTCGCGCTCAGCGTCACCAGATCCGTCGGACTCACGCCATAGAGCAACCCGCGTAGCAGCCGCGAGGTGGCGAGCGCGCACGCCGTCCCGATCACGATGCCGGCCCCCGCCAGACGCAAGCCATGCAGCGAGATCATGCGGCTTATGTCAGCCGGTCGAGCACCGAGCGCCATGCGAAGGCCGAGCTCGCGGCGGCGGATGCTGACGCTGTACGCCATGACGCCGTACAAACCGACGGCTCCGAGGAGCAGCGTCACCACGCTGGCGATCGCGAGGAGCACGGCGAGCGCGCGAGCGCGTGCCGACGCGTCGTGCACGAGCTGCCGCAGCGAGCCCTCGTCGTAGGTCGGGATGGCGGGATCCAGCGCAGCTACGATCCGGCGAATGGCCGACAATGTCTCGCCCTCTCCAGCCTCCGTGCGCACGACCAAAGAGAGCGCCGAGGGCAGCAACACGTTGCTTTCCTCCGGCCCGGCGGCGACGATGGGAAAGTACACGGTCTCTCTCGGCGGCTCCTCGAGGCCGTCATAGCGCACGTCGCCCACCTCGCCGACGATGGTGCACCAGCGGCCCCCTAGCGGGCGGACGCGCTTGCCAAGTGGGCTCGTGCCGGGCCAGTACCGCTCCGCGAACGCATGGCTCACGATCGCCTCGTCCACTGGACGGGTCGCATCCTGAGCGCCGAACGTCCGCCCGCTGAGCAGCGGGATGCGCAGCGCCTGAAAATAGTGGCCATCCACGTGCGCACCGGCGTGCTCGGTCCCGCCGGCGTCCGCCTGAGAGGGATCGTCTTCCACATCGATTGCCATGTCGTGACGGTCGCCGCTGAGCGGCACCCAGTCCGTCAGAGCCACATCGCGCGTGCCCGGGATTGCCTGCGCCTCGCGGGCCATGGCCTGGAAGAAATTCAGGCGCACGTCGCCGGTGCCGTACCTGGCGTAGGGCAGCAGAACACGCGAGGTAACGACGTGATCGGCCGCGAAACCGGGCCGCACGTCCTGCAACCGAAGCAAGCTGCGCGTCATCAGCCCGGACAAAGTGACCAGCACGACGGCCAGCGCGATCTGCGAGACGACCAGGGCGTTGCGCGCTCGTTGAAGTCCGCGGCCGCCCCCTGAGCCGGTTGATCCGGTTGATCCAGTTGATCCGGTTGATCCGGTACCGGCCCCGCGAAGCACCTGGGCGATGGAGACCCGGCGCGCGCGGAGGAGCGGGAGCACGCTCACGAACAGCGCGCAGAATACGGTGATTCCCAGCGCGAACAGCAGAACCGGGGCGTCGACTCCGACATCCTCCAGACGCGGCAGCGATAGCGCCGTTCCCGTGCTCCGCACCACTCTCATGCTTGCCGCAGCCAGCAACACACCGGTGCCACCTCCCAGCACGCTCAGCAGCACGGATTCGCTCAGCGTGAGCGCGAGGATCCCCAAGAAACCGGAACCGAGAGCCGCGCGCACCGCGAGCTCCATCTGCCCGCGCTCGGCACGGACGAGAAGCAGGCCGGCGACGTTCGTGCAAGCGACGAGGAGCACGAGCAGCACGCTGCCGAACACGAACCAGAGCAGTTGTGAAGGGGGGCCGACGATCGAATCCCGCAGCGACTGCACGTGTGGCGCGATGTGCGTTTCCTGTGATGTGGCCGCGGAGGCGTCGCCTTGGGGGTTGCCGTTGAAATACTCGCCTTGGAAAGACGCGCCGGGGTTGGTCAGCACCCGCGCGAGGTCCGCCCGCGCCACCTCGCTCGACACGCCGCGTTTGAGCCGTCCGATGCCGATGAGATTGAGCGTGGCGGGACGCGTGTGCGCCGGGTCGAGCGCAAGCGGCAACCAGATCTCCACCTGGCGCGCGGGATACGCGAAACGCGATGGCATGATCCCGATGATCGTGCGCGGAACGTCGTTCACGTCGATCTGTCGACCGATGGCGTTGGGGTCGCCGTGCAGGCGTTCCTGCCAGATGCGGTGCGAGAGGACGACCACCCGATTGGCGCCGGGCCGGTCCTCGCCCGGGGCGAACGCCCTGCCGAGCGCGGGGGGAACGCCCAGGACGTCGAAGAAGTTCGCCGTGACGCGCGCGCCACGGACCCGAACGGCGATCTGGTCTGCCTCCGAGGGGCCAAGGCCGCCGTCGTCGAATCGCCATGCGGCCACACCGTCGAAGGCGCGCGTTTCACCCTGGTAGAGCATGACGATGGCGTCAGAAAGGTCTACCGTCGCGCGCCCGGCACTGCTGGCGATATGCGTCAGCCGCACGAGGCGGTCCGGCTCCGGGTACGGCAGCGGCGCGAGCAGGATACCGTTCACGAGGCTGAACATGGCCGTCGTCGTGCCGACGCCAAGCGCCAGCACGAGGACGACCGCTCCAGCGAGAGTCGGGACGCGCCGGAGGCGGCGCGCCGCGAGCCGGAGCTCGGACCGGGCAAGGAGTTGGCGCCAGTCAGACACTTGGCTGCCGCGAGATCTCACGCGCGCGCATGCTTGACCAGGACCAAGCCGGAAGGAAAGGTCTTGGTGCTCAGATGTCGCACGCGGTGCGTGGCGGCGACGTTGGCGAAGAGCTTCTTGCCCCGTCCCGCGACGACCGGATGCGTGACGAGGTGGTACTCGTCGATGAGCTCGGCCTCGATGGCCGCCGCGGCGACTGTCGGTCCGCCCCACATGAGGATGTCGCGGCCGTCCTGACGCTTCAGGCTCGCGATGGCCTCGACGCCGCCCGCGAGCACACTGGCGTTCGGGTACTCCACGGTGCGCGGCGTGCGCGAGAGGACGAAATGGGGCGTGCGGGCCGCGATCTCGGCGAACTTTCGCTCGCTGGGCGTGGCGGTGGGGCGTGTCAGCGCAGACTGCCAGTAGCTGAGGTACTCCCGATACGTGCCGGCGCCGATCAGCATGGCGTCCACGGTCTCGAGCGTTTCAAAGATATCGCTCCACGAGCCCTCGTCGCCGTAGTCGACGCCGTCGATCGGTCCATCTTCGCCAGCGGCCACGCCATCAAGCGTGAGCTCCATGCGCAGAATCAGCTTTCTCATCGGATGCTCCTTTTCGGGACGACGAACGAAGGATGCTTGCTCTACTTGACTGGAATCTGATTCTGGCTGGCGGACGCACATTCAGCGGCGGCTCCAATTCTACCCCCGAGCACCGCGCTTGGGCTAGACGTTTCGCTATACGCAATACCCGCGAGGCCGCAAGGCAGGGTGACAGGTGCTCCGCCCCCGCGCTCGGTCGCTGATGACAGGCGAGACCGAGCAGGGCTATTGGTTCGACGGCACGCAGGAGTATGCCGCACGGCGTCGGGGAGAGAATGTCGACCGGATGCGCTTCGCGACGATCGAGACCTTGACCCTCTCGCCTCTGCCTTGCTGGAAGCATCTTTCGGATGAAAAACGTCGGCAGCTCATCGCCAATCTCGTTGCCGAGATCGAGTCGGAGGCCGCGGCCCGCCGCCAGAGCACGGGCCGCCAGGTCCTGGGAGCCTCCGCCGTTCGTAGGCAGCACCCCTTCGACCGCCCCAGAAAGCCGAAGAAGTCGCCAGCGCCGTTATTCCACGCGGCGAGCAAGGCGGCCCGCCAGACTCTCTACACCGCCTATAGGTGGTTCGTAGTGGCCTTCCGAGAGGCCGCCGAGAAGCTCCGGGCAGGGAACCTGACGGTGCGTTTCCCGATAGGAAGCTTCCCGCCAGCCTTGCCGTTCGTGACCGGTTAGTCGTTCCGGCCGCTGAAGATCCGATTCCTGAACATGCCCTCTCCCGGAGGGCTCGGTCGAGATGTGTCTCGCCAGCCGATCTTTGGCAAAATCAGGGATAGGTTACTGCCCGGCAGCGATCTTTCCACCTTAAGACTGCCCCCCCGATGTCAAAAGATGGCTGGGGAAGCATCGGCTTCGCCCTGACGCGCAAGTTGGGGACAAGAATCGCTCCTTCTTTCCTCTACTCTCCTCTACTCGACTTCTATGTGGCCCTTGGTTGTCAAGATCTCGTTTTTTCGTCGCACCTTCCTTATCCCCGGCCGGAGGCTGGGGTCAAGGGCGGCGTAGCCGGCGAAGCGAACCCTTGCACCCCAGCCTTGAGGACGGGGCACAATCGGGAGCGACGGAAAACGTTGCTGCCACCTTAGCTGGTGGTTTCCCTGCGGCGCGAGGCCTGTTGGCCTTCGACAGCCTTCTATCCGTGCTGGTCTGGGGGCCAGTCACCCAATGCAGTATTCGCCAAACGGCAGAATCTGGAAACCTGAGGGGCGGCCCATCTG